>Ga0315280_10002472_pt1 | contig 29904 bp, 33 predicted proteins | sample YL17G06_40_MG_FD_203697 | JGI IMG/M metagenome (GOLD analysis project Ga0315280, IMG submission 203697) | Sediment microbial communities from Yellowstone Lake, YNP, Wyoming, USA - YL17G06_40 | ecosystem: Environmental > Aquatic > Freshwater > Lake > Sediment | place: USA: Wyoming | collected... | reverse complement strand
CGGCCGATGAACCGCAAGGGAGCAGGGGCGCAAGGCAAGGAGTTGGGGATGATCGGGATCGATGTGTCGAAGGATTCGTTGTCGGTCTGTTGCTGGGATGACCAGGGCAAGCAGCCGCGCTGGCACGCGCAGTTCGAGAACTCGCCGGCGGGCATCAGCCAGTTGCTGGCCTGCAGCACGGCCCAGGAGCCGTGGGCACTGGAGCCGACGGGGATATACAGTTGCTTGGTGGCGCGTACCGGGGTGGCGCAGGGCCGGCGCGTGCTGCAAGCCTCGCCGCGCGCCGCCAAGCAGTTTCTCGCCAGTGTCCATCCGCGGGCCAAGACCGATCGGCTCGACGCCCAGGGCTTGGCGCGATATGCTAGCAGCGTGGAGCTCAAGCCGGTGGTCATCAAGAGCGATCTCATGCAGCGCCTGTCCGAGTTACTGTGCGCTCGGCGCTCGTTGTCGCGCAGCCTCTCCACCTTTCGGCAGCAAGCGCAGGCGCTGCCCGAAGCCCGTGAGCAATTGCTGGCAGCTGCGGGCGCTGTCGCCCAGCACCTGCGGGAGCTGGATCGGGAGTTAGAACGCCTGGCCCGCCAGGAACCGCAGATCAAGCGCCTGATGCAGCTGCCCGGGGTCGGCCCGGTGACGGCGGCCACCCTGGTCGTACGGCTTACCAGCGTGCCTTTTGCCGCCTCGGATCAGTTTGTCGCCTATGTCGGGTTGGACCTACGCGTACGCGATTCCGGCCAGCACCGCGGACGGCGCAAGCTGACCAAGCATGGCGACGCGGAACTGCGACGCTTGCTCTATCTCGCCGTCCAGGCCAGCTTACGCAGCAAGGATGCCATTTTCGCCCACCAGTACCAACGCGAGCGCGACAAAGGGCTGGCCACCACGCAGGCCCTGTGCGCGGTGGCCCGCAAGCTGGCGCGCGTCGCCTGGTCCCTGGTCCGCCACCGCGCGGAGTACGATCCGCAGCGCGTCTATTCACAGCCAGCGTCTTGACAGCAACCATAGAATCTCACTCAAACGCGCCCCCAAGTCAAGGACCTGCGCCGGCAGGTGGCGGACCTGCCCGCCAACGGCTTCAGGCGATTCTGAGCACTACCACCCGGTCGGGTAGGATGCATGCCCATTCCGCAGCCTCCGCCACGAGCGCTCTCAACCGGCTCCTCCAGGCCCGGAAGTCGTTACTCGGGGTCAACAGGCTCGCCTGGATTCATAGCCGCATCCTCCGACGCAGTCCCGGCACCGCCCTCGGCGCGGCCTCCAGCGCCTTCTAGAGGCGATTTCAGTGCGGCATGTAGAGACTCGAGTTCCGCATCGGTTAGTTGACTAAGGCCGAACTCATCGGGCACTGCCTCCTGGATCTTCTGCGGCGCGTCCAGGCCCAGCAGTTTCGCTCTCCGCTCGCATATCTTGAGCGCCCGGTCGATGGCGCCCTGGTTGCCCTTGAGTACCGGATCCCAGATTGCCTGCAGCATTCGATCAAGGCGGAGCAACTCCATCTTGCGCAGCTCGGCAGCGGGCTCGGCAGTGAGTCGCGCCAGGGCTCGTGATACCGCCCTATAGGCCCCGGAGGCGCTGGCGAACTTAAGGGTCGCAGCGATATCCGCGTACTGAACGCCCGCCTTGCGCAATTCCAAGGCCTGCCTGGCGCGTTCGGCAGCGGCAATCCGCTTTTGACTGGTATTGATTTGCCCCAGGCGGATCATCCCACTCCTCCTTCGCTTCACTCAACGCTTATCCGAACGGCGCTCTCGCCGGCCTCGGACTCCCAGCGAGCAATGATCACGTCGCAATACCTCGCCTCCAGATCCATCCCGTAGCAGATACGCCCTGTCCGTTCAGCCGCGATGATCGCCGTTCCGGAGCCGAGGAAGGGATCGATCACCAAGTGGCCGGGCTCGGTCGCGTTGTTGATCGACCGCTCGATCAGGGCCAGAGGCTTCATGGTGGGATGGAGTTCGTTCTTGGCGGGCTTATCGTGCTCCCAGACCGTTCGCTCATCGGTGGGGCCGTGCCAGCGGGGAGCTTGATCTCGCTTGTGAGCGTAGAAGCAGGGCTCGTACCAGTGCTTGTACTGCGCGAATAGAGCGCCGGCCCCGTTGTTCTTCACCCAGACCAACAAGTTGCGCTCCTGCCAGCCGGTCTGTGAGAGACAAGCCAGGACATCTCGCAGGTGGGTGCTGGCAAACCACAAGTACAACGGCGTCTTGTCGTCGCTGAAACTATGCGCGAGGGTCAGGCTCTTGATCAGCAGGTCGCGGTACTGCTCGGACGTCAAGTTATCCCAATAGGCATCGGAGGGGACCTCGATCCCACGGCGGGCGGCGCCGATGCGCTCCTCCTGGGCGGCGCGGCCACCGCAATAGGAGACTGCATAGGGCGGATCGGTGATGACCGCCTGGGCCAGCCTCCCCTCCATCAGTCTCTCCCAGGACGCTGGATCGGTGGCATCTCCACAAAGCAGCCGGTGCCGGCCCAGCTGCCAGACCTCGCCAAGTTGGACGCGAGTGGCGATCCCGGTTGCATCTGGATCAGCCATCGCCTCTTCAGCGTCGAACTCCTCAGGCCTATCCTCGGAGGCGTTGACCTGGGCGAGCAGGGCCAGCAGGTCATCATCCGAATAGCCCGTCAACTGAAGCGATTGGCGTCCGTCCAGCTCTTTCAGCATTTGCAGCAGGGCCGCATCATCCTTCTCGGCGAGCTCCGCCAGCCGGTTGTCGGCGATCAGATCGGCCCACTCCTCGGCTTCGGTGGCGTAATCCTGGCGATCAACCGGCACCTGGTCCCAGCCGGCGAGCTGCGCGGCCAGGAGGCGCCCGTGCCCCCGCACCACAAAACCGGAGCGGTTGGAGACGGTGATGGGCGCCCGCCAGCCTTGAACCCCGATGATCTGGGCCAGCAGCCGGACCTGGGTGTCAGGGTGCTGGTTGGGGTTGCGCGGGTTCGGGATCAGCGAGACGGTGTCCACCACCTCGTCGTGAGCGCAGCGGATGGGTATGCCGGATGCGATTGCCGTCGGTTCCACTTCAGACATAGTCGCCTCCATTACGAGCGATCCTTTACGCAGACAGGCGAGCCTACCCCCGATCGGGGGATAAGCTCGCCTGCGTTGTTCGCTCAGCGAAGTCTACTAGCCGGACTTGTCAGTTGTATTCCGCGGAGACTCGCGGCGTGAGCCCGCGAGACTTCGTTGGCGCGATCCCGGTGGCCTTGATCTGGACGCAGCGGTCTATGCGTTGAACACGGCCGTCGGACACGATGACGTGTACGTAGCCGTGACCATGTTCCGCCGCCAGGCGCTCCACTTCCCGGGCCACGTCCTGCGATGTCAGGAACCCGGAACTCATGTTTGCATTATACCACAAGAAGCGCTCGGTGGCTAGGTCGAAATTGATGACTCGCGCGCTGGTCGCTGTGCTTGCGCTCACCGGTAGCGGGGCGATGCAACTCCACTTCCCTGCTGAATGCCTTGCGGCAAGCGGCGCAATGGTAGTCTGACGGGCGCGCCTGCGCGCGCAGAGCACGCATGCGGAAGAGGCTGCGGTAAGGCCTTTGGGGCTCTACTTATCGCGGTATCGCTGAGAATACTTGGCAGCGATTGTGCGCTTGAATCTGGGGCGAGCGCGGCATGGGTCGCAATACCCTCGCCGCCCGTCGGGCGTCAGGAATATTGTGCCGCAGATTCCGCACCTCACAGAGTTCACTTGGCTCATAGACCAGCCGAAGGCGGCTGAGAGTGCCAGGTAGTCCAGTAGCTCGCCCATCGCCCATACCGGAAGCGGCCCCTTGTCCTCGCCTTTTTTCGGAGGTGGCCAGCCTTCGAAGACTAGCCTCATAGAGGCCAGGCGGTTTGCCCGGAAGAGACGGGAACCGGGCCATTCGGGATGTTCGCGCAGTGCGACCAGCATGATAGCGGCCCACACATAGAAAGCAACCGGCGCCGGTACGGGCAGCGCCCGACCAAGCCGCATCACTCTCGCATATACCCCGGTTGCCCACCTGCGCCAGGGCTGCGGCCACAGGAAGCGCTCGTTTCCGAGTAGAGGCAGTGGCGATCCCCTTGGATACAGCGACTTGCCCGCGGCGACGCCGCCATAATCGGTGTCGGCGCACCAGCGCCCGAAGTCTCGAGTGAGCGGCCCGTACCCCTCAACGAAATCGGTAACCGCCTTCACCACAGCCGGGCGTTCGGCTGCCGAGGAGCAGAAGTCGGCCAGTTTGCGAGCACCCTTTAGTTGCTGACCCTGTGTCCTCTCTACGGCGTGGTATTGCTGCATCGCCCACTTCAGGCCCCCGCTCGCTCCGGCGTGGGTGACGACGCGGCGAAGGGCAGACAAAGCGCTCGCCACGTGTTCCTCAACGGCGTAGATTTCGAGCCTCCCGCTCGACACCGGGAATATGACCAGCCCTGCGGGAGGTCGCGGCAAAGGCCGTCGCCGCTCGCCCCAGTCCTTGAAGTGGCGCTCGTGATACTCCTTTGCAGACTGCACCTCGGCCCTGCCGCACCTAAACCACAAGCCAGGCTCTACCTTGCTCATGCCCTCCTCGTATTTTCGTCAGACTATCATCAGGATATCTCGTAAGGATTATACGCGACGAGAAGGTAAACTACAAGCAGCGGCAGCAAACCGCGCGGCATGAAAGGAGATAGCGGAATGGGAGCACCTGAAGTGTTAACGGTAAGTCCGGCAGAGGCGTCTGCCCGCCTTGGGCTTGGGCGGGGAACAGTTTACCGCTTACTTAGATGCGGACGGCTACCGTCCATTCGCGTGGGTCGTAGGCCGAATTACAGAATCCCGGTCGCGGCTCTTGAGGAGGCGCTGCGCAATTGCGACCGCCTGAGCCTGGGCGAGGAGGGCGAGCAGTGAAAGATGCAGCACCGGCCCCCCAGCGGCCGGTGCGCCGGCGGCGAGCGCTCCACTCCTGAACGTGGGTGGCCCGGACGATTCGGAGTCGGAGCAGCATGACGGAGCACTCTCACCACTCAAGGGAACAAACCTCGGACCTTAGCGACGACCTGCGTTGGCGCGAAGACGTCCAGGAGGCAGCCCTCAGGTGGGCCGTTGACCCCTTGCTAGTGCGCTCTTGCGTCGCCCAGATTGGCCCGATGGAGAAGGGGCATCGGAACCAGATGCTCTACGTGCTCGCCACTGAATGGCGGGCGATGGGGGTGGGGGAGCAGCGAGCCCTGGAACTGGCGAGCCGCTGGAACGACGAGAACCCTCTTCCCTTGTCTCTGCAGAATGTCAAGGGCATCGTCAAGTCTGCCTTCAAGACCGAGAAGAGGTACGGCTGCAATACGCACCTCGCCCCCTTCTGCATCGGCAAGGAGAGATGTCCTCATTTCGCCGCACACATCGGCACGAAGGAGTCGATGAGAGGGAGGGCGACGATGGCCGAATTCAAGGAGTTGGGGTGGCGCAAGGGCTACGTCACACGGCTCGAGGCTGATGTGTACGAAGGCATCATCCATCTTGAGCGCATCAGACACGTCGGCGAGGGGGGCAGAGTCATCACTTCCATGCGGCAGTTGGGCCGACTGACCGACGCCTCCCCATCCGGAGTGCACGGCGCACTCAGACTGCTCACAGAACTCGGGCTCGTGGAGTTCCAGCCCGGGCGTGCGCGAGCGACGGGGCTGCCGCCTAAAGGCTGCACCATTCTGCGCGCCGTTCCGATCCCCGCCCCGCCCCACGTTGATGTGTCGATGGTGCGCGGCCTGCGGAGTCGGATTCGCCGCGCCCGCAAACTGCTGAGGTCAGCCACAGAGGCCGTAGGAGGAAGCGATGAACCGACCGCTCCCTGGTTCTCCTGAATATGTCTTCTACGTTCACACTGCAAACACCGATAGGACGCGGCGCGAACCTAGATACGTTCACTTTTCGGCCAGCATGGAGGCAACGATGGCTGAGCAACGCGGCGGTTCTCGGAATTACTCGAACACAACTACAGTTGCCTCCCTCGGCGCCGCCGGCCACAGGAGGGCAGTGAGATGACCCGCTTACTTGAAGGCTCAAGATCGTCTGGAGCGAAGGCGGCACGGACCCCGACACCGGGCCGGGCGATTCGCCGGTTCTGCATGGAGTGCGTGGGGGCGGCCAACTCCCGGGCAGCACTCGACTGCCTATCAGAGGTGTGTCTGTTGTACGCCGCCGGCCCCTTCTGGCACAAGGCCATGCCGGTCACCATGCGGGACCCCGACTACGACGGCGAGCCGCAGATCGAGCGGCCCAAACGCCGTCGGCCAAGCAGATCCCTGATCCTCGCCTTCTGCCGCAGTTGCCAGCCCGGCGACAGGAGGGATTGTCAGGGCAGCGAGTGCCCTCTCTATCCCTACCGGCCCTCGCCGGGGCCGGGCAAGGTTCCAAGACGGGTTGCCTCGGCCCGCCAAAGGGCAGCCGCCGCTAAGGCGACAGTAGCCTCCCTGCGAGCCAGAGGCCACGCGAGAAGCTCAGAAACTAGCCGCCAGGAGGCCAGTACAACCGTAGGAGCCGCGTTCGATGCCTGAGCCGAGGTTGGATACCCTGGGATGCCAGAAGGCTGCAAAGTCGGCCCCAAACCCGCTCGATCCCGAGCTGATGTCAACCGACCAGCGCCCTGGCGCGGTCGCCTCCCTGCTGCCCCACGGGGCCGGCTGCGGGCTTGGCTCGGGGCGACAAGAAAGTCCCAGAAAGGCCTTGCTATTCCGGGGGAATCGAGTGATGAATAACCGGCGACCGGAGGCCGTTCTCGCTGGACTTCCGGCCGAGGTTATGGATGCAGTGGTAAAAGACATGGCGGACGCAATAGTCGCCATGTTACTTGACCAACAGGCGACCGAGTCGGACAAGAGTGATGATGCTTAGAGCAGCGATCTACGCGCGGTACAGTAGCAACCTGCAGCGGCCCGCCTCCATTGATGACCAGGTGCGCCGGTGCCGCGACGAGATCGCACGGCGGGGCTGGCAGGAGGTGGCTGTCTTTTCGGACAGGGAGATCCCGGGCACCGTTGCGCGAGAGCGCGATGGGTATCAGCGGCTGCAGCAAGGGGTTCGGGGCCGGCACTTCGATGTCGTCGTGGTCGACGAGATATCACGTTTGACCCGCGACCCGGAAGAGCTGGCGGGGCTGCGCAAGCGTCTGCGCTTTTCCAGGGTGGAGTTGGTGGCTCCAGGCGATGGCCTCGACACGGTAGCAGCTCCGGCTGCGGCCGCTCCCATTATGCTGGTCAAGTCGTTGGTGAACGAAGCGGAGTTGGAGGCGAATGCCCACCGCAGCCGGCGCGGCCTTGAGGGCCGAGTGCTGGCCGGCTACCACGCGGGCGGCGCGCCCTACGGATATCGCACGCGACCGGTCCACGCCGACAAGCCGGGTGACCCACCGGGCACGGGACCTGTCGTCGGCTACGAGTATCTCGTGCACGACGGTGAGGCAGAGGTGATCCGGCGTGTCTTCCGGCTCTATGCTGACGGACTAAGCACCAGGCAGATCGCGGCAACGCTCAATGGTGAGGCGATACCGCCGCCTGGAGCGCGGTGGCGCAACCGGACGGGAGTGGGGAAGCGGACCTGGTCGCACGGAGCCATTCACGGCAACCCGGCCAAAGGCCTGGGCATTCTGAACAACGAGAAGTACACGGGGCGGATCATCTGGAACCGGACCACCTGGCCGCGCGATCCGGATCGGGATGGCAAGCAGGTGCGCCGCGAGTTGCCGGAGGACCGGTGGGTGGTCCGGGAGGCGCCCGAGCTGCGCATCGTGCCCCAGGACCTTTGGCAGGCGGTGAAGGTGCGCCAAAGGCAGCGCTCCAGCCGGATTCGCCACGCGGTGACCGTACCGCGGGTGCCGCGCCTGTTGAGTGGGCTGCTGACCTGCGGCCGTTGTGGAGCGCGGTACGTGCTGCGCGGGCGCCAGACTTACTGCTGTGCGAGCCGGCAGAACCGCGGGAGCATTGTATGCGACTGCATGGCGACGGTAAACGCAATAGAAGCGGAACAGGTCATCCTGGGCCTGCTTGAGCCGCTCTTCTGCGACGAGACGGTGCTGACGCAACTGGAGGCTGAGGTGCGCAAGCGCCTGGCTCAGGCGCGTCGTCAACGATCCGAGCGCAAGAGCGCAGAGGGAAACCTGAAGTCCCAGCTGGCGGAGGTGGAGGCCGAGATCGGTCGGCTGGTGCAGTGGATCGCCAAGGGCAAGCTGGTGGACGACCTGGAGCGCCAGATGATGGCGGTGGAGGCGCGGCGCGACCATCTCCGTCGAGAGCGGGCCGGCGCGCGGGCGGCTGCATCGACCGAAGGCATCGCTATGCTACCGGGTGCAGTGCGCAAGATCGTGTCAGACCTGCGGGAGATGCTGAAGGCCGGGCAGGTCGAGAAGGTGAAGAGCGCGCTCTCGCGCCTGGTGACCAGCATCGAGGTCCATGAAGACCCGCGGCCGGGCCGCAAACGCCCCGGAGCGAAGCTGGAGGTGAAGGGGAATCTGCAGGCCCTCCTGACGCTGACCGGCAGAGTTGAGAGCGTTGGTAGCCCCGGCGGGATTCGAACCCGCGATCTCCTGGCTGAGAACCAGATGTCCTAGGCCACTAGACGACGGGGCCGGAATCGGAAAGGTGAGAGTAGATAGGTGAGAGGTGATCCCGGTTGCTTCGGTAGTTTACTGCCGAAGCCACGCAGGCGCCATCAGTGCTGCGCTCCGCAGTGCCCTCTCGCCTCTCTCCTCTCTATTCTGGCTGCCGGGCCAGGGCTCGAACCTGGACTTACCTGATCCAGACTCAGGCGTGTTGCCAATTACACCACCCGGCAAACCGAGCCATTCTACCACATCCCCGCCCGCCTTGTAAACCCACGGCACTGGCGCGCACCTGGCCCCTACTCTGCGAGTGCCGAGGGGATGCCAGCGACACATCAATTGCTCCCCCCACCTGGGTCCTCCCCCACAAGGGGGGAGGCGAGATTGTTGAGGGCCACCCCCGGATGGAGATAACTCAGGAGTCGTGGCGGTGCCGCAGCGCTCTCCTTCCCGATGAAGCCGCAATAGGCAGAAGACACTTCCCCTCCCCCTCGACGGGGGAGGGCTAAGGTGGGGGTGAAACCGGCCGCTGTGGGGCTGTGCCCCTGGCGGGCGCACGCCCCCTCGAAAGAAGCGGGTAAGCAATTGCCTCACCACTATATCTTGTGTGCCTGCCCAGCCGGGCATACTAGATGTAGTGGCTCAAAAAAAGTTCCGGCAGAATTGTTGACATTTCGGCTCGATGTTGCGTATATCTTGATAGGAGAGGTAAAAACACGCCTCCTGGGGTTTAGTCCTGATTTCGCAACAATCCCGCGGCGCGGCGGGCTCAGGGTGACAAACGCAACGGCCGGCGCTACTTCGGCATGCGTGCCCGCTGGGCCTCGCGCATGACGCGATAGCCGATCAGGATTATGCCTTGCTCCTTGACAATTTGGCGAAATGACGGATCGTTGGCGAAGAACTCGTGATCCGCGGCGCGTTCCGGCCACGAGCCGGTCATTGCCTTGATTTCGTCCGTCGGCATGGCCGGATGAATGTATATTTCCGTAACGCCAGGGCGCAGGCTGCGCAGCATGCGCCTCCAGTAATCGTCGTGCGATTCGCCCTCCTTGCGCGCCCAGCGGGGGAACGGGTTGTAAACCAGGTCATCGGGAAAAAGGAGCCCCATCTCGCGCGCCTTGTCCACAATCGGCTTGTAGCTCGGAGTTGCCATCATTTCCGCCGGGCCCATGCGTACCGGAAGCCGGAATTCCTTGGCAAGGGACAGGTATTGCAGGGCATAGTCCTCCTTGAGCTGCATGGTGCCCATGTGCGAGTCTATGTGGGTGACATCAACTCCCGCGGCCATGGCGCGCTCGATCTGGGCGCGGGCCTCCTCGCCCGCCGCCTGGGCGGTGGCGTGCGCGTAAACATCGGGCTCTTCAGGCCACAGGTAGCCCTGCGGGTCAGCCAGGCCCGCGCCGGCGGTCAGGGGCCGCCAGCGGCATTTCTGCCATTCGCTGGTGTGCGTCAGGTGCACCCCGAACTCGCCTTTCGTTTTCGCGTATGCAGCGATCTCAGGCACCCACGAGCAAGGGACCATGATCGTTGAGCTGGTGATTCCGCCCTTGTCGAACATGTCCATGATTGCGACGTTGGCCGCATGCGAGTTGCCCGCGTCGTCGGCGTTGATGATCAGCAGTTTGTCGGTCGGCTTGTAGCCCAGTATCTCATTGAGGGACTGGGCGCTTGCCACGCTGGCAATGACCAGGAGCGATATCAGAAAAACGGACTTCATTGTGTGGCCCTCCTTGCGATGGAGCACTTTCGGCAGGGCAAGCTCTCCCTCCTGCCTCAGGCCTTGCCGCGTAGGGGCGGCCCTCTGCGGCCGCCCGATCTTGGGAGCCCGTGGAAGGGCTCCCCTACGAGGCGAGGTGCACAGGTTGGAAACCTGTGCTACCATTTGGGTGAAGGGCGAAAGACGGGCGGAGCCCGCCAGTCGGCGGGCTCCGCCCCTACGAGGGACCGGCATGAAAAACACTGACAGGATTCTTCGCTGCGGCCCGCACCAGCTGGAGATCGGGCGGCGCACGCTGGTGATGGGCATCGTCAATGTCACGCCCGACTCTTTCTCGGGCGACGGGCTTGGCAATCACCCGCAGCGCGCAATAGAACAAGCCCTGCGCATGGCGCGCGACGGGGCCGACATATTGGACATCGGCGGCGAATCCACGCGCCCGGGAAGCGCGCCGGCGCCCATCAAGGAAGAACTCAGCCGCGTGATTCCGCCCATAGAGCGCCTCGCCGGGCAGGTCAAGATCCCGATCTCGATAGACACGTACAAGGCTGAAGTGGCGAGGCACGCGCTCGCAGCCGGGGCCTCGATGGTCAACGACATCACCGGCCTGCGCGGCGATCCGAAAATGGCCCAGACGGCCAGACAAGCAGGAGCGGCGCTGATCGTCATGCATATGCAGGGAACGCCGCGAACGATGCAGGAGAACCCGCATTACGATGACGTGATCGGCGAGATTCGCGCCTTCTTGCAGCAGCAGGCCGAGTGTGCGCTGGCGGCTGGAATCGGCCGCGACCAGATAGTGGTTGACCCCGGCATCGGGTTCGGCAAGGCGCTGAAACACAACCTCCAGATATTGCGCCGGCTTGCCGATTTCAGGGGGCTCGGCTACCCGGTGCTCGTCGGGCCTTCGCGCAAGAGGTTCATCGGGACGATTCTCGACCTGCCGCCCGACCAGCGAGTCGAGGGAACGGCAGCCGCGGTCGCGGTTGCCATCGCCAACGGGGCGGACATCGTGCGGGTGCACGATGTGGCCCAGATGGTGCGCGTGGCGCGCGTAGCAGATGCCATCGTCCGGCAGTCATAATCTGGTGGGCACCCTCCCCCTCGACGGGGGAGGATAAGGGTGGGGGTGAGTCTTATGTGGCACAGCCGCCCGCGGCTGTTGAACTCTGGACAGGCGAGGGCGCCTGTCCCACATCCCCAGCCCTCCCCCGGGTGAGGAGAGGGAGTGATTGACGATGGAGAGACGGGCGCGTAAGATGAACCCCGATGCAGGCATTCGTTTCGCTCGGCTCAAACAAGGGTGACCGGGAAGGCTACCTGCGACGCGCGCTGGGCCTGCTCAACCGCATGCCGCAGACCAAGGTGACCAAAGTGTCGCGGATTTACGAGAGCGCGCCGTGGGGATTCCCGGCGCAGCGCGATTTCCTGAACCTGGTGGCCCAACTGAGCACGCGGCTGCGGCCGCAGCGTCTGCTGGCCGAATTCAAGGCAGTGGAGCAGCGCCTGGGAAGGAAGCCATCGCGGCGCTGGGGACCAAGAGAGATTGATATTGACCTGCTTCTCTATGGCAAGCATACAATAAGCACGCCGGAATTCACCGTTCCGCACCCGCACATGATGCAGCGCGCCTTTGTGCTGGTGCCGCTGGGCGAGATCGCGCCTTCGCTCGCCCTGCCGGATGGCAAGACGGCGGAGGAACATGCGGCGGAAAGACACGATGAAGTCGTCCCCTATGCCAAGATTTCGATATCAGGCGGTTGATGCCGCGGGCCGGCCGGTGAGCGGGAGCGTCGCTGCGCCGGACGAGCAGCAGGCGTTCCGTGACGCGCAGGCGCGAGGGCTGAAGGCCGTCAGAATCGTCGCGGCGCCAAGCGAGATCGCCTGGCATCAGCGCCTGGCGCGCCAATACCTGTCATTCATCTTCCACCCGGTGAGCACGAAGGCCCTGGCGGTGTGGTATCGGTCCCTTCAATTTCTCCTGGGCGCGGGGATGAACGTCGTCGAGGCTGCCCATTCGCTGTCGGGCAAGGGGGCGAACGCCACCCTGCGCGCGGTATCGCGCGAGATCGCGGAGCAAGCAGTCGAGGGCAAGCCGTTGGCATCGGTGCTGGCGAACCATCCGTCGGCCTTCCCTGATTTCGCGCGCGCAGTGATGGAGGCGGGGCAGGAAACAGGCATGCTCCAGCAGAGCGCGCAGCGCATGGCGGACTACTATGACCAGTTGTACGAGTTGCAGCAGGCCTTTCGCATCGAGACCTTTTATCCGAAACTGCTGCTGGTGGCCTACCTGGCGATCCCCATCCTGCCGACGCTGGTCCTTGGCGGGGTGGGCGCGTATTTGCATGCGCTGGTGGAACGCACGTGGCATCTGGCGGTGGTGCTTGTCTGCGCCTGGTTGGGCTGGCGGCTGCTGACGCAATTCTCGTGGTTCAGGCGGGGGTTCGACCGGTTCAAACTCTCACTGCCCTGGTTCGGCGGGATCGCCAAGCGCACTGCGCTGGCGCGCTGGGCGCGCTCACTCTCGGCGCTGTTGAATGCAGGGGTGCCGCTGAGCCGCAGCATCGAGGCCGCGAGCGCCGCGTGCAGCAATGCGGCCATACAACATGCGGTGATGGCTAAAGCAAGCGGGACGCTCCAGGGCAGGCCGATCTCGGAGGTGATGGCCGAGAGCCGCGAGTTTCCCGACCAGATGACTGATATGGTAGCGATGGGAGAGCGCTCGGGCGAGACGGCGCAGATGCTGGAGCGCGCGGCCGCCTATTATGAGATCGAGGCGCAAAGCGCGAGCAAGCAAAGCGCGATCGGCGTGGGACTGGCATTTTACTTCGTGATGGCCTTAGTGATCGCGATCTACGTAGTCCAATTCTGGACCGGCTACTTCGGCAATCTCATGAAGATGACCCCGTGAAGCAGGCTGGCATGGCCCTGGAGATCGTTCGGACGGTTGCGGAGATGAGGCAGCGGGCGGCGGCGGCGCGCAGCAGAGGGCTGACCATCGCACTGGCGCCCACCATGGGCGCGCTGCACGAGGGCCACCTTTCCCTGGTGCGCGCGGCCAGGGGGGAGGGGTATGTGGTGATGAGCATTTTCGTCAATCCCGCGCAGTTCGGCCCGCAAGAGGACTTCGAGCGCTACCCGCGCGACCTCGCCGGCGATGTTCAGAAGGCCGAGAGCGAGGGCGTTGACCTGGTCTTCGCGCCCTCGGTTGAGGAGATGTATGACAAGGATGACGCCACCTTCGTAGAGGTGGGAGGCACGCTGACCAGGGGGCTGTGCGCGCCATTCCGGCCGGGGCACTTTCGAGGGGTAGCGACGGTGGTCGCGAAACTCTTCAACATCGTCCAGCCGGACAGGGCGTACTTCGGCGAGAAGGATTACCAGCAGTTGCAGGTAATCAGGCGCATGGTCCGGGACTTGCGCATGCCGGTTGAGATCGTCGGCGTGCGCACCGTGCGCGAGCCGGACGGCCTGGCGATGAGCTCGCGCAATGCCCACCTTTCGCAGCAGGAAAGGCGGGCAAGCCGGGCGCTGAACGAGGCGTTGAGCGCGGCTGCCGGGATGGTTCGGCGCGGAAACAGCGACGCGCGGACGATCGCAGACGCAGTGAGAGAAAGAATCGGGCAGGAACCTCTGGTGGCCGTTCAGTATGTTGAAGTATGCGACGCCGATACCCTGGAGCCGCTGCAGCGGATCGAGAGAAAGGCTGTCATCGCGGTCGCGGCGGTCGTTGGGCGAACGCGCCTGATTGATAACGTAATCGTGGAAGGAGGGTAGAATACACCCGTGCTCGTAAACGTCTATCGCTCGAAGATACATCGCGCCCGCATCACGCGCCTGGACCTCGATTACGAGGGCAGCATCACGATTGACGAGCACCTGATGCAGGCAGCAGGGCTGTTCCCACACGAGCGCGTGCAAGTGCTCAACCACAGCACCGGCGACCGGATGGAAACATACGTGATCGTGGGAGAAAAGGGCTCGGGGGTTATCGGCCTCAATGGCCCTGCCGCCAGGCGGGGCGAGGTGGGAGACCTGGTCACGATCATCGCCTACGCCTGGGTGAGCGAGCAAGAAGCGGCACAGTGGAGGCCGCTCACCGTCGCGGTGGATGAAAAAAACAAGGTGAGCGGCACGCGGAGGTAGCCTTGGGGGTTATGGAGCACATCGAACGGCCGTCCGCGCTGCGAGTGGGGGTGGTTGGCTGCGGGGCGGTGGGCAGCACTGTCTGCAGGGCAATTGATTCGGGCCAAGTCCCCGCAGAACTGGTGGCCGTATGTGACAGCGACGCGGGCAGGGCGCAGGAGGTGATATGGAGCCTGAAGCACGCCACCCGCTCGATGACCCTTGCGGGCCTGATCGCCTCGAGCCGCTTGGTAGTCGAGGCGACGAACCCGCTGACCGCTTCCTCGATCGCGCTGCAGGCATTGAACGGGGGCTGCGATGTTGTGCTGACGAACCCGGTCGCGGTACTGCGCAAACCAGAATTGCGCCCGACCGCTGAGGCGCGAAGCCTGGCGATCCACATCGTGCCGGCGCTCGTTCCGGGCGTGAGCGAAATCATGGCCGTGATGCACGGGGCGCAAGGAGAGGCCGTATTGCGAATCGGCGTTCCGGCGAGCGAGGCGGGCCAGGCTCTGATCGTGCAGGCGACGCCGGGGCCCGACGGAGTAGCATTCAGGGGAACCCCGTCAGAGGCAGCGCAGGTGGCGCCGCGATACGAGAACCTGATCGCCCTGTTCGCCGCCGCCGCGGGCCCGGAGCGGGGCACCGTGGAGGTCGCCATTGATCCGGCTGCGCACGAACCTGTGCTCACTGTTCGCACGGCGTTCTCCGGCGAGGGATGCTCCGGGCAGTCGGTATGGCAGCAGCAAATCGGCAAGGGCGCAGCCGACCGCACCGTCGCGCTGTGCACGATCGCCCTGCTCAAGAAGATCGTTTCGGGGTTGAAGGTCGGGTGACGCAATGCTTCCGCCGCACCTAGTGGAGGAGATCGTACTGCGCGCGCTGCGGGAAGACGCGCCGCACGGCGATCTAACGACGCGGGCGGTGGTGGACGCAGATGCGCGCGCAGCGGCGCATGTCGTTGCCCGCGCGCAGGCAGTGGTGGCCGGGCTGCCGGTAGCGCAGGCCGTGTTCACCGCAGCGGACCCACAGATCACTTTCCGCGCGCTCGTGGCGGAGGGTGACCGCGCCGAGCGCGGGGCCGCGCTGGCCAAGGTGGCCGGCTGCGCTGCGAGCATCCTGAGCGCGGAACGCACGGCGCTGAATTTCCTGCAGCGGATGTGCGGGATCGCGGCCTTGACCGCAAGATTCGTCGAGCGCTTGAGCGGCCTGCCGACGCGCATCCTGGACACGCGCAAGACGGCACCGGGCCTGCGCCTGCTGGACAAGTATGCGGTCCGCATCGGCGGCGGGCTGAACCACCGCTTCGGGCTCTCCGACGGGATACTGATCAAGGATAATCACCTGCGCGTGTCAGGCGGCATCGGGCCTGCTGTGGCGAGGGCCAAGGCCTGCCTGCCGATGCTTCCTGTCGAGGTGGAGGTTTCGAATCTCGAGCAAGTGGAAGAGGCCCTGGCGGCGGGAGCGGATGCCCTGCTGCTCGACAACATGACAGTGGAGGACATGCGGCGGGCCGTGACGCGAATTGGGGGCGCAGCGGCAACGGAAGCGTCGGGCGGGGTGACACTGGATAACGTGCGTTCAGTAGCGGAAACCGGGGTAAACTTCATATCGGTGGGCGCGCTTACCCACTCGGCCCCGGCCGCTGACATCGCGCTCGAGTTCACCGAGGGCCAAATAGACTGCGAGGCATGAAGGGAAAGATGAGGAAGACAACATTGCTCAGAGGGGTGCTTGCTTTGATCGCCTTAGCGGCCCTGGCGGCAATAGGTATCGGCTGCAAGCCGCCCCCTCCAGAGTTCCCCGGCGGATGGCCCAAGAAGGCGCCGAAACACATCACCAGCATCAAGGCCGAGTATGTGCTGGAGTTCGCGGGCGGGCGCGGCGCGCCCACCCGCGTGTGGTACCGATTGCCGCACGAACTGCGCCTGGAGACGACGGTCGGCGCGCAGACCTTCATCCGGAACAAAGAGGGAACGTTCATATACAGACGCGCTCTAAACCGCGCGGTCAGGATGAGCCCGATGGCGGGCGTCGCCGCACCTTACAACCCCGCGCTCTTCGACCAGGTGATCGCGGCCTCGAAGAAAGTCGGCAGGGAGAAACTGTTTGACAAGATGTGCGATGTTTACGCGATGCAGAAGATGGTCGGGGGCCCGCGCCCGCAGAACGTCTATGGGCTGACCGGAACGAAAGTCTGGGTTTGGCCGCAAGGGAAGATCGTCCTGCAATCGTACATGACCGATAGGAAGAAGTTTAAGATGAAGTTCTTCTGCCGCAGCCTGCGCTACAACGTGCCAATGCCGGATTCCCTGTTTCGCTTGCCCAAGGCAACGCCCGTTTTCGATGAGGAACCGTTCCAACCGGTGCCTCACCACCATCACCACTGAAGTGGAAGCGCTCGCCTGGGCCGAAGGCAACAACACCCTCGCCCACCTGGGCGCAGCGCGAGACCTGTGGCCGCAGGGGTGGCGGCGGGCGGCGCTGTATTACTTTGACACAATTGGCTCAACCAACGATGAGGCAGCCCTCCTGGCCGCGGCGGGCGAGCCCGAGGGCACTGCGGTGGTCGCGCAGACGCAGACCTCGGGGCGCGGTCGCCGGGGCCGCTTGTGGTCATCGCCGGCAGGCGGCTTGTGGATCTCGGTGGTTGTCTCCTGCGAGAAACTCGAACCGCAGGGCCTTTCACTTGCCGCGGGGGTCGCAGCCGCTAAGGCCGTTGAGGCCTGCTGCGGGAAGGCTTGCCAGATCAAATGGCCCAACGACCTGATCGTCGAGGCCAGGAAGGTGGGAGGCATCCTGATCGAGAGGGCGGCAGGCCGTTCGCTGCTGATCGTCGGCATCGGCGTGAATTGCAACCAGCACCCTGACAGCCTCGATGCCGCGCTGAGGACGAGCGCGACGACGCTGCAGGAGAGCGGCGGAAGAGGTGTTCCCTTGCCGGTGCTGACAGGGCGATTGATGTTCGAACTGGAGAGGTGTGTGCGTTTGCTGCGGTGCGGTGGGTGGAGCGAGATGCTATCCGAATGGAGAGCGCGCGATGCCCTGGCCGGCAGACGGGTGCGCGTCAAGAGGGGGGAGCAAGTCGTGGTGGGCACCTGCCTCGGGGTGCTGCAGTCGGGCGAGATGCTGCTGCGGGAGGGAAACAGGCAGCACCGGATTCCCTGCCTCGACGAAGTCGAGATCCTGGGGAGCGAAGGTGTTGAGCATCAGGCTGGTTAGTCTGCGCGACCTGCTTACCATCGAGCGCATGGAGCGCGCAATCTTCGGCGTGCACGCGCTTGTGTTCTCGGGGTTGGTGTGGCATGCGCTGCGATGGCGCAAGTGGTTTCTCGTCGCGCACCGCGACAGCCCGGTGCTGGGGTATCTGATCGCGAGGCCGGACAAGGATGACAAGCGGTGCATCGAGATTGCCAGCATTGCCGTCTGCGATCAGGTGCGCGGCGGCGGCATCGGCACAAGGCTGATAACTGAACTCATGGGCCTTGCGCGCGAAAGAGGTGCCAAGCGCCTCTCCCTGGAAGTGAGCGTCTTGAACCCACGCGCCCAGGCGCTGTACCGCAGGCTGGGGTTCGCACCGCAGCGCGTGATAGAGAGCTACTACGGCTCGGGCGAGCATGGCGTGCGCATGGTGCTGGATCTGGAAAAACAGGCGGGAGGTGGAGCATAAATGATCGGGCGCATCACTGCGATCTGCATTCTGTTGGCCTTCGCGCTCGCATTGTGCGGCTGCGGCGGCGGAGGAAAAAGCCCGGACGAAATGCGCATCGAGCGCAGCTTTCTGGCGCTGATGCAGGGCTGGGCGACGGAAGACCTGGTGCCGTTTGATCTCTACATTTCCCAGGATTATGCTTTCGACGAACAGGGCAAAGCAGACCACATCGCCTCGGTGCAGACGGACTTTGCCTCGATCAGCGACTTCCGGCTGCTCAGTTATGACATCAACGTGGTTTCCAGCGGATTCGCGCAGGCGCGCGCAACGGTGACGATGTTGATAGAGGCCGATGTCTCGGCGCTCGACTTCCCGACCCCGATTATCCGGTGGGTGCGCTCTGATCAGGTGATCGAACAAGTGTGGATACGGGATTTCGACGGCGTCTGGCGCGTGGGGGCGGAGTTCGTCAGCCGAGCCTGGGTGCTCGCGAACACGCCCTCAATCTTCGATCTGTCGGTGCAGCCGGGCGATGTGTTTCGCGCCGGGACCGTTCGCGCGGTTGCGGCCACCGCCTCGGCCAGCGGCGGCCTTCGCGTGACGCTGCAGCCGGACAGCGTGGCCGCAGCATCGTTCACCCCCGGCAGCGCGTACGGGTTCGGATCGGCGACCTACTCGGGCCAGTTCGCGGTGCGGCCCGATGCGTCCGGCGAGTATGCTATCGTGTTTATCGGGCAGGCCGACAGGTTAGGGCAATCAACGATGATCGGCCGCAGCCTTTCGACGACGTTCATCGAGGTCGAGCAGTCGGCGCCTTCAGCAAAGAAGAAGATCAGCCCGGGGAATCGCATCAGCATGTTCCGCCACCTGCGCATCAAGGGATCGCGCGCGAGCGCGCCGGCTGGCGCGCGCAGACATGATTGACACCCATGCGCACCTGATTCACCGCAGTTTCCGCCGCGACCTGAGTGAAGTGCTGGAGCGCGCCCGGGCAGCGGGGCTGCGCGCGATAGTGGTGGTGGGATATGACATCGAGTCCAGCCGCGCGGCTGTTCAAATGGCTGCCGAGCACGAGCGGCTGTACGCAGCCGTCGGGATACACCCGCACGATGCGCAGTCTGCGGACGAACGCACCTTGGCAGAGATAGAGGAGCTCGCCGAAAACCGCAAAGTGGTTGCGGTCGGCGAGACGGGGCTGGATTTCTACCGCGACCTTTCGCCGCGTGGCAAGCAAGAGGAGTGCTTTCTGCGGCACATCGAAATTGCCGCGCGCCGAGACCTCCCGGTGATCGTGCACGACAGGGAAGCGCACCACGACGTGGTGCGCGTGCTTGAGCAGCAGGGCATGGCGAGGGCCACCTTGCATTGCTTCTCTGGAGGGCCGGAACTTGCGTGTCGCGCTGCCGCGATGGGCTATTTCATCGGGGTTGCAGGGCCGGTCACTTTCGCGTCCGCACCCAGGCTGGAAGAACTGGTGAGGCGCGTTCCGCGCGACAGGTTGCTGGCTGAGACCGATTGCCCGTGGCTCGCGCCCGAGCCGCATCGCGGCAAGCGCAACGAGCCTTCATATGTGCGGTTTGTGGTCGAGCGGATGTCTTCGCTGTGGGGCGTTTCGATGGGCGAGGCGGGAGACGTGCTGAGCGCTAACGCGCTGCGGGCCTTCCCGGGCCTGGGCGCATAGGCACCGGCCTCCCGGGGCTGAAGCCCGCAGCTGCAAAGATCTACCGAAGGCGCCGATCTTCGTAGGGGCGACCGGCCGGCCGCCCCTACAACTTCGCGCCCAATCGGCGGGTTGACAAGGGGGCGCGGTTTTTGGATAATCCGGCTGCTCGCTGAGCGACCACAATCTTGAGGAGGGAGACAGGTGCGTGAATTCCAGTTGCTGATGATCCCGGGGCCGACGCCGGTTCCGCCCTCGGTGCTGCGGGCGCACAGCCGCCCGATGATGAACCACCGCGGGCCTGAATTCAAGGCCTTGCAGGACGAGGTGATCTCGGGACTCAAGCAGGTCTTCCAGACCAAGAACGACGTTTTCTTGCTGACCTGCTCGGGCACTGGGGCGATGGAAGCGGCGATCGTGAACGTCTGCTCGCCCGGTGACCTGGTGCTTGCTTGCTCGATAGGGGTTTTCGGCGACCGGTTCGCAAAGATCGCCTCCGCCTTCGGGGCGCAGGTAGAGAAGATGGATGCCGAGTGGGGCAAGGCGATTGATGTTGACCGCCTGCAGGAGCGCGTGAAGAAGGACGGCGAGCGCAAGATCAAGGCGGTGCTGGTAACGCACAACGAATCGAGCACCGGCGTAACCAACGACGTGAAGGCGATCGCAAAAGTCGTGCGCGAACACGGAGCGCTGCTCCTGGTTGACGCGGTGAGTTCGCTGGCGGCGATTGACCTGCAGACAGATGCGTGGGGAATTGACATCGTGGCGAGCGCCTCGCAGAAGGCCCTGATGAATCCGCCGGGGCTGGGCTTCGTCTCCGTGAGCGAACGCGCGTGGAAGGCGAACGAGACGGCGAAGATGCCCCGCTTTTACATGGACATCAAGGCGGCGAAAGATTACCTGGATCGCGGGCAGACGCCGTGGACACCGGCGGTGCCGCAAGTCTATGGATTGCAGGTTGCCTTGCAGACGATACTCTCGGAGGGCCTGCAGGCCTCGTTCGAGCGGCACCGGCGCCTGGGGCAGGCGGCGCGCGACGGGGCTGCGGCGATGGGCCTGAAACTGTTCGCCGACCCCGCGCACGCCAGCAACACGGTGACCGCAATCCGCGCGCCGCAGGGCCTCACGCCGGCGGCGATCAGGAAGCACCTGCTGGAAAAGTACAGCGTGGTGCTGGCAGGCGGACAGCAGCGGCTGCTGGAGGAGATCTTTCGCATCGGCCACATGGGCTACACGAGCGATACGGAAATCCTCGCTTGCCTTGCTGCGCTCGGGACCGCGCTCAACGAACTCGGCTTCCCGGCGGACACGGGCGCCGGGCTGAAGGCTGCCGGCAAGGCGATCGCAGGCTAGGAGCAGGCGATGAACAAGAAGTGGCGGGTTCTGGTAAGCGAGCCAGTGGCGCAGGAGGGGCTGGACATACTGCGGGCGCACGACGACATCGAGGTGATCTTCAAGCCCGAGTTGAAGGCCGACGCGCTGCCGGGAGAAGTGGCAGATGTGCACGGCCTGATCGTTCGCAGCCAGACCAAGGTTACCGCGCAGGTGATCGCGGCCGGAAAGAACCTGCAGGTGATTGCGCGCGCAGGGGTTGGGGTTGACAACATTGACGTGCCTGCCGCCACCAGGCGCGGGATCGTCGTCTTGAACTCGCCCGACGGCAACACGATTGCCGCCGCGGAGCAGACGATCGCGCTGCTGCTCGCGCTCTCGCGCAATCTGCCGCAGGCCCACGCATCGCTCAGCGCCGGCGAATGGAAGCGGTCGGCGTTCATGGGCGTCGAGGTTTACGGCAAGGTGCTGGGCCTGATCGGCCTGGGCAAGGTGGGGACGCACATGGCGCGCATGGCGCGCGGGCTGGAGATGGAGATCATCGCCTGCGACCCGTATATCTCGCGCGAGCACGCGGAGCGGCTGGGGGTGCGCCTCGTGGGGTTCGAGGAACTGCTGCGCCAGGCAGACTACATCAGCCTTCACGTGTCGCTGACAAAGGACACGCGCGGCATGATCGGGGCCAAGGAACTCGCGATGATGAAGCCCGGCGTGCGCATCATCAACACGTCGCGCGGAGGCGTGATTGACGAGGCGGCGCTGGCCGAGGCAACCCGCTCCGGCCGTGTGGCAGGCGCAGCGCTGGACGTGTTCGAGAACGAGCCGCCAAAGGGTTCGCCGGTTGTTGGGCTCCCCGGGGTGATTGTAACGCCTCACCTCGGCGCGGCGACAGAGGAGGCGCAGGTGAAGGTGGCGGTGGATGTCGCCGCGCAGTTGGCCGACGTGCTGCACGGGCTGCCAGCCAGGACGGCGGTCAACCTGCCGCCAGTGAGCGCGGAGACGCTCAGGGTGCTGCGACCTTACCTTACCCTGGCGGAGAAAATCGGCCGACTGCAGGTGCAGTTGGCGGCAGGTGCGATCACTTCCATCGAGGTGACTTACAGCGGTGAGATCGGGGAACTGGACGTTTCGACCGTTACGCGCGCGCTGCTGAAGGGCCTGCTGGAGCGAGCGCTCGAGGAGTCGGTCAACTATGTCAACGCGACGCTCGTGGCGGAAACGCGCGGCATCCGCGTGACCGAGGCAAAGAGCACGAGCGCCGAGGACTATGCCAGCCTGATAGCAGTGAAGGCATCATCGGAATCGGGGAGCAGGGAGATCGAGGGGACCGTGTTCGGCGCGCAAGACATCAGGATCACGCGCGTTGACGGCTATCGCGTGGACTTTGTGCCCCAGGGGAATCTGCTGATTACCACGAACCAGGACCGCCCGGGTATGATCGGCAGGGTGGGAACCATCCTGGGGGATGCGGGGATCAACATCGCGGGCATGTACGCCGGGCGCGACAGGCCGGGCGGGCGCGAGGTGATGGTGCTGGCGGTTGACAGCCCGGTGCCCGCGGAGGTTCGCGAGAAGGTTTCGCAGGTGGATGGCGTCGAGTCCATCCACCTTGCGGAACTCTAGCAGTGTCCGCTCGGCCTCAAAGATCATCGGGGTAATGAGTAGGGGCACGGCCTGGTGGGTGTCCCGTAATTCGGTCTCACCGTTGCACGCCCCCCACCCACACCCTCCCCCACGGCGGGGGGAGGGGACAGGCTGCGCGGCAACGCAAAAGTGCTGCTCTCCCCCTAGTGATGGGGGAGAGGCAGGGTGGGGGTGAAAAGGGGGGCGGAGGCAATTGAAAGATTGTGGGACGGCCGCCGTGCCGTGCCCCTACAGAGTATAGACGCAATGGTTGCTGTATTCGCGATGGCTTTCGTGACCGGTCTTTCCGGAGCGCTGATGCCGGGGCCGGTGCTCACCCTCACGATGGCCGAAGCGGCGAAGCGGGGAGCGCGCGCGGGGCCGCTCATAGTCTTCGGGCACGGCCTGTTGGAACTGGCGCTCGTTTGCGCTCTCGTGGTGGGGCTCGGAAAGGTGCTGCGCCTGCCGCTGGTGTTCGCGATCGTTGGCATGGCCGGCGGCATCGCGCTGATTGCGATGGCCGGTTCGATGATCTGGTCGCGCGCGGCCTTGCCGGACGCCCCGACCGCGGGCGGCCCAAGGCAGTCCTTTCTGCGGCCCGCGGGCATGGGAGCCGGCGTGAGCCTGGCAAACCCGTACTGGAGCCTGTGGTGGGCTACCGCGGGCGCAAGAATCCTGGCGCAGGCGGTGCCCTTTGGAGCGGCGGGCGTGGCTGCGTTTTTCGCCGGGCACATACTCGCGGACTTCTCGTGGTACACGCTGGTGGCGATCGGGGTTTCATCAGGGCGAAGGTTCCTGACGCCGGTATCTTACCGTGCCCTGGTTATCGCCTGTGGGCTTGCTCTGGGGAGCCTGGGCGGGTGGTTCCTCTGGTCGGGTGCGCGCCGCCTGCTCGGTTGACGGAGGAAGGGAACCGAAGGCCAGCGGCAGAACGCGAGATAGGAGAGGATAACCTGGACAAGACAGGCAAGAGGGTACTGGTATTGGTGCTGATGGCATGGGTGACGGCGCTGCTCATCCTGTCGAGGCAGCACCGCAGTTACTCGCCCACGGCCGCCGCGCCCCTGGTCGAACTTCCCGTATATGCCGGCGCATCGCAGGTCCAGCGCGGTGCCCAAACCACCGGCGCCGGCGAGTGGCAGAACCTGCAATACGCGGTCGAATCCGAATGCCCCTCAAATAATATCTATCGGTTCTATGACAGCGAACTCGGAGAGGTTGGATGGCACCCGAGGGAAGAACGCGCCCCTGCATGGACAACCCAGGGCGAGGGGAAGGAAAGCAGGTTGTCGGCCGCGTGGTTCGACAAGGATGAGCTTTTCCGAATTGACCTGCAGGTCACATGCCTCGGCGGCCACCGCATGAAAGTCTCGTGCAGCATGATGCGCAATCCCCTGCCCCACTCTCTGGCACCCTCACCGGCCGATACCGGCGGCAAGTAGCGAGGCGCGGCGGCTGACTGCGGTGCGGCGAGTCGAGGGGAACCAGAACCCCGGATACTGCCAATGTTCGTTCTGGGTATAAATGTGTGGTGAGCAACGGATCGGGTTCTGCAGCAATTTGGGGCAGGAGCGCCCTTTCGGGAGGCCGAATTGGACGAGGTGGCCAGTGAGGTCTTCGAGGAACTACAGGTGACACCGCTCATTGATCGCTGGGGCAGGCGAATCACGCGCCTGCGCATTGCAGTCAGCGACCGGTGCAACTTCAGATGTCTTTACTGCCGGCCGCCGTCAACAAGCGCTGACGCGAGGCACGCGCCTTTGCTGTCAGTGGACGAAATAACCGCGGTGGCTGAGGCGGCCGTCGCATGTGGCATGGAGAGCATTCGCCTGACCGGGGGCGAGCCGCTGCTGCGCGAAGACCTGCGGGAGGTTATCTGCCGCCTTTCGCACCTCGGTGCGGGGCTCGATATCTCTATGACGACCAACGGGTTCCTGCTCGCCGAGCAGGCGCAGCCGCTTGCGCGGGCGGGCCTGAAGCGGGTGAACGTGAGCCTGGATTCACTGCGCCGCGAGCGTTTCCACGCGATAACGAGCAGCGATTCGCTCCATGCCGTGGTGGCGGGCCTGCAGGCCGCGAAACGAGCAGGGCTGTGGCCCGTCAAACTGAACATGGTGGTTGTGCGCGGGCTCAACGACGATGAGGTCGTCGGGATGGTGAGGTTCGCGCAGGAACACGAGTACCACGCCAGGTTCATCGAGTTCATGCCGCTTGACGGCGGCCGCGAATGGCGCGCGGAGGCAATGGTCTCGACTGGCTCAATCCGCGCGCGGATTGAGCAGGAGTTTGACTTGAAGCCGCTGCCGGATGGCGGCAGCCCTGGGAATGAGTACTTGGTTGGGTCAGGCCCCGCGCGGATTTCCCTCATCGGGACGATTTCGCATCCGTTCTGCGACCGGTGCAACCGGCTTCGCGTGACGGCGGACGGGTTCCTGCGCGCCTGCCTTTTCTCTTCCCGCGAGCAAGATCTGAGGCCCGCACTGGCGGCGCGGCGTCCGAAAGAAGCGCTCGCTGCGGCGTTTGCGGCGGCAGCGGCCTGCAAGCCGGAGGGCCATCGCATCGGGCACGCCGACTTCGTTCGCCCGACGCGCAGCATGTTCTCCATCGGCGGCTAGCACCAAGGGGATCGTCCCGTGATAAGCATTGATGAGGCGCAGCGCATAGTGCTCGAATCGGTATCGGTCCTGCCCGCGCAACGGGTACCTCTATTGCAAGCGCTGGGTTGCACGCTGGCCGAGCCTGTTGCCGCGGAGATCGCCCTGCCCCCTTTCGACAACTCGGCCATGGACGGCTACGCGGTAATTGCGGAAGACACAGGGGGCGCGGGGGCCGAAGCTCCCCGCACGCTGAAGGTAATCGAGGACCTGCCAGCGGGAACCGCGCCCGCGCGCCAGGTCCAGCCCGGAACGGCATCCCGAATCATGACAGGAGCACCGCTGCCAGCGGGCGCGGATGCTGTCGTGATGGTTGAAGATACCCGCCCCGGCCCTGGCGGAACAGTGCAGGTTCTCGGCGAGGCGAAGCGCGGCGATAACATCCGGCCCGCGGGCGAAGATATCGAGGCCGGGCAGGTTGCTTTGTCAGCGGGACAGGTCCTGGGGCCCGGTGAGTTGGGGCTTGCGGCTGCGCTCGGGTGCACGCATGTAGTTGCGGTGAGGCGGCCGCGTGTGGCAATTGTGACCACGGGCTCTGAACTCGTGGCGCCAGGTCAAGCGCTGAGGCCGGGCACGATTTACAACAGCAACCAGGTAACTCTTGCCGGCCTCGTCTTGAGCGCGGGAGCAGAAGTCGCCAACTGCCTGCACGCGGAGGACGAACCCAAGGCCGTCGAAGGCGCGCTTGCCCGATGCGCGCAGGCTGATATCCTCCTTACCACGGGCGGGGTGTCCGTGGGCGAATACGACTTTGTGAAAGTCGCCCTGGAGCGGCTGGGCGAGATCAAGTTCTGGCGTGTGCTGATGAAGCCTGGCAAGCCGGTGGCTTTTGGGAATGTTCTGGGGCGCCCGCTTTTCGGGCTGCCGGGGAACCCTGTATCTGCGCTCGTTACGTTCGAGCTTCTGGTGGCACCCGCGCTGCGCAAGATGGCCGGCAGGCGCGACTACATGCCGACGACTGTGCAGGCCACGCTGCTGAGCGACCTGCCGCACAAGCCTCCGCGGCGCGAGTACGTGCAGGCGTTCACGCGGCACAGCGACGCCGGCTATGCGGTCCGGCCCTCGAAGAAGCGAGGCTCGGCAATGCTCACCTCGGCGGTGGGCGCGAATTCGCTCGTGGTGATCCCCGAGGAGAGCGAGGGGCTACGCGCCGGCGATAAGGCGAGCGTGATGCTGCTCGAAGGCCGGGGTGTGGGACTGTGACCGGACTCGTGCTGGCAGGCGGGCGAAGCGAGCGCATGGGGGTTCCAAAGGCCCTGCTGCGGCTCAACGGGGAGACGTTCGTAGAAAGGGCAATATCGCTGCTGCGCGGCATGTGCAAGGAAGTCATCGTGGCTGGAAGCCCGGAACAGCCTTTGCCCGATCTGCAGGGCTGCAGGATCGTGCCAGATGAACAGCCCGGAATGGGCCCTCTGGGTGGACTCGTTTCGGGCCTGGCGGTTTCGAGCGACGAGTGGCACGTGGCTCTGGGATGCGACTTGCCGCTGGTGCGCCCTGAGGTTCTACGGCTGCTGAGCAACAGCGGCCATGGAGTTGACGCGGTTGTTCCACGCACGGGCGGGCGGTTGCAGCCACTGGTTGCTGCTTACTCGCGGACCTGTCTCGAACCCGGGCGGGAGGCGCTCGGGTCGGGGCAGCGCGCGGTGGCAGCGATGCTCGACCGGGTGAAGGTGAGAATCTTGGAGGAGGAAGTGCTGCGCGAGGCAGACCCGGAACTCATCTCGTTCTTGAATGTGAATACCTGGGAGGAATACCAGGCGGTCCGGCAGCGCTACAGGGAGCAATCGCGATGCGACTGAAGGCTGCCGGGCTTCGCTCTAACCTTCGATTCGACCTTCGCGAGTTGTCGGGAGCGCTGGGGGACCTCGGGACACTGGTGCCCCTGAGCGTGGGTTTGATAGCGCTCAACGGCTTCCACCCTGTGGCCGTCTTTCTACCAGCGGGCCTGCTCTATGTCGCCGTCGGGCTCTGGTATCGCCTGCCGCTTCCGGTTCAGCCGCTGAAGAGCATGGCGGCGGTGGCCCTTGCGATGGGATTCGGCCCGCGCGTGATGTCGGCAGGCGGCATTCTCTTCGGCGTGGTGCTGGTAGGCCTGGCGGCGACCGGGCTCATCAACCAGGTGGTGCGGCTGATGAGCAAGCCGCTGGTGCGCGGGATTCAGGTAAGTGTCGGGGTGCTGCTGGTCTGGTCCGGCAGCCGCCTGATGATTTCACAGCCGATGTTTGGAGGGCCGGCCGCTGCAATGGCAATCGGGTTGCTGACAGGCCTCGTCCTCGTTCTTCTGGGCGGCAGCCGGAGAGTGCCTGCGGCGCTGCTGGTGCTGGTGGCCGGAGCGGCGGCCGGAGCTGTGTTGGGTCGGCAAGCGGCGACGCAGCCTGCGATTCCTCTTTACCTGGCCTTGCCCCGAGGATCGGAGTGGGTCCAGGCTCTGGTATTCCTGCTCTTGCCGCAGATTCCGCTCACCCTGGCGAATGCGGTTTGCGCCACGTGGCAGACGGCGCGCGATTATTTCGGGGAAGACGCCCGCCGCGTTACTCATCGCGCGCTTGCTTTCGGAATGGGGCTGACCGGCCTGCTGGCGGGTTTCATCGGAGGCATGCCGGTGTGCCACGGCTGCGGCGGGCTCACCGCCCACTACAGGCTGGGAGCGCGCAGCGGGGGCGCGCCGGTGATGATGGGCCTCATCTGTCTATCGGCAGCCGCAGTGGCTGCCGTCGGGTGGCCATTGCCACTTGGCCTCGTGCCGCAAGCGGTGTATGGCGGCATGCTCCTCTATGTCGGCGTTCACCACGCGCTTCTCGCGCGCGACCTGGCGCGCTTCCCTGCCGATATGTGCGTGGCCCTCACCATGGGCCTGGTTACAGCCGCCACTCGCAACATCGGGGCCGGCTTCGTGGCCGGGATCGGGCTGCTGCTGGTGATCAGGGCGGCGACCTTTATAAGGAGGGTGCGAGCCAATGCCCGGGCGTAGAACATCAGCCCGGCCCTTCAGGGACACTCTGAGGAAGGCCCTTCAGGGTCGCCCCGATGGGCGGCGAGGCTTACGGATGGTTGACGTGGGCGCAAAGCGAGCCACCGTGCGCGAGGCGGTTGCGGAAGGAACGATCAGAATGTCGCCTGCCACGCTGCGGGCGATAGAGCGCGGAGCGCTGCCGAAGGGAGATGCGCTGGCGGCGGCCGAGACAGCCGGGGTGATGGCAGCGAAGATGACGCCGCACCTGCTGCCTCTCTGCCACCCGGTGCAGTTCAGCGGGGCAAGCGTGCAGGCGGCGTGCGACCCCGATTTGCCAGGGGTGCGCGTGAGGGCATCGGTGCGCGGAAAGGCAGCGACCGGCTTTGAGATGGAGGCCCTGGTCGCGGTCTCGGCTGCTCTGCTCACGATTTATGACATGGCCAAGGGACTCGAACCGGGGATGGTGGTTGGCGACATCGCAGTGCAACGCAAGTCGGGCGGAAAGAGCGGGAAATGGACGCGAAAGGGCGCGTGATAGCCGTCTGCTCAGCCGCTGCCAAGGGGGAGAAGAAGCGGCCGGTGGCGGCCGGGTTCCTGCAAGCGGGGCACGGTCTGGTGGGCGATGCGCACGCCGGCAGCGAGAGGCAAGTAAGCCTGCTGGCGACGGAAAGCATAGAGCAAATTCGCCGGCTTGGGCTCAATGTTTCGCCTGGCGACTTCGCAGAGAACCTGGCCATTGACGGATTGAGCCTTCACACTCTGCCGGTCGGCACGCGCCTGCGGGTCGGGCAGGAGGCGGTGCTTGAAATCACCCAGGTCGGGAAGGAGTGCCACGAACGCTGCGCCATCTTCGACCAGGTAGGCACCTGCGTGATGCCGACCCAGGGGGTATTCGCGAGAGTTGTGACCAGCGGCCAGGTGAAAGCCGGCGATGCCATCGAGGTGGTTTGTAGGGCGGGTGCTCCTGCGCCCGCCGATGGCGGGCCTGGGCAGGCCCGCCCTACACATTCGCGACGACTGCGGGTTGCGATTCTGGTAGCGAGCGACCGCGCAACAACCGGCGAACGACCGGATGCCACCGGGCCCGCGCTTCGGCAGTGGCTGGAGGCGAGACTAGTGCAGGTCACCGCGGTGGGAGTCGTGCCTGATGGTCGGGAGCAGATAGCGGAAGCCCTCGTGCAAATGTGCGAAGGCGCTGACGTGGTGCTGGCCGCAGGCGGAACGGGGCTCGCGCAAAGAGATGTGACGCCCGAGGCGACGGCGATGGTGATAGAGCGGCAGGTGCCAGGCATTGCAGAGGCGATGCGGGCGGCGGGTCTGCGCAGCACTCCTCATGCGATGTTATCGAGGGGAATAGCAGGAGTGCGCGGTCGCAGCCTGATAATCAACCTGCCAGGCAGTCCGAGGGGCGCAGTCGAATCCCTGGAGGCCGTGTGGGATGCTCTGCCTCACGCGGTGGCCGTCATTCGCGGGCCGGTAACCGACGAGGACCACGCCCCGCCGCGCGCGCAGTAATGCGCCAGAGCCGCCCTCGGCTGTGGGCGGCGGGGGACGGAGCCCCCGCCCTACAGAAACGCGGGGCGCATTTGCCACATCACATGCCTAGCGTGTCTGCGACCCAGTGCACGAATTCGCGCGCCCGGG
>Ga0315280_10002471_pt1 | contig 29909 bp, 23 predicted proteins | sample YL17G06_40_MG_FD_203697 | JGI IMG/M metagenome (GOLD analysis project Ga0315280, IMG submission 203697) | Sediment microbial communities from Yellowstone Lake, YNP, Wyoming, USA - YL17G06_40 | ecosystem: Environmental > Aquatic > Freshwater > Lake > Sediment | place: USA: Wyoming | collected... | reverse complement strand
AGATTGGATAGACGTTAAATCCACGTTCTCGAATAACAGCTTGGGAGAACCGACCTCCTTCATTCTCTATCAAAAGGAAGGTTCGGTCTCCCACCTAAAAAATGAATTATTGAATTCGCCCGCGCGCTAAGAGCCATACACGAGCATTTGATGCAGAAGAAGTGATGTTGTTTTTGGCTTGCTTAGCAGTTAATGCACGATATCCCCTATCGTTTTCAGACCCCTGTAGCGCGCGCATAAGGCAAATGCTTATTCTCGCTTTCGCAGGCGTCTATCGCCTCAAGCCCGCAATCGTGGCAGGTTTTAACTTCTTTTCGCTTTTCTGTCAATTTCTGACCTCAAAGGAGATGTTGGCAGCCAGCGATTTAAGGCTCAGGCCGAAGAAAAAAGCGCGCGCTATCGTTTGGATCCTACTCGCCGAAACGATTTCGTCGTGGCCAGATTTGTTCCGCAAACTGAGCATTTACCCTCAGCTGTGATTTTCGGCTGCTCCTTCACTTCAGCACCGCAAAGCCCACATTTTGGCATCCAGTCACCTCCTCACAAGGCTCTTATCAACAATCAGTAACCTTCTTGCGAATAAAAGCTATACTACTTGTGTCAGAGCGTTTTTGCGCACTTGGGAGTTTAATTCATGTCTTGTAGTTCAGCACGCACTGGCAAGAGCCAGGAAGTCAACTACACCCAGTGTGTGTGGGGGGGTAAAGTTTTATCCAAACCAAACCAAACAAAACTAATGCCTGAACCCTGAAAACTGGCTACGGGCAGGGCAGTATACACGGTTCAGGCTATAACGCTTGAGTGTGGCAAAAAGAAAGGACTAGTAGTAAAAATCAAGGCCATAATAGGGTACGTAGACGGTATAGGTAGTATCGGAATCGAGTATACGCTCGAATTTGGTCGATCGGAGGATCAATAGAGGAATTATCATAACAGAGCGGCGCCTTGGAACTATCTTCAAGTACCATTTATAGGCAAGCTATGCGAACTATTGTCCAGAGGGTGAACATCGTTTGGATCAATTTGAGTCGAAATTGTTCAATGTTTTGGTTAACCATTTCTCGGAGCCAATGACAATTCATAAACTGGAAATGGCAGCAGAATTCGCTTATGCGCTTGAAAATTGGTTCCAAATAGAGATTATAGTTGCTTTAGTTGATGCAGAGATTTTCGTGACCACCAAGGGCAAGATGGATTTCGATGCTGACATTGTTGTGGGACAAGAAGAAAGGGAAGTCGGTATAGAGCTGAGATTCTGGAGATTAGGAATGAAAAAACTGGAGAGTGCTTTAGATGAACATCCCTATGCAGGTCTTTGCCTATTCTTGTTCAGAAACGACAACAACAAGCTTCTAGATCTGAAAGATCAACTGAAAGAAAGAGACATTGTTTATCAGGAGCTAAATGCTGAGTGGGTACTTATGCTCGTGAAAGGCGCTTCCAAACGCTGAAAGGCGTTTTTCTTCTGTAGATTAGGTAAAACTTCTGGGCTGACTGAAAACCATGTTTTTGGTGCGCGGACAAGACTTTGCCCATCTCAGCGAGTAAATCAAACCTCTCGCGTCAATGCGATTATTAGTCACTGTTAGTCAATCATACTGGATATGAGGGGAAAAGCCACGTCTATTGACTTCAAAAGAATAATCGAAGAGCATAATCGATTCGCAAAGAGACGCTCTTCGCATGTCTCAAAACAGATTCTACTTTCTGATCTGCTCAAGAACCTGTTCGGTATCGAACTGGAGGATATTTTCCTTGGTCTGGAGAAAGATGTAAAAAGCGCAGTAAAGGGATTCAGAGGCAAGACTGATCTTCTCTACCAGAACATCATCTTTGAAGTCAAGGTCGATATAGATCGAGAGTTGGAAGACGGCAAGCAGCAACTCAAGAAGTACTTCCAAGCTTTGCATGAATCCGATCCAAGCTTGAAGAGTGTAGGATTGATCACGGACTGTATCAAATTCATACAATACGTACCCACAATCAATGGCGAAGTTGAGGGGATTCGTGAGATAAGCTCGATAGATCTGCTCGAAGACGATCCCAGAGATATTGTTCTTTGGCTTGACAGCATCCTTTTTTCCAAAACCCAGATATGTCCTGACGCAGATGATCTCAAGTTTCGCTTCGGATTGGGAAGCCCGACCTACACGTACATGCTCCAATGTATGGAAGATGCTTGGGACAAGGTGAAAGACAGCGAATCAATGAGCATCAAGTTGCGGCTATGGAAAAACCACATGGAAATAGTCTACGGAAAGGCTCCTACTGAGAGAGGCTTCTTAGAACAAACATATCTTGTTGTTCTCGTGAAGCTTCTAGTGTATCTCAGGATATGTGGATCAAACAGTCAATCTCGATTGGATGTAACGGGAGCTTTAACAGGACAGTATTTTAGAGTTTTTGGCATATCAAACCTTGTCGAAGAAGGATATTACTCTTGGATTCTAGAAAATAGAGTATACGACCAAGTCAAACCATCACTAGAAACCTTTCTCAAGGAACTTATGAGATACGATACGGCGAAAATCAGCGAGGACCTTTTCAAAGAGATTTACCAAGAGATTGTACGTAAGGAAGACCGTCATAGAGTCGGGGAATATTACACTCCTGAATGGCTTGCTGAGATGACTCTCAACGAAGCTTTCACTTACCATCAATCCACAAACCCTGGAGAAATACCCTCTATAGTTGATCCAGCTTGCGGTTCTGGGACATTCTTAACCAACGCCATCTATCTACTCAGGAATCATTTTTTCAAGAGGGACTCTGCAAGAGCTCTGAACATCATCGTTGAAAAAGTCGTGGGTGCCGACATTAACCCGTTGGCAGTGTATATTGCAAGGGCTAACTACATACTTGCGCTAGGCGACCTTCTTAGCTACAAGCAAGATGTAATATCAATACCCGTCTATGTTGCTGACACTTTCAAACCTGAAGCAGTTGAGGATTTCGAAGAAGCTCCGAAGAAAGCCTACAGGGTCAATGCTGATGGAAACGCTCTCTGGATACCTACCTCCATATTGGAGGATCACTTGAAGTATAAAGAGACCATCGAGAGACTCGAGAAGGCCGTTCTAATATACATCGAAGCAGGAAAGAAACGTGATCTTTCTCTAACCACCTTTAGAGAGAAGAATACAAGACTCACTCAGGAAGAGAATGAAATACTGGAGAAAACTCTGAGCACTTTGTTCGACTTGATTGACCAAGGGCGCAACTCGGTGTGGCTTTTTGTGCTTTCCAACACTTTGGCGCCACTGATCTTCCAGAAAAGGAAGTTTGACATAGTTGCTGGAAATCCTCCTTGGATTGCGATGCGATTTATGGAAAATGTGCCATATCAGGATTACACAAAATCAAGAGTCCTCAGCTATGGACTAATCGATTCTCAAGAAACTCAGCTCTTCTCCAACATGGAGATGGCGACAGTCTTTTTCAATAATTCCGTAGACTGCTATCTGAGAGAAAATGGAATAGTCGCCTTTGTAATGCCTAGGAGTATTCTTACAGGCGCTATGCAGCATGCTCAGTTCAAAAAAATTCAATAATCCCAAATTGAAGTTGATAAGGATACTCGATTTCGAGAATGTTGCACCTTTGTTCAGAGTTCCTTCTTGCACGATTACTGGGGTAAAAGGCGAGGAGAATTCTTATCCTGTACCCCTTCGAAGATATTACGGTGTATTAGGGTCAAAAAATCTGAGGCTCAACAAGGCAGAGATACAACTGAAAGTTATGGACGGTGCCTACACCCCGCCAATTGCCGAGCAACCGAGAAGCTTCTATTATGACAGATTCAGAATGGGTGCAAGACTAGCGCCTAGACCCTTCTGGTTTGTAGACTTTGCCGCATCCTGTATTGAAGATCAACCCTCGGGTTCCAAGAGTGAAAACAACAGAAGATTCTCGCAGGAAAGCAAAAGGCCAGTGGGACAGGGTCGAGCTTGAGGGAAACGTAGAATCAGATTACATATATGCCACATTGTTGAGCAAAGACCTGCTGCCGTTTGGGTATTCAAAGATGCGCCCAGTTGTCATACCTGCGGAGATGCTTGAACGGAAGTTCATTTTGTTGGATGCAAAAAACCTTCAAGAAAAAGGTTCTGTCAATACTGCTGACTGGCTCACGAAGGTCGAGTCTTTTTGGAAAGAATACAGGAGCACTAAAGATGAGAAGAACTTTCCAAGTGTGCTAGACAGAGTCGACTATCAAAAACTCCTTACCATGCAGGATCCATCAAAGCGTTTCGTCTTGCTCTATGTTGCTTCAGGAACTTACATAGTGGCGAATGTTATGGATCGAAACGAGATTCCAGATTTTAAGCTGGACCATATGACAATTAAGCCTAGAGGATTCGTTGCTGAGTCCAAAACTTGGTTTCTTGAATCCGATGACGAGGACGAAGTCCATTACCTCTGTTCAATACTTAATTCGAACATACTAAGTGAAAAAGTCCAGAACCTACAGACGAGAGGCTCATGGGGAGCAAGAGACATACATAGACGCCCACTTTTGTTCAACATACCTTCATACCGAAAAGCCGATGGGGATCATAAAAGACTTGCAGAAATCAGCAAAGGCTTACATAAGATTGTTCCAAAAATAAAGAAAATAGGCAATAAGGGAGGAATAAGTGTTCAAAGGAGAAAGATTCAAGAAATAGCTTACAATGAACTCAAGGAGATAGACGGACTCGTGAAGAGGATTCTACTTCTAGAGACATAGACCAAGCGCGCATGCGTGTTCCTAAAATGGTTAAAAATGGTTTTAAGTCCATTTTTCCATGTTTAGGTCCATTATAGATTTGTTTGATGGGCGTATTTTGGCTGTGTTTGAGGAATAAAAACCATTTTACACCAATTTCGGAACAGCCATGCGCGCTAAAACGTGATATACGCATCCACGCATTTAGACATGACCTACCGTTAGCGCGTGCTCAAACTATGAAGTATTTGGGACAAAGCTCTGTTCTTTCGACCCAAAAAGATACTTGAATATCTCTAACACCAGGTATTCCTGCAATATCATTTCTCACTTTAATCAAATGTTCAAAACCCCTAACGACGCCAATAGCCAATAAATCGTGGTCCCCAACGCTCTTTGCAGCCACAATTATGTTTGGCATATGAATCAGTCTCTCTAGGATCAGTGATGAATCGGCAGGATTATTCTGACGCGCCAAGATGTGTGCAGGTGAGGTGTCGATCATAAATACGGCCATGGCTTGGTATCCAATCTTCTTTGGGTTGATCACAATTGTGGATCCTCGAATAACCCCTTCCTTTTGCAGTGCAGCATATCTGTTTATCACCGTGTCGGGTGAGACGCCGAGTTCCTTTGCAATCTTTCTGAAAGACGTGCGAGCATCCTCAGTCAGCTTATCGATCATAGCAAGGTCTATTTCATCCATTCCTCGTCACTTCCTCTTCACGTGTTCGAATTCGAAGTTTTCTGGGCATAATAGTATCTCATCGACCCAGATGCTGGCGACAACCTCTCTAACCATGGGATGACCTTGTATGGCCTCCTTCACTTGACTTAACCTGCCAACATTTTTCAGCACTACTATGGTGAATATGTTATGTCTGCCCATAGATGGAGTGGAAGAAACTACTTCTGGCATCTTTCCGATGAAGTCAACAACATCTTCAACATGTGGATAATCGACACGAATTCCAAAGCTCGCAACGCAATCATAGCCAAAACTTTTAGGGTTCAATAGTATTGTTGTCCCTCTGGCAACGCCAGCCTTCCTCATTAAGTCTTGGATTGCGTCGCTTACTCCGCGCGCGCCTCTTTTGCCTAGTCTATGAGAATTTTGATGTTCAGGCGCAACATGCGTGTGGTTAAAGGTTAAGCCGATTATCCTAAGCTATGACTTGTTCTCTTTCTGCAAGCCATACGTAAACTGGTTATCCCGCTCGCCGACAATCTGCACTTTTCCAAACTGCATCATCGCGATCAGATGCTTCAAAAGCTTCGGCTTTTCCATCCCTGTGGCCTTCGCCAGTTCGTCTACGGTCAATGAACCTCGATTTTTCATCTCCCCGATGATGAGATTTCTCTCCCTTGTGCGTTCCTGCATCTCCTTCGCCTTTTCTGGAACCACTTTGGGTTTTTCTGTCAAGATTTTCACGTCCTCCGGAAAACTAACTTCAGATCGAAGCCGTATATAAAAATAGTTGCCATAAGACTCACATATTCGGCGTTAGAATGAGCTCTTTGAACTACATATGAATATATCTTGGTTTGCAGATAGTAACGGTGGAGAACTTCTTGAAAAAGAGCCTAACAAAAGTCAAATTCGAGGAGCTAGGCGGAAAAAGCTTCGAATTGATTCGTGTAGTTGAGATGTTGTGCGAGGTCTGTGGGAAACCTTTACGCATAAAGGAGAAGTCTCTTAGGAAAATTCAATATTTGAGCAAAGAAGACTTTCAGAGCATTCTAAACAGAACGTCAGCTCACGACCGGGTTGAAGCTGACGTTGAAAACGGCAAAATCTACTTTTACGACCATGACTTTCCAGGCGACGTTCATCCAGAATGTATAGAGAAGCTGTAGGTTTCATGAGCGCTCAAACGAGCTGGTAGAGGTACTGGTTGTTCTTCTCTCCAGCTTCACTCACTATGCCGTCTCTTCTGAGAGCTATTAGGTGTTGCATTGTTTTGTTGGGTTGAAGGCCTGTAATCTGCGAAAGTTCCTCAGGTGTAAGCGGGCCCTTCTCCTTCAGAGCAAGCGTTATCATGTGTCTTTCAATCTCAACCTGCATAATCAAATCCACAGTCTGGCGATACTTCTGCTCCTCAATCTCCACCTTAATCTGTGACCTTCCCACAACCCACCGAAGCCTCTGAGACTTGAAAGCATCTATAGCTGCGTCTGTCTTCTTCGGGATACTCTTGAGTCTGAACGGGCTTGGGCCTAACTGTTTTATTTCCTCAGCCATCTCTCTTACCAAGGCGGCCCATTTTCCTCCCTCGCTAGCCGAAACCCATTCAAGTCTAACGCGTTCTGGCTCGATTCCGATATTCTTCACAGCCTTCTTCAGGTAGTCAAACCTCTTCTCCATCATAAAATTTCCTTTCTGATAGTGGCAGTCTCCCGGGTGGCAGCCAGCTATCAGGACGCCGTCAGCTCCCATTCTCAAGGCTTCCAGCACCAGTGTTGAATCCACTCTTCCCGTGCACATTACTCGGATTATCCTTATGTTCGTAGGATACTCAAAACGGCTTGTCCCAGCCAAATCTGCGCCTGCATAAGAGCACCAGTTGCAGCAGTATGCTATAATCAATGGTTCGAATTCCCCTTCTGCCACTTTTTCCTCCAAGTTTTCTTTCACCATTCAAATCAGGCCTCCTCAAGGTTTTCGGGAACTAGCAGCGCCTTCACTTGTGCCAGAAGCTGGTTGTCTCCATAATGTCGCATGGTTATTGCGCGTTTTGGGCATTCAGCGGCGCATGAACCGCAACCTCTGCACAGTATTTCTCGGATTTTTGACTTTCCATCTTCGATCCTTGGCGCTCCATATGGGCATATTTCCTCGCACAGCCCACATCCAATGCACAGATCTTCGTCCACAACGGCTGTTATGGCCTCTGTTCTGACTTTTCCGTTACCCATGAGTATTGAAGCTCTTGCAGCCGCTGCTTCTCCTGAAATTATGCTTTCTGAAACGTCTTTTGGCCCTGAAATCGTGCCAGCGATGAAGATTCCGTCCACGTTTGTGTCTACTGGTCTGAGTTTTAGGTGAGCCTCCATCAAAAATCCATCAGTTGCAATGGGGATTTTCAACATTCTAGCAAGCATTATTTCGTCCTTGCTCGGAATCAGCGGGGTTGAAAGCACAACCCATTCTGCAGGAAACTTGACTTCCAGTCCGGCTAAGGCGTCGTAGGCCATTACTTGGAGTTTGCCATCTGGCGTTTGGGTTATTTCTGGGCGAACTTCTTCTATGTGCCTTATGAACCTCACTTCCAAGTCTCTGGCTTTCCTGTAGAAATCTTCATACTCTTTGTAGACTCTGAGGTCTCCGAAAAGCACCACAACATCCGTTTTTGGAGACCTTTCTTTTATCAGAATAGCATTCTTGATTGCGTTCATGCAGCATATCCTTGAACAGTATGGCCATCCTTCCTCTTTTCGAGCTTTGAGGATTTTTCTCAGAAGTTCTGCTGTGTCTGATTTCGGGAAAGCCTCAAGTTCAGAGGGTCGAATCTCGCCTTTTCTTGCACCTACGCATTGTATCATCACAATTCTTTTAGGTTCTCCAATTTCACCTTTCCGCAACTTTTCATCCAGTTCTCTCTGAGTTATAACGTGGTCATGCACGCCATACTCGTAGAGTCCTTTTGGCGGCGTATAGTTCGACGAGCCGGCCGCGACGATTACTGTGCCTACGTCTACCTCCTTGTCACCCTCTGAACCTGTTAGGACAGCGTTAAAGTTTCCAACATACCCTGAAATGTCTTTCAGACTTGTTGAAGTCATAACCTCGATATTTTCATGAGATTCAACATCCTTTATCAGCGGCTCTACAACTTCTGAGGAATCCGCCAATGTTGGGTATAACTTGTATAATTTGCCAGCCATACCGCCTAGCTCTTTCTCTTTTTCAATCAAATGCACCTTGAAGCCTTGACTTGCCATCGAGAGCGCAGCGGTCAATCCAGCCACACCGGCTCCTATGACAAGCGAAGAGCCTTTTACTTCGACTTCGGGCTCAGTTTGAGGTTCGAGCAAGGCGGCTTTCGCCACAGCCATCCTGACGATGTCTTTGGCTTTTCGTGTGGCTTTTTCCAGGTCATGTGGGTGTACCCAGCTTACGTGTTCGCGTATGTTTGCCATCTCGAACAAGTAGGGGTTTAAACCTGCTTCCCTGCATGCTGCTCTGAACAAGGGTTCGTGGGTTCGTGGCGTACATGAAGCTACGACAACTCGGTTCAGTTTGTGTTCTTTTATTGATTCCTTTATTGCCGTCAATCCTGCCTCTGAACACATGTACAGGTTATGGTCGGCATGGACAACGTGAGGAATTGTTTTTGCATATTCTGTTACCTCGGGAACGTTCACTACTCCACCAATGTTGGTTCCACAACTACAGATGAAAACGCCTATGCGTGATTCCTGTTCCATCTATGATGCTCCCTCCTCCGCTAAGACTTCAAACACTCGCGCAGCCGTAGCACTCCCCTGAGTTATAGAATCTGGAATGTCTCCAGTTTTGGGACCCAAGCAGTAACCGCAACAGAAGATTCCTGGAACAGTTGTGTCAAGGGGTTTTCTCACAGAATCCTGCGATTTCACAAATCCATAATTGTCCAGTTCCATGCCCAAGGTCTTTGCCAGTTCTGGCATTCCTTTGCTTGGCACTAGGGCTGGGCATAAGACAACCATGTCAAAGGAGATGTTTTGGACTGTTCTAGTTATGGGGTCTTCAAATGAGATTGCCAGATTGTTTGTTTTGGGGTCTTCTGAAATCTCTCCAGGGTTGCTTCGAATGAACTCTATACCAAACTCAGATTTTGCCCTGTTTACGAACTCTTGGAACCCTCGGCCGAAGGCCCGCATGTCTATGTAGAAGATCGTTACACGCGAGTCCGTCTTATGCTCTTTTATCAGAACTGCGTCTTTGACTGCATACTTACAGCAAATGCTGGAACAGTAGGGATGGTTGATCCAGTCTCTTCTATCGCGGGAGCCTACGCACTGTATGAAGGCCAAGTGTCTGGGGATTTTTCCCTCTGATGGCCTTATCAAGTGTCCCCCGGTCGGACCTGAGGCGCATAGTAGGCGTTCGAGCTCCATTGCCGTTATGACGTTTTTGAAACGTCCGTATCCATATTGTGGGATGGCTGAAGGGTCAAACATGTCAAAGCCCGTAGCTACAACTATGGCTCCTACGTCAAGCTCGACCTCTTCTGGTTGTTGTTCTCTGTTAACGGCTCCGGCTGGACAGACCTTGTCGCAAAGACCACACTCAACGCAGCTTTCCTTGTCTATTACCGCCACCCTGGGGACGGCCTGAGGAAAGAGCATGTAAATTGCCTTTCTCACTCCGATGCTCTCATCAAATTCGTTTGGTACTTCGGTTGGGCAGTTTTCTGAACAGATTCCGCATCCTGTGCATTTCTTTTCGTCAACGTACCTTGGCTTCTTGAGAACCTTGACCTTAAAGTTGCCGACTGACCCCTTCACCTCTTTTATTTCCGAGTATGTCAATAATTGGACGTTTGGATGATGCGAGCATTCTATCATCTTCGGTGCCAGAATGCACATGGAGCAGTCCATTGTTGGGAAGGTCTTGTCCAGTTGTGCCATTCTTCCGCCTATGCTAGGATTCCTCTCTACGAGATAAACTTTGAAGCCTCTGTTCGCCAAGTCCAAGGATGCTTGTATGCCACCTACTCCTCCGCCGATAACCATAACTGCCTTTTCCATTTCACTTTGCCCCCGCCATGTTCAGAATCTTTGTTATTGGAATTCGATGGGCTTTTATTTCCCAATTTTCAAGTTTCATACCCATCGCCATCCGTAGCAAATCTGCAAAATTCAAAACGGGCAAATCATATTCTTCCTTCAAATGTCTCCTAATCTCTAATTGCCCCATATCCAGTTCAAGAAAACAGAACGGACAAACAGTAACTATGCAATCGACACCTGCGGCTCTTATGGAATCAAGTTTCTGCTTTGCAACACGCAAGGCAACCTCATCGTTAATACCCCGCAGTGGGCCTCCGCAACAGGCATCTTTTCTTTCATAGGGAACTGATACCGCACCAGTTGCGTTTACAAGCTCGTCCAACGCTATGACGCCCATCTGCTGTTTGAAGTGTATTCGCTTCGGCTTCGTCAAGTGGCAGCCAGGCTGCACTGCAACTCGAAGACCATTGAACGGTTTCTTGACAGCGTCCTTAACCCTCTTTATGCCCACATCTTCGTACAATGCGTCGCTGAAGATTTTGACATCTGTTTTTCCCTTGAACTCTAGTCCGACATCTGCAAGGATTTCATTCACTTTGTCTCTGACTTCATGATTTTCCTTCAAAATTGTGTTTGTTGCAAGGAGTGATTCGTAGCAGTCATTGCATAAGGCTAGAATGTTGAGGTTCATCTGTTCAGCCATGCAGAGGTTTCTAGCGGCTAATGCAAGCCAGCTCACATAGTCCAAGGATTGTATGCTAAATGGTGCGCAGCAGTTGGCACCTTCCATCTCAACAAGCTCCATGCCTAGTTCAGGCGCAATCTTTCGGACGGAATTCTCATATTGCGGCTCTCTGGCTGGTATGAGACAGCCTAAAAAGAATGCGTATTTCATAGGCTTCACGAACCCTTGTTGATCAACCTGTCAAAAGACGTTCTTCTCAAAATCTTCTGAACAATCTCCACATCAACTACTGGTTCCCTGCCCAAACCATACTTCTCCCTTTGAACTAAAGCCATTCTGCTTGGGGTTACAACGCGTCCGTTTTCGAATAGATTCTTGGCTTGAGCAAGTATTCCCTCTGGGATGTTTCCTTGCCTAACCGCTAAGTTTCGTATTGCGAATATAGTTTCGCCCACATCTCCCCCTTGGGGGCACCTGTCGAGGCACGTGAAGCACGAGAGGCAATACCAAGGCAACTGTTCGCTCAAGACGTCTGAGCGTAAGCCAAGGATGATCATCTCCATCAATTTCCTTGGATTGTGTTCTTGCACAACTCGGGCGACGGGGCAGCTGTTCGTGCATCTTCCGCACTGTATGCATGCAAGAACCCCTCGACCTCTAGGCGTGTTTGCAACTTGATGCATGAAGTCCGCATCCAAGCGACTCAACCAGAATCACCACTTGCCACATTCAATCTGCACGATAGGCTAATAGGATTATAGATTCTCACCTCTATTTTAAGGCATTGATGGAACATTTTTCTATCCTTTCAGCTGTGTCACACGATGAGCGGAAAACTCGAGAAGCATTGAGATTTCGCAGAAAACTCCACATTATATTAATAAGGGGGTTTACTTATGGAAAGTTTTTGATTCCATTCACGAGATGAGTAATAATGGATGAAAAAGTCGGGGCGGTTCTGGTTGTCGGCGGTGGAGTTGCTGGCATACAGGCATCGTTGGATCTGGCAGATTCTGGCTTTAAAGTTTATCTTCTTGATGAATCGACGAGCATCGGTGGAACCATGGCTCAATTAGACAAGACTTTCCCAACGAACGATTGTTCCATGTGTATTTTGGCGCCTAAACTTGTTACCGCCGGCAGGCACCCGAATATTCAGTTAATCACTCATTCTGAGTTGGAGGAAGTCAAGGGGAAAGCAGGAAACTTCCAAATAACAATATTGAAGCATCCACGTTTAGTGAACGTAGAGAAGTGTACCGGCTGCGGACTCTGCGCACAAAATTGCCCAACCGAAGTACCAAACGAATTTGATCAAAACATGAGCATGAGGAAAGCAATCTATGTTCCTTTCCCTCAAGCCGTACCGTTGAAATATGCCATCGACATAGAGAACTGCATCAAATGCCGTCTGTGTGAAAAAATCTGCCCAGCCAAGGCCGTAGATTTCGATCAGCAACCTGAAACCGTTAAAATCAGCGTTGGCTCCATAATTTTGGCGCTTGGATTTGAAGGATTTGACTGTCACTTGAAAACGGAATATGGTTATGGTCGCTTCTTGAATGTGGTTTCAAGCATCGAATTCGAACGTATGATGAATGCTTCTGGTCCCTTTGGCGGAAAAATAGTGCGCCCATTCGATGGCAAGATACCGCGGAAAATCGGCTTCATTCAATGCGTTGGCTCGCGCGATGCCCAGCTTGGAAACAACTACTGTTCAGCCGCGTGCTGTATGTACGCCATCAAAGAGGCAGTCATAGCAAAAGAACACAGTTCTAATCCGTTGGATTGTACGATATTCTATATGGACATGCGCTGTTATGGAAAAGAGTTTGACGCCTACTACGAACGCGCCCAAGGAGAATGGGGCATCGAATTCGTAAGGTCAAGGGTAGCAAGCGTCACAGAAGACCCGTCAACAGGCAATCTTTTCCTCCATTATGCTGAGAATGAAGACCCCAAAGAAGAAGAATTCGACATGGTTGTTCTGTCAGTTGGGATGCAACCGCCGAAAAATGTTGAGAAACTGGCTGAAAACTTTGGAATAAAACTCAACAAGTACAGATTCTGCCAAACGGATACTTTCTCACCCTTGGAAACATCAAAACCAGGCATATTTGTGTGCGGAGCCTTCAGCGGACCAAAAGACATACCAGAAAGCGTTGCTCAGGCGAGCGGTGCGGCATCAAAGGCAATGTGCATAATCGCCACCGAACGAGGCAAACTGATTGCTGAAAAGGAGTTTCCGCCTGAGAGAGACGTGAGCCAAGAGGAGCCTAGGATTGGTGTTTTTGTCTGTCACTGCGGAACCAACATAGGATCAGTAGTTAACGTTCCCAAAGTGGTAGAGCACGCCAAGACCTTGCCCAACGTAGTCTATGCGGAAGAAAACCTTTACACATGCTCACAGGATGCGCAGAAACTGATTGCAGAAAAGATTCGGCAGCACAATCTTAACCGTGTTGTTGTAGCTTCATGTACACCAAGGACGCATGAGCCCCTCTTCCGCGAGACAGTTCAAGAAGCTGGCCTAAACCCATACCTCTTTGAGATGGCAAACATTCGAGACCAATGCAGCTGGGTGCACATGCATGAACACGAGAAGGCAACAGAAAAAGCCAAGGACCTAGTTGCGTCGATGGTTGCGAAGGCTAGGCTTCTAAAACCCTTGAAAAAACCCGCGATAGACGTCACACCAGTCGGTTTGGTAATAGGCGGCGGCATTGCAGGTATGACTGCAGCCCTAGAACTTGCGAAACAAGGGTTTGAGGTTCACCTTGTCGAAAAGAAAAAGGAATTAGGTGGACACTTGCTCACAATGCACTATTTGCTCGAAAAAGATGATGACCCGCAGGAGAAACTTCAAGCCATAACTAAGGCGGTTATGGAAAATGACAAAATACACGTCTACAGGGGCGCAGAAGTCGTCGACGTCTACGGCTTCGTCGGCAACTTCAAAACGAGGATAAAGCAGCAAAGTGGCAAGGAGAAAGAGATTGACCACGGCATAGTGATAGTAGCTACCGGCGCAGTTGAATACGAACCCACCGAATACCTCTACGGCAAAGACCCAAGAATCATGACACAGCATGAGTTGGAAGAACAGATTGCCAAAGGAGAATTCAAAGCCAAAACCGTCGTTATGATTCAATGTGTAGGTGCCAGAAACGAGGAGAGACCAAACTGTTCAAGGATCTGCTGTGGCCAAGCCATGAAAAACGCCCTGAAAATCAAGGAGGTAAGCCCGAAGACAGAAGTCTACGTTCTATACAAGGATATCAGAACGTATGGCTTCAAGGAAGACTATTACCGCGAAGCCGCGACAAAAGGTGTGTTATTCGTAAACTACGACGACGAAAGGAAACCACGGGTTGTAGACGAAGATGGGAAGCTTAAGGTGACCTTCTGGGAGCCAGTAATCAAAGAAGAAGTTGAGATTGGTCCAGATGTTGTGGTCTTAAGCGCTGCTACATTACCCAACCCTGACAACAAGCGGATTGCCGAAATGCTTAAGGTACCGCTAACAAAGGATGGATTTTTCCTAGAAGCCCACATGAAACTTCGACCAGTGGACTTTGCAACTGACGGCGTATTCCTCTGCGGAATGGCGCATTGGCCAAAATTCATAGACGAAAGCATTTCACAAGCATGTGCAACCGCAGCGAGAGCCGCCACGATATTGTCGAAGAAGACGTTAGACGCTGAGGGAACAGTGTCACACATTGATGAAGACCTGTGTATCGGTTGTGGAGTGTGCATAAGCATCTGCCCGTACAAGGCCATAGCGAAGGATGAAAACGGACTGGCAAAGGTAAATGAAGTTTTGTGCAAGGGCTGCGGTACCTGTGCGGCAAGCTGTCCTGAGAGAGCAATCATGATGCATCAGTTTACGGACGAACAGCTCATAGCTCAGGGAATTGCCGTTTTAGGGAGGGCTACTCATGGTTGAGTTTGAACCTAAAATAATCGGTTTTCTCTGCAACTGGTGCAGCTACGCAGGCGCAGACCTAGCAGGAGTGAGCAGAATCCAGTATCCTTCCAACATACGAGTTGTCAGAGTGATGTGTAGCGGAAGAATCGACCCAATAATTCCTCTAGAAGTCTTCATGCACGGAGCTGACGGAGTACTGATACTAGGATGCCACCCTGGCGACTGTCACTATTCTGAAGGAAACCTGTACGAAGAAAGAAAAATCAAAATGCTGAAGAAACTCTTAGCCCTCACAGGTTTCGAACCAGACCGTTTGCGACTGGAATGGGTTTCAGCATCCGAAGGCCAAAGATTCGCAAAGGTAGTGACCGAATTCACAGGACAGATAAAGAAGCTTGGGCCTTCACCGCTATCAGGGAAGAAGCCAAAGCAGAGAATCCTTGGAAACCTTCAAGCAGCAACGAATGCTGCCTCCGATTTCAGACTAAGAGTTCTCGTTGGCAGGGAAAGAGAGTTAACCGAGAAATGTAATGTCTACCAAGAAAAAATCTCACAAGAAGAATTCGATTCTCTGCTTGATGAAACTGTTGAAGCCGAATTTACTCGCCACAAGATCTACCTATTGGCCAAAAATGAGCCTGTATCAGTCAAAGCTTTGGCAGAAGCGGTTGAAATGAAGCCAGCTGACGTGCTTAAGCAAGTTGTTGCCATGCGAAGACGAAACATGATAGCAGTAGACCATGTGGAAGGAACAACTCCTTTCTACAGGGCGTTGGAGGTCGAATAGGATGCCAGAAGAAAAGAGTGAGAGAAAGAAAATCGGGGCTGTTCTCGTGGTTGGCGGCGGCGTTGCCGGCATACAAGCTTCATTAGACCTAGCCGACTCCGGGTTCAAAGTGTACCTTATTGACCAGGGACCAAGCATAGGCGGAGTGATGGCGCAGCTTGACAAGACATTTCCAACAAACGACTGTTCAATGTGCATTCTTTCCCCCAAACTCGTAGCCACCGGGAGACACCCAAACATCACAATATTGACAAACGCCGAGATAACAAGTCTGAGTGGCAAGGCTGGAAACTTCGAAGTAAAACTTCGAAGGAAGAGTCGTTACATAATCGAAGAAAAATGCAACGGTTGCGGCGTGTGTGCACAGAAATGTCCAATCGAAGTCGTCGACATGTATAATGAAGCGTTGGGCAAGAGAAGTGCAATCTATGTTGAGTACCCGCAAGCAGTCCCATTGAAGTATATGATCGATCGTGAAAAATGCATTGGGTGCGGAACGTGCCAGGAAATCTGCAAGGCAAACGCAATTCAATATGACCAAGAAGACAGCGAGGCCACGTTAAGTGTGGGCTCAATAATCCTTGCACCAGGGTTCGAGTCCTTCGACGCCAGACTGAAAAGCGAATATGGATATGGCCGTTTCCTCAATGTCGTTACAAGCATAGAGTTCGAGCGTATCCTGAGCGCTTCTGGTCCCTACGGAGGTCTAGTTCTTAGACCTTCAGATGGCGAAATCCCAAAGAAGATAGCGTTCATTCAATGCGTGGGTTCGAGAGATTTCCAGCTTGGGAACAACTACTGTTCTGCAGCGTGCTGTATGTACGGAATGAAAGAGGCAGTGATAGCCAAGGAACATGCTCCGTCAGGGCTGGATGCCACAATCTTTTTCATGGATATGCGGGCGTATGGAAAAGAGTTTGACGCTTACTATGAACGCGCCCAAGGGGAATGGGGCATAAAATTTGTTCGGTCAAGAGTGGCAGGCGTGACTGAAGACCCGAAAACTGGCAACCTTTTCGTTCACCACGTCGAGGATGAAACGCCAAAAACTGAAGAATTTGACGTGGTAGTTCTGTCAATTGGAATGCAACCGCCGAAAAATGTTGAGAAACTGGCTGAAAACTTGGGAATAAAGCTTAACAAGTACAAGTTCTGCGAAACCGAGACTTTCTCACCTATGGAGACTTCGAAACAAGGCATATTTGTCTGCGGCGCGTTCGCGGGACCAAAAGACATTCCTGAAAGCGTTGCTCAGGCGAGCGGTGCGGCGGCCAAGGCGATGGGGATAATTGCCAGTGAGAGGGGAACGCAGGTTGTAGCTAAGGAGTATCCGCCTGAAAGAGACGTGAGCAAGGAAGAACCTAGGATAGGCGTTTTCGTCTGTCACTGCGGAATTAACATCGGGGGAGTGGTCAACGTTCCTGAAGTGGTAAAGTATGCTAAAACATTGCCTAACGTGGTTTACGCGGAGGCAAACCTCTACACGTGTTCTCAGGACACACAGAAGCTCATCAAAGAAAAAATCATTGATAACAAGCTGAACCGTGTCATTGTGGCCTCGTGTACTCCGAGGACGCATGAACCATTATTCAAAGAGACCGTTCAAGAGGCAGGATTGAACCCCTACTTGTTCGAGATGACGAACATTCGCGACCAATGCAGCTGGGTGCACATGCATAAGCCTAAGGAGGCAACAGAAAAGGCCAAGGACCTGGTGCGGTCAATAGCTGCAAAGGCCAAGCTTCTGAAACCGTTGGAAAAGCCTATCATAAGTGTCACACCAGTCGGCTTGATCATCGGCGGCGGTGTCTCCGGCATGACTGCAGCCTTGGAGCTTGCAGGGCAAGGGTTCGAGGTGCACCTTGTTGAAAGAGAAAAGGAGTTGGGCGGACATCTCCGAAAGATTCAATACTTGTTGGAAAAGGAAGATGACCCGAAGAAGAAGCTTGATTCTCTAGTCAAGTCGGTCATGGAGAACGACAAGATACACGTTTACGCTGGCGCGGAGGTTGTTGATGTTTACGGTTTTGTGGGCAACTTCAAGTCCAAGATAAGACAGCAGAACGGCAAGGAGAAGGAGATTGAACACGGCATTGTAATAGTAGCCACTGGCGCGGTTGAGTACAAGCCGACGGAGTACCTCTACGGCAAAGACACGAGAATCATAACACAACACGAGCTTGAAGAGAAAATCGCGAAAGGGGCCTTCAAGGCTAAGAACGTTGTCATGATACAATGCGTTGGCGCCAGAAACGAGGAGAGGCCAAACTGTGCAAGAATATGCTGCGGACAAGCCATAAAGAACGCGCTGAAGATCAAGGAAGCAAGCCCAGAGACAGAAGTCTACATTCTTTACAAAGACATGAGGGCATACGGCTTCAAAGAGGACTATTACCGCGAAGCCGCGATGAAAGGAGTTATGTTCATCAACTACGAGGATGAGAGAAAGCCGCAGGTTGCAAATGAAAATGGGAAACTTAAGGTTACTTTCTGGGAGCCTGTGATAAAGGAGGAAGTTGAGGTTGAGCCAGACGTCGTGGTCCTGAGTGCTGCGACAGTACCGAACCCTGACAACAAGCATGTTGCAGAAATGCTTAAGGTACCGCTAACAAAGGATGGGTTTTTCCTAGAAGCCCACATGAAACTTCGACCAGTGGACTTTGCAACTGACGGCGTTTTCCTCTGTGGAATGGCGCATTCGCCGAAGTACATTGAAGAGAGCATTGCTCAGGCTTGCGCGGCTGCGGCAAGAGCGACAACCATACTGTCTAAGAAGTCGCTTGAGATGGAAGGAATTGTTGCGAATGTATCTGAAGATTTATGTAGTGGTTGTAGAATCTGTGAATATCTATGCCCGTACGGTGCAGTTGAAATGAAAGACAAAGACGGGAAAACCCTTGCACACGTGATTGAAGCCTTGTGCAAAGGTTGCGGAGCCTGCGGAACAGCATGTCCAACTCAAGCCATCACAATGGGGCACTTCACAACAGAAGAAATATTGGCTCAAGTCAAAGCTGCCTTACAGGAGGTAAAAGCATAAGCGAAAAAGAACAGTTTGAGCCAATAATCATTGGTTTTCTATGCAACTGGTGTGCTTATGCAGGCGCTGACCTCGCTGGAGTAAGCCGAATCCAGTATCCTCCAAACATAAGAATAATACGCGTTATGTGCAGCGGCAGAATAGACCCCACATTCATTCTCGAGGCTTTAAAGGACGGTGCAGACGGAGTGCTCGTAGCTGGCTGCCACCTACCATCCGACTGCCACTACATCAGTGGGAACTTTAAAGCCCTAAGAAGGATAACTCTTCTAAAAAAGGTTCTGAAAGATTTCGGAATTGAACCTGAACGCGTGCGGCTGGAATGGGTCTCAGCAAGCGAGGGAGACAAATTTGCTGCAATCGTGCGGGATATGGTGGAGGAACTGAAAAAGCTCGGTCCAAACCCGTTAAGAAATATAGAGGTTAAAAATAGTGTCTGAAACTGTGCAGAAGCAAATAAAAGCTTCAGAAATAGACCCTAAATTCAAGTATGAAATCTCAAAGATGCATGGCGGAGAAAAACTGATGCGCTGTTTCCAGTGCGGTACATGCACGTCAGATTGTCCCATTGCAAGGTTCAGCGACACTTATAGGCCCAGACAGATCATTCGCATGACCCAGTTCGGACTGAAAGACAGAGTGTTGAACAGCGACACCTTGTGGCTTTGTGCGTCATGCTTCACTTGTACAGACCGTTGTCCACAGGACGTTGAGGTTGCTAGCGTCATACGTGTGCTACGGAACTTGGCAGCGGAGCGGGGTCATGTCCCGCAAGTGTTTAAGGAGCAGTGTTCAAGCATACTTGAGTCAGGTTACGCTTACAAGATTCCAGAGCTAAGGTTGAAGAAGAGAGAAAGCTTGGGACTGCCACCTTTGCCGAAGGGTAACCCTGAGAGTTTGGGCAAGACACTCCGAACTGTGCACTTTCTCAAGCACGTGGAGAAGAAAGGTGGATAAAGATGGCGAAGAGCAAGTATCTGATGTTTCTCGGGTGTGCAATCCCCTACCGCGTGGCTGCCTTCGAAATTTCAGCGCGGAAGATTCTTGGAAAGCTTGGGGTAGAGCTTGTTGAGATGCCCGAGTTCAACTGTTGCGGCCTTCCGCTTGATCCCGTAAGCCACGAGATGATGCTTATTCTGGCAGCGCGGAACCTTGCCTTGGCCGAGCAGAAAGGCTTGAACATTATCACGCTGTGCCCAGGCTGCGCAGGCACTTTGAAGAAAGTGAATAAGATGTTGAAGGAAGACGAGGCCTTGCGCGACGAGATTAACTGTCACTTGAAAGAGGCAGGGTTAGAGTTCAAGGGAACCGTGGATGCAAAGCATTTGATGCAAGTGTTAATCGAAGACGTGGGGCTGGAGAAAGTAAAGGACTCGGTTGTCAGACCGCTCACCATGCTCAAGGTTGCTGAGCACAATGGTTGCCATATTCTGAGGCCGAAAGAGTTCATCGGTTTTGACGATCCAGAAGACCCGAAGACGCTGAAGATGTTGATCGAGGCGACTGGTGCAACGTGTTTGGATTATATGGATGAGACAGAATGTTGCGGTGCGCCGAGCGTAGGTGTAAACGACAAAATTGCGCTGCAACTTGCGAGGGACAAGCTGAATCACATCAAAATGGTTGATGCTCAAGCCATGATAACGATTTGTCCCTTCTGCCACATAATGTACGACACGAACGAGCTGCGGATTGAGAAGATGTTCAACGAGGTTTATGGTATTCCAGTATTGCATTATCCGCAGTTGCTCGGTTTGGCGATGGGTATGAAGCCTGAGGAACTGGCTTTTAATGAGCTCAGGGTTGACGTTTCTAAATTGCTGAAACAGGTTGAAGGTGGAGCATAAGATGGCCAAAGAGAAGTTGAAGGTAGCCTTCTATTGGGGTGCAAGCTGCGGTGGTTGCGAAATCGCAGTGTTGGACATAAACGAGAAAATACTGGACGTGATACAGATAGCTGACATAGTGTTCTGGCCTGTGGCTGTGGACGTGAAATACAAAGACGTTGAAAACATGCCTGACAAGTACATTGACGTGTGCTTCTTCAACGGGGGAATCCGAAACAGCGAACAGGAACACATGGCTAAGCTCCTGAGAAAGAAGTCAAAACTGCTAATTGCCTATGGCGCTTGTGCACATCTCGGAGGGGTTCCAGGCCTAGCAAACGTGGCTGATAAGAAGGAAATCTTCGAAAAGGCTTACAAGACTACATTCTCAACAGACAATCCGAACTACGTGATGCCGAAGGCAAGTTCACATGTGAAGGAGGGTGAGGTGGACATTCCAGAGTTCTACGACACTGTCTTGCCGCTGGATAAGGTGGTTGATGTTGACTATTACGTTCCAGGGTGTCCGCCGGCTGTTGAACGCACGACTTTTGCTTTGGATGCCATTGCGAAGGGTGAGCTGCCAACGAAAGGTTCGGTGCTTGCGCCTCTGAAGTCGGTGTGTGATGAGTGTCCGAGGAAGAAGGAGAACAAGAAAATCACGAGAATCTACCGCACGTACGAGAAGGCTCCTGAACCTGAAAGATGCTTGCTTGAGCAGGGAATCATCTGCATGGGTCCAGCCACCCGAGGCGGATGCGGCGCTAGGTGTTTGAATGCGGACATGCCTTGCACTGGCTGTGGCGGGCCTTGTCCGAACGCGCCTGAGCAGGGTGCAGCCATGATAAGTGCATTGGCTTCTATCTTGGGTTTGGAGGAGGAGAAGGAGAAATATTCAGATGAGGATGTTGAAAAGCTGATGAGTCAAGTGAAAGACCCTATTGGAACGTTTTACATGTACGCCTTGGCAGCGTCGATTCTTGGAAGGAGAGTGATGAAAGAATGAAAAAGGTAATGATTGAGCCGATTACTAGGCTTGAAGGTCACGGGAAAGTGGCAATATTCCTTGATGACGCTGGGGAAGTGGCTAATGCTTACCTTCAGATTCCTGAGCTTAGGGGTTTTGAGAGGTTCTGCATTGGAAGAAAAGCTGAAGACATGCCTGTATTGACGAGCAGAATCTGCGGAGTCTGCCCGGTTGCACATCACTTTGCTGCAACGAAGGCTTTGGACGCAGCGTTTAATGTTGAGCCGCCGTCGGCAGCCAAGAAGCTCAGGGAACTCATGTATGCAGGATACATCATCTACGACCATACTCTGCACTTCTACTATCTTGGTGGTCCAGACTTCGTGGTCGGTCCAGATGCACCGCCCGAGAAGAGGAATATCATCGGTGTGATTGAGAAGGCAGGTTTGGAAGTTGGCAAGGAAGTCATCAAGCACAGGGCTTATGGACAGAAGATGACTGAGATTATCGGAGGGAAGGCCACGCATCCTGTGTGCGGTTTGCCGGGTGGAATGTCGAAGGCTTTGAGCGAGGACGGTAGAAAAGAAATTGAGACGATGGCTGAGTCGTCAGTGAAGTTTGCGCAGTTCACATTGAAGCTGTTCCACAATCTTGTCTTAGGCAACAGCAAGTACGTTGACATGATCAAAAGTCCAAGCTATACACACAAAACTTACTACATGGGTTTGGTGGACAAGAACAACAAGGTTAACTTCTACGACGGCGACGTTCGGGTTGTAGACCAGCGCGGCAACGAGTTTCTGAAGTTTCCGCCTAAGAGCTACTTGGACAACGTGGCTGAACATGTTGAAGAGTGGACGTACTCGAAAATGCCCTACCTGAAGAGGGTTGGCTGGAAAGGGCTGGTTGACGGAAAAGACAGTGGAATATACCGTGTAGGCCCACTTGGAAGGCTCAACGCTTCAAACGGTATGGCTACGCCGCTTGCGCAGGCAGAATACGTGGTCATGTACAACACTCTCGGCGGAAAACCAGTTCACAGCACGCTAGCGTTTCACTGGGCAAGACTCATTGAGCTATTATATGCAGCTGAACGGGCTTTAGAGTTAAGCCGAGATCCAGAGATAACGAGCACAGACATCCGCGCCAAGCCAGGCGAACCAGACGAAGGTGTTGGCGCTGTTGAAGCTGCGAGGGGAACGCTGTTCCATCATTACGTGCTGGATAAGGATGCGCTGATTAAGGACGTGAACCTGATTGTGGCGACGACGAACAACTACCCGGCGATCTGCATGTCAATCCGCGATGCGGCTAAGGGTTTGATTCACGGCGGAAACGTGGATCAAGGCATTCTCAACAAGGTGGAGATGGCTTTCAGGGCTTATGACCCGTGCTTCGCATGTGCCACGCACTTTGCGGTTGGACAAATGCCCTTGACGATAGAAATTTACAACGGCAAAAGGCAACTGGTCAAGACGGTGCGACGGTAAACCTTCTCCAGTCCTTCTGATTCTTGTCCCCAATAATCAGTGGCGGTTGCAAGTGGCCAAAGCAAGGTATGACATCAGGAAGGAGTTGAAGAAATGGTTTTCTGGGGCCGAAAGAGTTGTCATAGCCGGCATTGGAAACCCAATACGGATGGATGACTTCGTTGGAGTGAAAATCGCCCAAGATTTGCGTGGAAAGATCTCTGATACTGTTTTGTTGATTGCATGTGAAACTGTCCCAGAAAGCTATATTCAGCAAATCATAGACTTCAATCCTACACACGTTCTTTTGATAGACGCAGCGATCTTGGGGTTGAAACCTGGAGAATCACAACTAATAAGCCCAGAACGATTGACAAGCTTTCCTGCATTTTCAACACACATGCTTCCGCTGAGAATATTCTGTGAATACCTTGCCAAGTCAGCGAAAGCAGAAATCGCCCTCCTTCTGATCGAGCCTAAGAAAACTGACTTTGGGGAAGGATTGACTTCTAAACTCTGCGCTTCGGCACAGAATATTGTGAATCTTTTGCTGCAGGCTCTGCCTTGAAGCATGGCTTGAATGTTAGGCTTGAAGCAGTTTCTTCTTCGCTAATATTCTTTCGATTTCTTTCTTGGCACCCATTTTCTGGAATATTTCCAGTGCTTGGTTAAGGAGGTTGTGAGCTTTTTCTCTGTCGCCTTCCTGATCTCTTTCTAGGTACGCTCGAGCGTATTCACAGAGGACCTTTTTAGCAAACCAGTAGACGTCCCAACGTCTTGCACCTAGAGCCTCGAACTCCTGAAGGCTTTTTTCGAAATGCTCGATAGATTCTTCCCATTTCTTCTGCGCACGGAACAGCATTGCTCTCATCAGATCCGCAGTGGCGATGAGGTTTTTATTCTCCACTTCGAGTGCATACTTGCACAGGTCGTCAATCAGTTTCTGGGCCTTTTCTATTTCTCCAAGCTCTATGTACTCCGAAACAACAAGGTTAGAGACCGCCATTTGCATCGATTTTGCTCCATGCTTTTCAAAGACGTCATACATTTTTTCACAGAATTCCTTTGCTTTGGCGTATTCGCCTCTGTCAAAATGGAACCATCCCAAATGTCCGAAAGCGCTGCTGATTGATTGAAAATCGTCTAGTCTTTGAGAAATGTTGAATGCTTCCTTGTAGTATTGCTCGCTCTTGTCCCATTCTCCCAGTATCTGGTGAATAGATCCAAGCTGATTCAATGACCAAGAAAGTTGAATCATGTTGCCAGCTTTCCTATTCAACGCAGCTGATTCTTCCGCCAAAGGAATTGCTTTGTTCATGTTTCCCGTCCCCATATACGTACCTGCGAGATGGTTGCCAATCAAAGCTATCCAATCAACAGTCCCCACTTTTTTCGCCAGTTCGAATGCTTTCTCATAATATTCCAAGCGTCTTTCATTTTCTTCTGTTGGAAGCCATACGGCAAGGTCGTCATACGCCCACACGGCGGTCTCCATATAACCGTTATCAAGTGCTATTTTTAACGCTCGCTCAAAGCATTCACTGGCTTTCTTTCTGTTTCCAAGCCAACTCAAGATTTCTCCCAACCACATGTATGAATGCGCCATAACTTCGTGAGCGTTCAGTTTTTTGGCAAGCTCAACCGCTTTCTCACCCAAAGAAAGAGCTTCAGCCATGTTTCCAGTAGCACCCATGGCAACCATGCCCGCCATATCCTCGTATAGGCTCGCCAATTCAACGCTTTCAGGCTCGGTTTCTAGGATCTTGAGAGCCGCCGCGTGGTGTTCTTTAGCCTTTTTCGCATCACCCATATTGAGCCAAGAAACGTTCGCCATTTTTCGGTGCAGTCTTGCCGTTGTTTCTTTTTCATCGAGTTGCTTCCACAGCAGCAATGCATCATTCCAATACTTTTTGCTCGCATCATATTCCCCAACAAGCCTTTTGATGTCTCCAAGCATCTCAAGAACACGTCCCCTTTCCCTAGGGTTACCTTCTTTCTCTTCAAGGAGCCTAAGGGCAGACTGGAAGTAGGAAGCCGCCTCGCCATTGGCATAAATCTTCGCAGCCTTTTCTCCAGCCTTTAGGAAATAGTCAAGCGCCTTATCTCTGTCGCCACCCTCTAGAAAATGATAGGCAAGTTCTCCTAAATGCTCGTCAATCTTTTTAGTGTAGACCTTCTCTAGGGCAAATCCGACAGCGCTGTGAAGCTTTTTATGTCTTAAACGGCTGACTTCTTCGTGCACAACATCTCTTACTATGATATCGGCAAAAGAGCACATATCTTCTTCACGGATGGTCTTCTCCTTAATCAATCCTGTTTTGAGCATTTTCTCCATCATTTCAAGCAGTTTACCCTCTTCAAGGCCAGTAACTCCAAGCAAAGCCTCAAAGGCGAAATCGTTTCCAACAAAAGAAGCCATAGTCAACACGTTTTGGCACTCATCATCCAACCGACTTATTCTATTCTTTATAACACCCCTAACGGTTTCAGGAAACTCGATCTTGGAAACTTCCTTGATCTTCCATTTGTTCTCCTCACGGTAGATGATCCCCTCTTCTTTCAGGGACTTCAGGACTTCCTCAACAAAGAACGGGTTGCCCCTCGTCTTCTCATAGACCAGTTCACAAAACTCTTTCGGCACGTCGTCTTGTTCCAAGATTCGCCTAATCATCTCCAAAACGTCATCAAAAGACAAACGCTTCAATGGCACAGATCGAAGCAAACGCTCCCTGTTCAGTTCTGTCAAAACAGGAGGCAAAGGATGCCTCTCGTCAATGTCAGTCTCACGATAAGCACCCAAAAGCAACAGAGACTCTTTATAGGCACCGCGAGCCAGATAATGCAACAGCAACAGCGAAGACTGATCAGTCCACTGCAAATCATCCAGAACAACAAGCAATGGTGTTTCTTTAGAGATGTTGGTCATAAACTGCGAAACCGCTTCAAAAAGCCTGTCCCGTCCATGTTCAGGATTTATGGGCAGAGACTGAGGAATCGCCCCTAGCTTCTGCTTGAGCTCAGGAACCAGCTTAGAAAGTTCACCTGGATAGAAGCCAACAACCCTATACAATTGCTCCGGAGTGCAAACCTGCAAGTAATCCTTAATCGCCTCATTCCACAGCACATAGGGAGGAACGCCATCCATCCTGAAGAGTGCAGGGCATCTGCCGTACAAGACCTGCATCCCGCGCAAACGTGCATAAGCCCCTAACTCTCTAGTCAACCTCGTTTTGCCGATCCCTGCCTCTCCATGTAGAAAAACAACCCCTCCTTGGCCGCGAACCGCCTTGTCAACAGTCTCTCTGAGAAGACCCATCTCCTCAACTCTGTCGATGAGCTGAACTTCACTTACAGCAGTTGGTCGAGGACTTGGAACAACACTCGGCTTATGAGATGGCACAAGAACCTCCCTCAAGAAGCCTTCAGCAACATCCCTCAACACCGTAAGCAAATCCGCCGCTGATTGATACCTCTTACTCGGCTCTTTCTCCAAAAGCTTCATGATGCACTCATCCAAAGCCTGAGGAACCTTAGGGTTCAATCTGCTCGGCGAAACTGCATAGTCGTGAATGTGACTGAAGATGATTTTGACGGCGTCCTCTCCGGAAAAGGGCGGTTTTCCGGTAACCGCCTCATAAAGGACTGCGCCAAATGAGTAAAGATCAGACCTAGCGTCAGCACCCTTCCCCAACGCATTTTCAGGAGCCACGTAGGCAACTGTACCAACGATTATTCCTTCTTGCGTGATACTGGGCTCTCCGACCATCTTGGCTAAACCGAAATCCATCAGCTTCGCCGTGCCCTCCTCAGTGATAAGAATATTCTCCGGTTTGATATCTCGATGCAAAACACCCTGCGAATGCGCATAGTGAAGAGCGGAGCAAACATCGATGCCAATTCTTAAGACGGTTTGTATGTCGCATTTACCTTCAGGGTATGTTCTGATAAGCTCGCGTAGACTGATTCCATCAATAAACTCGAGAACAAAAAACTGTTTTTCATCTTCTTTGCCGATGTCGTAGATGGATACAATGTTTGGATGATTGAGCTTCGCAACCGCTTGTGCTTCACGCATAAAACGTGAATATCCTTCTTCGGTTGAGACTGCGCTTTTGAGCATTTTGATCGCAACGACACGGTTCAAAGCGGTGTCTCTGGCCTTGAACACTATGCCTTTTCCGCCTTCTCCGAGCTTCTTCAGAACAGCATACCTGCCGTTCTGTATGTGTTCCAGAGATGACAACAGGTCTCCTCTCCACATGAACAAAATGCTACATTTTCTATTTAAGTACAATCCTAGAAACCTATCCTAATCAACAGGTGACACGCTATGGGGACAGTGACGAAAAGCTTCAGCGCTTCTTCTACATCATTAGATGCACTGAACACTCAGAATGGTTTTTTAAAAAGGATTACGCGGTTTTCTGCGTTTCTTTTACGGCCTCTTGAAACAGTTTTTTGACCGCTGTGATTCTTGCTTTTTGCGCTAGAACGTCGCTCGTAACAAAGTCTAATGCCTCTTCTGGACACCATTTAACACATTGCGGTTCGCCTTTCTCTTTGCACAAGTCGCAGACGAAAACTATTTTCTTTTCTGGGTGCAGCATAATCGCGCCGTAGTCGCAGGCTTCAATGCACCATCCGCAGCCGTTGCACTTGTCCTTGTCAACCATTATGACCCCTGTCTCCTCAGACTGTGTCAACGCATCACGCGGACAAGCCCTAACGCACGGGGGGTTCTCGCAAAGTCGACACGTGACAGACAAGTTGATCAGCTGGTTAATCCTCACCACGCGTATGCTTGACTTCAATGGGTTGAACGCTTTGTTCTTGGTCACTGAACAAACGTATTCACAGACTTGGCAACCTACGCATTTGTCTGGGTCAGCTGACACAAACTTTCGCTCATGAACCTTAACCATCTCTTATCACTCCTTGTTCTCCACTATGCTGATCAGATCTTCCATGCCCAGCTCCTTAAGCTTCTCAACAGGCGGTATGCCTTCTTTCGTCCATCCACGAGCCTCGTAGTAATCATCTAAAAGCAAGTCCAACTCTGCTTGAGTGACGAATGCTCCTTTCGACGGGCCTTCGTCTGGAATCGGATCATGCATAACCTTCCATGGCAGCGTGTCATCCTTTCTGGTCAAGCCTTCCCTTATGTTGAAAAGTCTGGCAGCGTTCTGAATCCTCTCGCCAGCTTGCTTGAGCTGTTCTGGCGTCATCTCAAACCCCGTCACTAGCGTGTAGAGCTTAGCCATGTCTGGGAGCTCCTTGTAGTATGTGCCTCTTGAAAACTTGCAGACTATGAACGAGTCAATCAGATTGTACGTGTCCTCCATGTCCTTAACAAGTTTCCCTCTGCCCTTCTCAGCTACTAGACGGTTAACTTTTCCCTTCACGTCGAAAGCGTAAGCGCCATGCCTATTGTGGTCTGCGCCTCGGAAAGAAACCGCAAAACCCAAAGCCGCCGTCTTCAAGCACCTAAGATCGTAGCCCGTGGTCTCAACGCCTTTAATGGTTGCAGCCAGCTTGTACGAATCCTTACCGATCTTGTCAGCGGCAAACTTCGCTCCGTCAGCCAGCAAGTCACCTACACCTTCACGCTTACCGATTTTCTCAACAAGCTGAACCATGGCCTCGGAGTTGCCGAACTTTGCGTCTATACCGTCAAGCTCCTCCTGCGTCAAGATGCCTCTCTCGTAACAGTCCATCGCAAACCCGACGGTCACACCTGCGCTGATCGCGTCAATCCCATAATAGTTTGAAAGCTCCATCCCCTTTATGATGGCGTCCAGCCGATCCACACCACAGTAGGGTCCCAGCGCCCACAAGGTTTCATATTCCATTCGCGTCATCGTGTTCTTGTACGGCCCTTCTGCAACCACGCACATGTGTTCACAGCGCATTGCGCAGGAGCTGCAGCCGATGATTTTCGCGACGAACTTGTCGTTCAATACTTCGCCGCTGACTTTTTCGGCGCCTTCGAACCGTGAATTGTTGTAGTTTCTCGTCGGCATGCAAGACAGCGAGTTGTGGACAAGGACGTTCTCAGGTGTGCCCAAGGTTCGGTATTTCTGCGTTGCAGGGCCCTTCATTCTCTCGTGAAATTCCTTAACGTACTCCATGAACTCGTCTAACTTGGCAACCGTTACGTCGTTGGTACCGCGCACGGCAACTGCCTTGAGGTTCTTTGAACCCATAACCGCGCCTAAGCCTGTTCTTCCGCATGCTCTGGTCTTGTCGTTGATGATGCAAGCCATTCGAGCCAGTTTTTCCCCAGCAACGCCAATGGCGGCGACGCGGATGTAATAGTCGCCCAACTCTTCCCTTATCGCGTCCTCTGTTTCGCTTGGTGACTTGCCCATTAAGTGTGAAGCGTCTACAAGCTGAACTGAATCATCGTCAATCCAAAGGTAAGCAGGCCTTTCTGACTTCCCCTTCAAAACAACAGCATCGTATCCTGCTCTTTTGAGTTCCGTGCCAAACGACCCATGCGCTTTTGCTTCGCCGACCCCGTAGCTTTGCGGCGATTTTGAAACAAAAGCATGTCCGTTTCCTCCTGTCGGCCACACGGTGCCTGATATGGGGCCATTTGCGATTATCAGCGGGTTCTCTGGGCTGAAAGGGTCAACTCCCGGCTTGGAATTGTCCAGCCACATTCTTATGCCTAAACCGATGCCGCCGATGTATTTCTTCGCATAATCCTCATTCAAAGGCTCAACATGGGTTTTCCCAGTTGTCAAATCCACGTAAAGCACGCGACCAGCATAGCCAAACA
>Ga0315280_10002469_pt1 | contig 29923 bp, 18 predicted proteins | sample YL17G06_40_MG_FD_203697 | JGI IMG/M metagenome (GOLD analysis project Ga0315280, IMG submission 203697) | Sediment microbial communities from Yellowstone Lake, YNP, Wyoming, USA - YL17G06_40 | ecosystem: Environmental > Aquatic > Freshwater > Lake > Sediment | place: USA: Wyoming | collected... | reverse complement strand
CTCGGGCACCCCTCTCCCTAGGGAGAGGGGACGGGGGTGAGGGCACGGCTTCTCCCTCTTCCCCGGGGAGAGGGCCGGGGTGAGGGCCACCCAGCCCGGATCCCACCAAGTCCGTTCGCCCTGAGCCGGGCGCAGCCCGTGACGAAGGGCCCTCACCCGCCCCGAACGCCAGCCCCAGGATCTCCGCCTTGATGGCCGCGATGTCCGGGGCAGCCGGCAGCTCAACCGTGCCGGCAACGCTGCCGCGGTGCATGACGAGCACGCGGTCGCTTAGCGCCAGCAGCTCGTCGAGATCGGAACTCACGAGGAGCACCGCAAGGCCCTGAGCCGCCAGGCCGCGCAGGAGCTTGTGGATCTCCGCCCTGGCGCCCACGTCCACGCCCTGCGTGGGTTCCTCGAGCACTAGGACCCTCGGCCGAGTCGCGAGCCGCCGTGCGAGCGAGACCTTCTGCTGGTTCCCGCCGGAGAGGGTCGCGGTGGGCTGCTCGATCGAAGCGGCCCGCACATCCAAGGAACTCGCGTACTGATCGGCAACCGCCGCCTCCTTGCGGCGGCTTGTGAAAGGGCCGCTCGCGAGTTCGGCGAGCACTGACAGCGTCACGTTCTCGCGCACGGAGAGCGGAAGGATAAGCGCCTTGCCTTGGCGGTCGCCGGGTGCGAGGACAAGGCCTGCACGCCTGGCGGCGCCTGGCCCGCGGAGACGCACTTCGCGCCCGCTGACAAGCACGCGGCCGACGGCTGTCGGCACCGCTCCGCCAAGCGCGTGCGCGAGGTCGTCGCGGCCCGACCCGGCGAGGCCGGCAACGCCCAGTATCTCGCCGGGCGCGAGCTGAAAGGACACCCCAGAGAACCGTCCGGGCGAGCTGAGCGCGTCGACCTCGAGCACGGGCTCCCCGGTCTCAGCTCCGGCCGCCTGAGCGCGTGCGTCGCGCACGTGGTGGGACACGGCCGATCCGACCATGGACCTCACGAGATCGTCGCGAGTCAGAGCCGCCACCGGCTGAGTGGTCACCAGCGCGCCGTCGCGCAGCACCGTCACGATCTGTGCCAGCTCGAAGATCTCCTCCAGGCGGTGGCTGATGTAGACCACGGCGACTCCGCGTACCGCGAGGCGCTTCACGAGCGCGAACAGCGCCTCCGTCTCGGCTTGTCCGAGCGCGGCCGTGGGTTCGTCGAGGATCAGCACGGAGGCGTCCAGCAGCAGCGCGCGGCCGATCTGGACGACCTGCCGCTCCGCGTACGATAGACTGCCCATGCGAGCGTGGAGGGGCACCGACATGCCGAGCCGGCCGAGCAGCTCAGACGCGCGCCGCTCCATCTCGGCCCACCGAATGGTGCGCCCCGGGCCCAGCTCCCAGTGACCGACGAACAGGTTCTCCAGCGCGGTCAGGTCCCCGAAGTGCTCCGGCTCCTGTGCTACCAGCGCCACGCCGGCGCGCCTCGCGGCCGCCGGGGTGAATCTGGTCACCGGCGCCCCGGTCACCTCGACGAGCCCGGAGTCGGGCGCCTGGATGCCTGCGACGATCTTCACCAGCGTCGACTTCCCGGCGCCGTTCTCTCCGACCAGGGCGTGGATCTCCCCCGGCGCAACCGTGAGGGACACGCGATCCAGGGCTCGGACGCCAGGGAAGCTCTTCGTTAGGTCGACGACCCGCAGAGCCGCAAGGCCGTCGCGGCGCGAGTTCTCGATGTGGGATGGAGGCGCTGCCTGATCGGACACGGCGAGGGTATTCAGGGCGCGCGCTGCTGGGTCCTACGTCGCGCCTGGGGTCGGCCAGGGCCCCATACACAAGAGCGTGGCTGCCGCGATCGCGGCCGTCTCACACTTCAGCACATGCGGCCCGAGCCGCCGCACCACCCCCCCGGCCGCCTCGGCTGCCACGACCTCAGCGTCGGTGAGCCCACCCTCGGGACCGACGAGCGCCGCCACCGCCCCCGGCGGCGGCGCGTCGGCCGGGGACAGGGGCTCTGAGGCGAGCTCGTGGAAGACGTAGAGGCGAGCCCAGTGGGCAGCGATCGCCTCTCGCAGAGCGACGGGAGCGCGCACCTCGAGGGGCAGCGTGCGCCCGCACTGCTTGCGCGCCTCCTCGGCGGCCCGGCGCCAGCGATCGAGCTTCGCGGGGAGCCGGTCATCCGCGAGCCGAGCCACGCAGCGCTTCGCGATAACGGGCTGAACGCACGACACTCCGATCTCGGCGGCCTTCTCGATGATGAGGTCGAGCGCGGAGCCCTTCGGCAGCGCCACGATGAGAGTCAGGTCGACGGCCGAGGCCCGTGGCTCGGGCTCGTCCCCGGCGACCCGGGCCAGTACCTCGTCGGGCCTTGCCGACACGATCTCGAGTTCGAGCCAGCGCCCCGGCCTGGACGCGCTGAGCCGGTCGCCGCGCCTGAGCCTGAGCGGGCCAGCAATGTGCCTCGCGTCCGGGCCGGAGATGGTGACCAGCCCATTGGGGTCAGGGTCGCTGTGCAGGGAAAAGCGGGGCAAGGGCGTCTGCCTTTCCCCCCACCCCCAGCCCTCCCCCCGAGGGCGGGGGAGGGAGGGAATCCCCCGCGAGCGGGGACCCGTAGGGGCGCGTGGCAATGCGCCCTGATTCCCTCTCCCCTCACCGAGGGGAGAGGGTCAAGGTGAGGGGCACGTTGTCATCTACTGCGCCTCGATAGGCCGTATCCTGATGTTGCGGAACCGCGCCATGCGGCCCTGCCAGTCGCCGCCGCCGTGGACCTGGAGGCCGATCCTGCCCTCGGCCGGCAGGCGTTCCTCGGTGTCGACATAGTCGGTGATCTTGTTGCCGTTGAGCCACACCTGGATCCGCGGGATCGCGTCCTCGATGATGATGCGTGCGTCGTTCCACGTGTTGGGCTTGTAGAAGCGGTCCCAGCCCGGATCGGGGGACGCCCAGCCGCCGATGCCCTCGCCGTAAATGATCCCCACTGTGCCGCCGGGCCTGTAGTCGACCGTCGACTGGTAGCACCGACCGTCATCGGCGGAGCGCATGAAGAACCCAGAGTCGATGTCCCAGTCCGGGTTCAGCTCGAAGCGTATCTCGTAGTCCCCGTAGAGCTTCTCCGTCATCAGGATGCCGCCGTTGCCGGGCGGGTCCTGTGTGCCGCAGATCGCGCCGTCCTCGACCGACCACTTGCCGCCGGTGCCGTGTCCGGTCTGGAACGTCTTCCAGCCGGTCAGGTCCTTTCCGTCGAAGAGCGGGGTGAACTGCTCCTCCGGGGCCCAGTCGGTCTTGAGCGGACGGTACCTGATGTTCCGGTACTCGATCGGACCATGGTCGCCTTGGAGCATCAGGCCCGCGGGCACGCCGTACTTGCGGTCGACCTCGCCGCCGGTGGCGCCGTCGACATCGCCCTCGACGATGTCCTCGCCGTTGAGGGTCACCTTGATCCACGCCGGCCGGATCTGGTTGCCCTCGCGGTCGGTCCGCGCCCCGAGGAACTGGATGTCATAGGACTGCCACTCGCCGGGCGCCTTGCACGCGTCCTTGCTCGCCGTGATCTTCGAGTACACCGACCCGCAGGAGCCGGGGCTCGGCTGCTGCCCCTGGCTGTCCGCCACCTGGACCTCGTAGCGGCTCTGGAGGTAGACGCCGGAGTTCCCGCCGCGGGGGACGCGGAACTCGACGTGTACTTCCTGATCCTCGACCGGCACATCGCTGATAATGTCGATGGAGGCCTTCGAGTTCGTCAGAACGCCGTCGACGACGCTCCACGCGGACTCGCCCGCATGGCGGAGGTGCCAGCCGGTTAGGTCCTTGCCGTTGAAAAGCGAGACCCAGCCGTCTTCATCCGGAGAGTAGGTCCCCTGGGCACGACTGACGCCCGAGCACGCCAGGCTGAGAGCGAGGATCGTGAGACCCATCGCGAGTGCACGCTTCATCAATACCGCTTCCTTCCGGTTCATGCCGTGCTGCCTCTTGAGGGCCGGAGTTCCGTGCCGGCGCGGGCTCCCCCTCTCGCGGCGGCGGCCTGGAGCCGCGGGCTCAAGCCTGCGGTTGACTACACGTGCGCGTAATGGAACCGCAGCGAGCCCGCTAAGTGCTCGGTCCAGTACTCCCAGGTGTGCGCGCCCGGGAACTCGCTGTACGTGTGGGGGATCTTCAGCGACTCCAGCCGCGCGTGCATGTCCCGGTTCGCCTGGAACAGGAAGTCGTCGATTCCGCAGTCGATGTACAGGGCGGGCAGCTCCGCCGGAGGGATGTCCTGCACGTAGTGCAGCGGGCTGTTCTGTTCCGCCCGCTCGCGAGTGCCGAGCGCTTGATCGTGGAACTCGCTCCAGAAGTGATCCCCTTCCTCGACGATGCTGAAGAGCCCGCTGTGGGTCGCGATCGACCGGAATAGCGAGCGATTGCGCAGGCCGATGTTGGCGGCCCCGAGCCCACCCATGGACAGGCCGGTGATGCACCGGCCGTCGCGCTCGGCCTTCGTGCGCAGGTTTGAGTCGACGTAGGCCACCAAGTCCCGCGCGATCCAATCCTCATAGCGCCCCGACCCGTCGGCCCAGTTGGTGTACAGAGTCCCCGCCTTGCGTAGCCCGTCGTTCGGCATAACCATGATGATCGGCTCGATCTCGCCCTCGGCGACCATCCGCCCGGCTGTCTCAGCCGCAGAGCCCTTGCACGGCCAGTCCCACTCCCAGCCCCAGGCTCCGTGGAGGAGGTAGAGCACGGGATAGCGCCGGTCGGGGTTGTCGTCGTAGCCCGGCGGGAGGTAGACCCAGACGCTTGCGCGCCCCTGGAGCGCCTCGCTCTGCACTCCTTCCACCAACAGTGAGCCATGCTGCGGTTGCTTGATCAGGTACATCGCCTCAGCTCAGTCCCTTCAGCGCCGTCGACGTCCTCCCGGACGACGCGCCGGTGTCATGAGGTCCGTGCGCTCGGAAAGCGTTGTGCCGAGGTAACCGTCGACGCATTTGTAGAATGCTGGATTCCGGGGCAGCGGGATCAAGAGCCTGCCCGCGTCCATATCGTGGAACTCCAGGAACCGCGCAGACAGGCCCAGGATCTGCCCCATCGTGTAGACACGCCCGGCGGCAAGTCGGTCCCACGGAATGACGCGCGTGCCGTAGACGATGCTCTGATAGCGCAGCCCCTTCGGGCCCGCGGCGGCCTTGACGACCGCTCCGGCCCCCGAGGGAGGGAACAGCGAGATAGGCACCGCGACCTCGAAGGCCATCGCGACGTAGAGTGCCTTCTCAATGGCCGCAGGCCGGTCGGCGGCCATCACGATGAAGACGCCTGCCACGGCGAGCGCGCCGAGCTTCAGCAGAGCCCACAGCAGCATCGGCACGCCGCGTAATGCCGCGTCCGCTTCCGGGGGGCCGTCGATCCTCCCGGGCTCGGACTTGCGCTTGCGTCCCTTCTTGCCGTCCAGCACCGCCGATGCGAGCTCGTAGAGCTCGTCCTGTCCCTCGCCGGGTGGGAACACCAGCTTGACGCGCTGCCGTGTAAGGACGTGGAGGGTGGCCTCCTTTGCTCTGGGCGACGCCACCTGGCGCTCGACACGCGCGACCTGGTCCCACGGCACCGCCAGCCTCGCCCCGTGGCCCATCCTGACAAGGAGGCCCGACTCCACGTCCGCGAGCGCGAACATGACGTTCCGCCTGAGAGTGACCCAGAACGACGAAGCGACGATGAGCATCAGGGCGCCGAGGCCGGTCGCGACCCCGCTGCTGAGGGGATGCATCACCGAGCGGTAGCCGATCCCCGTGATCATGGCGACCAGCCCGGCGCCGAGGAACATCGCGCCGAACGCGGGCGCGAGTGTCGGATCGCCGGCGCGCTCGGCGGGTCGGTAGCAGAGCGGTCGGCCCATGCATCACAGCCTCTCGAGGTAGGCTACGAGCAGCTCGCCCAGTGTCACGAGATCGAGCGCGTTATGCTGCAGGATGGGGACCAGCAGAGCCGGGTCCCTTGTCCGGAAGAACCGGTAGAACATACCCGGAACCTCGGCGCCGGGCAAGTCATCCTCGCGCCGCCTGCCGAGGTAGTACCGCTCGATGGTCTGCAGCCTGTGGTTCGGCACATTGTCCTTGAGCACCCGCCGGAAAACGTGGAGCAGATCGACGTGGCGGCCCGAGTGCTTTCCCTTTATGCGATAGTAGGTCATCCGGCCGTGGACGAACGGCACGTCGAACGACCGCCCGTTGAACGTGACAAGGCACTCGTACCCGCGCCAGAACGGCCCCAGGGCACACAGCAGCGGACGCTCCTCGTCGAGATCGCGCGCCAAAAAGAACCGCAGCAGCGGCAGGCCGTCGCGAAGCTCGAGGCATCCGATCAGGAGCACCGGGCACCCCGACAGCCCACCGGTTTCGATGTCCAGGAACAGGAGGGAGCCCGCTCCCGTCTGGAAGGCGTGCTCGACGCTCTTCGCGACGCCCGTGTGGTCGCCGGATAGGAGCTGGTGCAGGCTCGCGAGCCGCGCCGCCGACTCGGGCCACACCTCCGCGAGCGGCAGCTCGATGAGCCAGAAGGAGGCCGCGTCCGGCGACGCAACCTCGCGTCCGCCCAGCACAGCCGCAAGGTCATCGCCCTCGCCCCGGGGGAATAGCACGGGCAGAGAGTCGAGGAAGGGGTCCGCGAGGCCCGCTGTGCCGAGGGGCTGGGCTCCCTGCGCGCCGCGGGGCGTATGAGTCCGTCCGGTTGCGCCTACGTTGCGGAGGGCTCGCCTCAGGTCGGCGGGTAACACCGGTGACTCACCTCCGCTCTCGCATGGCGGGCCTTGAAACTTCGCACTCGGGCGAGAGACCCGGGTGTCGTCAAACGTCTAAGGATTCCGGCGTTCCTATTGCCCGGCCTTCATGCGACCGAGCCCTGCCGGGCGGGACGGAGTCGTGCCGTGAGCGAGCTCACGAGTCGTTGCGTTGCCAGGATGCTGCCCATCGCGCTGCTCGGCGCGCTCTGCGGAGCCCTCGCCGGCGTCATCGCCTCCGGCTGTGCACCGCAGGCTTCCGGGCCTAACGACGGTGGCGACAACGGTGACGGGGGTCCGTCGGACACGATCCCGGCCGACGCCCTCTCGGCAACGGGCAGGCTCTGCGGGTTCCTCTACCGCGCGGAGCCCGACGGCACAGTCTCAGTCAGCGCCCTGCCACCCCAGGGCGCGACAGACGAGCCAGTGGCGAATGCGACACTGGGCGCCGACACGGGGTCGCTTGCATTCAGCGACGACCGCGGAGCGTTCTCGTTCCCCGCATTGCCCGAGGGCTCCCACACGGTTCGCGTCGACGCGGACGGCGCGCTGGACACCCCGGTCGAGCTCGCGTTCCAGGCCACGATTGAGGCGGGGGCGACCAGCAGCGGGCGGCTCAGCCCGGCGGACGCCACCGCCGCCGTCGGAGCCGCTATGGGCTGGGCCTACCTGGACCCCCAAGCACGGCTTGTGCTGTCCCCATCGGCCCGCTCGGACATGCAGCCGCTCGCCGGTGCCACCCTCATGTTCGACGCGACTGCCGTGCCCACCGACGCTCGGGGCGCCTACCTCGCCACTGACATGCAGCCGGGCACATACCAGGTAAGCGTCCAGGCTGCCGCTCCAGCGCAGGCGTTCGGCTCCGGAATAGCCGTCACGATTCTGGGCGGCCTGACGTCTGCGGGGGCCGATGACTACCCGTCGGAGTGGGGCGCCGCACACGGACACGTGGGCGTCGCCTTCAACGCCCCCGCACCGTACCTGACCGTGGCACCCTCGGCACGCAGTCTCGAGGTCACGCCATCCGCGGTGGCCACGCTCGAGACCGGCCAGGCCGTGCTGGCCGACGACCGGGGCGGCTACACGTTCTACGGGCTTACTCCGGGGCTGCACACGCTCAGCGTGACTGCCCGGGGCGTCGGTGGCGCCGTGCGGGCCATCATCGTCATGCCGGGCACGGTAACAGGAGGCTCGGACGCCCCTGCGGGGTCGGTGAGCAGTGTCGAGCTCACACTGGCGCCGGGGAGCCGCACGCCGGCCGTGGACCGCACGGTTCAGCTTCAAGCCCTCGCGATCGGGCCGGACGGCACGGCATGGGCCGGCTTCTCCACCTTCTACTGGTCGATCTCGGACACACGGATGGCCACCGTCGATCTTGCCGGGCGGCTCACAGGCATCTCTGTCGGCTCTGTAACGGCGCGCGCGCGCGCCGTTAACCAGCAGGATTCGCTAGACCTGGTGGTCATGCCCAGGGGCTACGGCGAGGCCACCAGCCTGCAGCTCGTGGCGCTGGGCCCGACAACCATCAGCACGGGCGCGACACGTCAACTCGAGGCCAGAGTACGCGACGCCGGCGGCGGGCTGCTGCCCGGCTACCCGGTCACCTACCAGTCATCGAACTCGACCGCGGCAGCGGTCACCGCGCGCGGTACCGTGGCTGGGCTGCGTGAGGGCCAAGCTCTGATCACCGCGACGCCCGCGGATGCCCCCACAGTGCAGGGCCAGGTCAGCGTCACCATAGTGCAGGCCGATCAGCGACTCCGGGTCACTCCGCCGGAACTCTCGTTCGACGCCGACGGGGCCGAGACGCTTCAGGTCGAAGACCGAGCCGCCGGCGCCGACGGGCCGATGCACTGGACCGCCACAGCGCATGAGTCGTGGCTCACGGTCAACCCCGATATCGGCACCGGCAACGGCGAGATCACGGTCACGGTCACGCGTGGCGACCTCACGCCCGGCATCTATACCGACCTCGTGGATGTAAGCGCGGGTCAGGCCGGCAGGCAGTTCGTCCTCGTCACTTTGAACGTCCAGGACGCGATTATCATCATCGAATGAGCTTCGCCGCGAGACAATGGGCTTCAGCCCACTGCGGCTTCAGCCCGCTATCCTTCCCGCCTCATGTACGCGTGGAACATGTCGTCGGCGACGCGGACGAGCACCACGTCGGAAGGGGCGTCCGCGGTGGCTACACGCTCCCCGAAAGCGCCTTCGCGACATCGTCGCGCGTGATGTTGCCTATCACCGGCTTGCGCCGACCTGCGTACGTACTCTCATGTTCAGCCTGTGGCACGTCGGTCTCGAGCTCATGTAAGCATATCTGGCAGATGCTCATTCCTGGCTCGAGGACGACAGGCGTCTCGCCGACGTTGCTTAGCTCGAGGGTCAGGCACCCAGCAAAGCCGGGGTGCACCGCGGTCGCCGTAGCGATGATGAGACCCCTCCGCCCCCAGCTGGACTTGCCGATCACGTACGCCGACAGAGTGCCCGGGAGACGAAGCCACTCCAGTGTCGTGCCGAGCGCGAAGGTTCGAGGGTGCAGGCAGTAGGAGCTTCCGAAGGGAACGTACGTGCTTCTCGCCATATGGCTCTCAAGTGAGGCCTTAGCTGCTCTCAGCACCTCGACCCGGTCACGGCGTAGCGCTAAGAACCACGTACCCAGCCTCAAGTCCACGGACGCCGCGCCGCTCTTCCTGAGCCTCGCGATGTCCTGCGCCCTGAACGGCCTGATGTAGAGACGTTCAGCTGGCGCAAGTGCGCTGTCGGGATCGAGTCTATAGGCGATTCTGTCACCCTTCAACATTCGCTATGGCCCCTTCGTCCGGTGTTCGTACTCTAGAATCTCGCAGCTCTTGAGCACCAACTCTGACAGCGAGTCCGCTCTTCGCCGGGCCTTACCAGCATCCTTGCCTCGCCCACTGAGAGTTGGTGCTTCATCCCAGGCAGCATTGAGTATGTCTGCCAGCCCCGCAGGCTTCCCACAGGGTACCTCAAGACGCAGCAAACAGCGCGCCTCAGCAGTCAGCGCATCGTTGGGGGTGGGGGCACCTGACTCATCCACGAAGCGGCGAGCCGAGGTCCATAGGTGCCCTGTGAGCGACCTGCGGGCCCCGTCCGCCAGCGAGAGGAGGAAAGCCGCGCGTGGATCACGCAACGGCCTCTCATGAAAGGGGTACAGCCCTGTGTAGTTGCCCAACTCGTGAGGCATCGCCCATGAGCAAGCGGTTGCCATGTCGTAGAGGTACTGGGCGCGGTCCTCGATCGGGGGGTACCTGTGAGACCGTGGGACTTTGCGCCCCGGGCTCAGGAGATAGGCCAGCGCTCGAAGGTATGCTCTGCCGAACAACAGCAGACCCACGAAGTCCGCGAATACCTCCCTGCACTGCGCGAGTGCCCAGTGGACAGCCGGGTAGACGAACTCCGTGTAGACCACCGCATCCATGTGTACGGCATCGGCGTCCCGATCCTTGTACTCGCGGAACTCCCCCTGGAAGTCCGACCAGTATTGCGTCAGAGCGCCCGCAACCTCATCGGTAACGCGTAGCTCCCACTCGGTATCGCAATCTCTGCGGTACCACAGGCAATGCCCCAGTTCGTGGCCCGCCAGCGTCGTCAGCATCGGGTTGACAGCCTCGTGCGCTGGCAGCCCCAGAAACACAAACCCGTCCAGCCCCGCGACCCCTCCCATGATGTGTGGTACATAGTCCCATTCGGATGACAGCACGAGGAGCAGCTGATCGCTGCTCTCCCCGCTTGGGCCGTCGAGCAACGTGCGAGCCAAACGCAGTAACGGTCCATAGACCTCGAATGCGGTCCTGGGATTGGTCGAGCGCTCGATGAAGCCCAACAAGGGAAGGCGGAGCTGGATCTCCCCTAGGCACTCCTCAACATCCTTATACACGAGCGCCGTGGGGCTCTTGGGGCCAAGGTTGCGAAGGCGCCTTTTCCACTCACGCAACAGCGCCCGCATCCTCTCCAATGCCATTGCGCTGTGCTCGTAGGGGAACCGCGACTCCTTGAGTCGGGACACCTCGTCAAGGAAGGCCTGGCAGCGGGAAAGGGCGTACTCGACCTGCAACTCCCCCGACCATGCCACAGCCCACTACCACCTGTTCGGGTGAGGTGTACGGGTCTCGTCAACAGCAGGACGAAGGGAAGAGGCAGAAAAGGACAGCTCAAGGCACACGTCGCGAAGGTGGCGGATCTTCTCGGGATGCTTCCTTGCGTAGGTTGGGGATCCGTCCAAGACCGACCGTAGGTCCTCGGTCAGGTTGCCGGCCGCAGCCAGAAGATCTGCCACCGTTCGAGGCACCCCGCGCTTGGTTGCTCCAAACGTCACTTCAGCCAGCACTCGCGCGGCACTCGGCGCAATCCTATCTAGCATGCCGTTGCTTCCTGTGCGTACTGATTTGCCCAGGAAGGCTGCGAGGCTCCCCAAAGCTCCAAGTGGTTGATCGTCGTGGGAGAGCAGTTGGTCCAACTCGTGAGCCGCAAGACAGGCAACCGCAGCCAGATCGTAGTCCCGATACGCTTCGGGTTTGGAGAAGTCAACAACCATTCTGGTGCCCATGGTTCTCCCCTGTCACGTCTGCCCCCCGAGCTCTATCCGGCCCTCGCGGGTAGTTGTCCCCTTCACAACGCCGGCGATCGCTCCCCGGTTCCGCGTCCTATCGAACACAAGTTCGCAGCATAGCTACATGGTAGCATATGCTACCATGTTGGCGCGCACTTTCCGCTGATCCCCTGCAAAAACCTGCCTGCCCGGAGGCAACTGAGCTTCGCGACTTCACTTCGCTGGCACCGCAGCCTTCCTAGGGCTGCGCCGCCCCTTCCCGCCTCATGTACGCGTGGAACATGTCGTCCGCGACACGGACGAGCACCACGTCGCACTCGCCGCCGTCGGCATGGGTACCGTGCGCGTGGAGGGCCGCGACCGGTGAGGTCTCAGCCTCGAACAGCTCGACCGCGAACTCAGATCCGGCCGGCCACGCGAACTCCAGCTCGAACAGAGACACGTAGTCGCTCAGGACGGTGAGCGGGACGACTCCCACAAGCTCGTACCCTGCCTCGGCGAGGATCCCGGAGGCGGGCTGTGCCGGCAGCACGTCCAACCGCCCGGCGGCCGCCAGGTCGGCCGCGCGCCGGGCATCGGCGGAGGCAGCGGCACCGAGGGCGGCTGTCCACTCGTCGTCACCCTGGGCGACATCCCGTTGCGCTGCAGGGAATCCAGCCACTATGACCCGATCAGGCCCCGACCACGCGAGGCCGAGAGTCCGGTCGCCCCGCTCGACGAACACGGCCGGCACGCACGGCAAGGCCGTCAAGCCTGGGTACCGCAGCCGCAAGAGCCCGCGCGACGGCTCTCCCATGTCACCCAGCGTGGTCCAGTCGCTTAGCCGCTCGAGACCTCGGGCCGACTCGAGTCGAACGGAGACCGCTGTCCGCCCTTCGCCATCAACGACCTCGGCCGGACACTGCTGTTCGGCCGCACCTGTAGGCAGTCGGTAGCGCCTCGGCGGCGCTTCGGCGAGCGCGCGGCGCAGTGCGTAGCGCCTGCGTACGAGCATCGCCGCCAGGGGAGCGCTGCCCAGCGCGAGACACGCGGCCATGGGCGCGAGCCAAGCGAACCCGCGCACGATCGTTAGAGCCGCGAACGCGAGGCCCAGCAGCCACCCTATCAAAGCGGCAGCAACCGCGTAGCGTCGCTGTCCCGCGCTGCTCGCCAATGAAAGTCGCGGCATTCCGCACCCCCAAACCGCTGACAGCGATGCCGCGTTGCCCGGCAACTCACCGGTTCAGCAGCTTCATCTCCAGGACGCCGTCCGCCCCTAGTGTAGCCTTCAGACCCCCCTCGGTCAGCCACGTCCTCGCTTCGGCGCTGCCTCTGAGGTAGCAGTCCCAGAACGCGACCGTGGCCTGCTTGATGACGTTCTGGAAGGATGCGTCCCGCTGGCCCTGGCCCAGCGCCCGCGGGCGACCGGAGAAGATCATGTGATCGCCGTCCGTGAAAGCTACCAGGAACTGGTCGGAGGCCTTGCTGTGGTCGAAGGGCAGCCGCCTCTCCGCAGCGGTGGTCTCGCCGATCGGGCTGTCGTCCTTGGTGCCGGTCATGTGGAAGCACGGGATGACGATCTTGCCGAAGGCGGCATCAAGGTCGGCTCTCCTGTTCGGCACCGGTGCGCTCATCGGTATCGCGGCCTTCACCCGCGGATCGGCCATCGTGAGCTCGCGCCCGCCGGGCAGCCTGAACACCTCGCCGGCGACGGCAAGCGTCGTGTAGGCTCCGAACGAGTGGCCCGCGACAGCGACGTGCTCAAGGTCGAGCCTGCCCTTGAGGGGCGAGTCTGCCGCGTTCATCCGTTCCATCTGGTCGATGGCGAAGCTGACGTCCTTCGGACGGTTGACCATGTTCCTGGGGTCAGCGGCGGCGCGCCGCGCGGCCCCAAGGGGGTCGGCGCTGCCACGCCAGACACTGTCGTCGCTGCCCTTGTGCTGCACATGGACAGAGACGTACCCGTGGCTCGCCCAATGGTTGCCGAGGTAGGAGTATCCCTCGCGCGTGCCCCCGAGGCCGTGTGAGAAGACGATAACAGGGAACGGTCCGTCACCCGTCTTCGGGTAGTAGAGCTTCGCGGGCACGTCCCGATCTCGCGCCTCGTCGTGCCAGTCCACAAGCAGCGTGGCGATCTCGTACGGGCCGGGGTCGCCCTTGTACCCTTGGGCCGCCGGCTCCTGCGACCAGACACGGCTCGCGAACCTGCACCCAAGCAGCACCACCAGCGACCCGAGCAGCACAACCCGCAACGTCCGGCTTGCCATGAGAGACACCTCCGCGTCCTCGGACGCACGGCTCGCCCCAGGGTGCGGCCGGGGGTGCGTGATCAGCGCAGGGCTACCCATTCCCGCCGAGCTCATCCAGCAGCTCCAGCAGCGTGTCGGGATGGTCGGTCTGGATGCCATCCACGCCCATCTCGATCGACCGCCTGTACCCTTCCTCGGTGTCGAGCGGTCCGAGGTTGTCGACGTAGATGTGTGAGCCAAGCTCATGGGCCGCGTCCACAAGCTCGGCCGTCCACTCCTGTGGCCCGCCGTCGAACACCTCGACAGGAAGCTCGTCGAGGATCAGCCTGAGGCCGTCCGCGCTCCTGTGCTCATCGTCGGGGCTGAGCATGACGGGAATGTCGGGGGAGGCGCGCTTCCATTCGCGAAGGTCGTCGAGCCCCCCGTACACGACGACTCGGTCGCGCATCTCATGCCGATCGAGCGCTGCCACGATGTCGTCGACGGGTCCGTCCTTGTGATCGAGGTACACAAGCAGCTTACCCCGGCACGCTTCGAGCGTCTGATCGAGCGTCGGCACTTTCTCGCCAGCGCACTTGGCCGCGAGGTGCGAGCCCGCGTCCAGAGAGGCGATCTGGGACCGATCGAGTTCGGACACGGGGCCGCTACCATCGGTTGTGCGGTCGACGGTACGATCGTGCATCAGGACAAGCTGACCGTCCCGTGTCGCCCGGACGTCGATCTCGACGTAGTCGACGCCCAGCTCAGCGGCCTTGCGGAACGCCACCAGCGTGTTCTCCGGCGCCAGCGCCGAGCCGCCCCGGTGGGCGATGACAGCCGGCCTATGTTCCACGTCGGGGACCCGGGCGGGCCTTGGAGTACCAGTCGGTGCCATCGCCACGGCTACTCCCATCACCAGGCTCAGAGCGGCTACTGGGCCCTGCATCGGTTCTCCTCTCAGGTGGTACGGCCTGTGCGCTTTCGCCGAATCTTCTCCCCAACACCTTTGATTCGACAAGAGGAGGACGGTCCGGCAGGAACGAAGTGCTATAATACACTGTGTGTGGCGTGGTGCTGGTGTGGCTCCGTACGGCACACGACTACTACGGGAATCTGTGCGTCGATCCGTCTCGGCGCCACGGTATAATGCCGCCACAGACGAGAGGCGGGAGGTGAGGAAGGGCTCGGAGCAAGCGCTTGATGCGCGGTGCCCGCAGAGCCAGGGGTGTTTGAACCAGACGGCCCGCTTTGCGGGTCACTAGTGTTGTTGTACTGCATTGGGGGGGGTAATGATGCGCTATGGGAGAGCCTGGTGGCTGCTCGCGGCCGCCCTGCTTCTACTCAGCGCTACCTCCGGATGGGCTTCGGCCCTGGGTACATGGGGAACGCCATTCACGACAGACGCCTATGGCAATGAGATCTACAGGGGCACCATGATCGGGAACCCGGCCGGCGGACCGGGCGACGACGGTGGGATCGGGTCGGGGTCCCAGTCGAGCGCTGACGTCTGGGTGGGTGGAGCCGCCACCGATCCGGTGCCGACCTCCAGTTGGACGTACGGCTGCTCGGCCACATCGGCCGGCATGATGTTCGGCTACTACGACCGGCTCCTCTACACGAACATGTACGCCGGCCCGGCTAACGGCGGCCTGGCGCCGCTTGCGGACTTAGGCAACCAGTGCTCTATCATCGCCACGATGAACGGCTTCGACGGACGGGCGACCTTCGGTCACGTCGATGACTACTGGACCGGCTACGGCAACGGCGGCCCTGACCCCTGGGTGGGCAACTGGGCCGAGCACGCCTGGGACGCCTGCACCGCGGACTTCATGGGCACCAACCAGTGGAAGTGGGACTATTCGCCCTGGCCCGCGGGCGACGGGGTGATCGACTCGAACGTCGACGGCGGCACGAGTCTGTTCTGGTACACCACTCCCGCTCTGAGGTTGTACGACTACATGCCGCCGGCTGCCAACGGGCTCCCTCGGACCGAGATGACCCACGGCCTGAGGCTGTTCGCGGAGGACCGTGGCTACACGCTTCAGGATACCGTTGACCCCTGGGGCAATCCCACGAAGGACGTCTACACCCAGATGACGGACAACATGGGAACGGGTGGCTTCTCCTTCAGCAACTACATGTGGGAGATCGACAACGGGTACCCCGTCTTGATCCAGGTGGTTGGCCACACCATGGTCGGTGTCGGCTATAGCGCCGATGCGAAGACGGTGCTCCTCCATGACACGTGGGGCGACTACGTCGGGAGTATGGCATGGGGCGGCTATTACTCCGGCATGGAAATGGAGGCCGTGACGGTCATGCACATGAACCCGGCCCCCGAGCCAGCGACCCTGGTGCTGCTGCTCTCCGCTGCGGTGCCGTTCGGCATTCGCAAGCTCAGGAAGCGGTAGTTCGCGCCAGAGCGACGTACCGATGGGGGCCTCGGCCGTCACGGCCGGGGCTCCTGTCATGTACGAGGACGCCGTGCCTCTCGGGGCGAATAGCTGCGCGCTTCGGTGGTTCTGACACGTCCCCTGTCGACCCGGATGGAGGGAGCCGATGGGGATCGCGGTCGAGTGTCCGTCGTGCGCGCAGAAGTTCACGGTGAGCCAGGCGCTGGCCGGGCGGCGAGCAACGTGCAGCGTGTGCCATGCCGTGGTGGCCATCCCCTCCGAGACCGGCGAGGCCGGCCCGGCCCGCAACCTGCAAGAGGCGGCCCATCGCTTCAGCCTGCGAGACTGGGAGGTCGAGTACGCGAAGGTGCTCCTCGCGCTTGGCGCGGACGAGTCCGCGATCGCCGCCGCGGTTGAGTGCGCCAACCGCCCCGGACTACCATCGCCACCGTCTCTCCCCGATCTTCTCGTCTCCCGCGGAGTCGTCAGCTCGGAACTCAGCCAGCGGGCGAAGACGGCTCTGAAGCCACAGGCACGTGATCTGGCGAAGGTACAGGCGACCCCCGGCACATCGGAGTGCCCAACCTGCCTGCAGCTCGTGAACAGTTCCTGGAGATCGTGCCCGTACTGCGGCGCGAGATTGTCGAGCGAGCCCGAGCTTCTCGCTCAGTGCCCCAACTGCAAGGCCGACCAGCCCCACGGGTCGAGGTTCTGCTCCGAGTGCGGGGCTCACATCGATCGCAGGATGCACCAGTCGGCGGCAGGCCGCGTCTGCCCGAAGTGTGGCTTCGTGGGCTTCGGCACCGGGAACCGGTGCTACAGATGCGGCACCCGTTTCCGCGACGCCTGGGCTCACCGCACCCCCGCGGACTGGGCCGCCTACGTCGCGCAGACGCTCCAGATGCTGCGCGTTCCGGTCGCCGTGGCACTCCTGCTCTTGGCGGGCACGTGGGCGTGGGGCCGACTGAGCACGATGCCGTCGCGCGATCCCAAGGCGGTCGTATCGACAGTCCTCCGCGGCGAGGCGGAGACCGCGCTTCGCGAGCGCCTCGGCCAGTGGAGGGACGCCGTCAGCTATGGCGATTGGGAGAAGATGGCCGGCATCATCGACCCGGGCGCACGAGTCAAGGCCGCGGACGTCCCAGCGCGCATGCCGGCGATAGCCGGCTTGGACCCCTCGAGCCAGCGAGTGTCTGAGATAAGGGCGGACAAGCTGGAGATGAGCGGCAACGAGGCTACCGTCTACGCGGACATCACGGTCCGCGATTCCAGCCCAAAGCAGGGCCAAGGCGGCATCCTGGGCATCGGGGCCGGCAAGCGCACCGTGAAGCTCACGTGGAAGTGGAAGCAGTCCCGCTCCGGCGATTGGCGCTACGCGGGGCCGCTGTAGGGGGCCAACGCCCCACACCTCGGCATTGGACGCACTGGAGCCAACGGCCGGACTCGAACCGGCGACCGGCTGTTTACAAGACAGCTGCTCTGCCAACTGAGCTACGTTGGCGCCGACCGTATTGTCCACGAAACGGAACAGCTCCGCAAGCGCGCCAGGCGCGCCTGCCGCGTCAGTCAAATGCCACGAGCTCTATGTTCCGCACCTCGAATGTGAGCTCATCGAGGGCGGTGTTGCAGCCGACGAGCATCCCCGCGATCCGGTCCAGGGTCAGTTTGCCGTCGGGGTCAGGCTTTGAGAACGAGCCCCAGCTCATGTCGCGGTAGAGGCACAGCGCGCGCTTCCATTCCTTCGTCGCTGGGCACGCGGGGCCGACGTAGTTCACCCCGCCCTCCTCGATGAGCTGCACGCGCGCCGTAGTGCCCGGGTCGTCAGCGCTGAAGCAGTACTCGAGGGCGATGCCCTGATAGTGCCCCCAGCTCAGGCCGGTCTCCACCGACGCGATCGGATAGCACCATCTGTCCCCCGGGGCCGTGAAGCGGATCGGAAACAGCACGCCGCCGTCCGGGCCCGGCTCGATGCTCATCGTGCCGTTGCCGAAGGTATTGGCAGCCCATTTGCCCGGGTCGTCGAACCCTAGCGAGAGCGTCCGCGTGGGGACCGTGGCGGTCAGGTCAACGACGGCGTGCGACACCGACGGCAAGGCCCTGGTACCCGGGAACTCCGCCGTAACGCGCACTCGGCACCTCCCGAGCGGCTCGCCCCCCGACGGCGTGATAGCGACCTCGAGCACCTGGCGGCCCAGCGGGGGCAGGTCAACGTCGAACTGGGTCCGATCCGCCTGCCACCCGTCGGGCACGGTAACGGAGACCGATCCATGCGCGGGCCGCTCCTCATCAAAGTTGTACGCTTCGACCACGAGGCGCACCGGCTTGCCGGCAGGCATAACGTAGCAGTTGCGGTCTTTGTCGAGCTTGGCGCCATCGAAGTGGCCCACGATAACCATCTTGCTCGGATGGAGAGAGGGCAACGCGCCGGGCAAGCGCCTTCCCCCCGCAAGCTGCCCCTCCACCTCCGGCCCAAGGCCGACGACGTACTGGGCTGCGGGACGCGCGCTGATGTGCACCACTCCCACGACTGCGTCCACCGTCCGCGCGCGTCCGACGAGGTCCACCACGGTGACCCGGTCTGCTCCCACCGGCAGGCGAACGTCCGCGGCCTCATCGGCCCACACAACGGCCACACGGCCCGCTCCGCTGTCGAACACGTACGCGTGCGCGGCCTGGACATCGCACGGGAGCGTCCCGAGGAAGCGGCCCTGGCCGAGCACCCTTACGGCCGTGAGGATCGCCGCGAGCGTGGGCCTCGGCGAGAGGTCGCGGTGCAGCGCGCCGAACTGGATCGCCCCCTCGGGGTAGAAGGGCAGGACGAAGAAGAAGTGCCTGTCGACGCCCCCGGCCAGTGAGATCGCGAACGACCTCGGGACGAACTCGGCCTGGGTGCGCTCATCCTCGGGCTTGAGCTCCTGGTCAGTATGGCGGATCGCGATGCCGGCCTCCGTGAGCCAGATGGGGCGGTCGCCCATGCCGTATGTGCTCGCCAGGTCGGTCCACGTCCGGATCGTGTCCGCGTAGGCCACGATCGGCGAGTAGGTGTGGAAGTTAAACACATCCGCGTAGTCCGCGATGCCGCACTCGAACACGTTGTCGCTGAAGTCTGACCTTCCGCGACAGAACGAGCAGGTCAGGACCGGGACGCCCGGGTTGCCGGCCTTGAAGCCGAGGTATGCCGCCTTTTGCAGTCCCGCGTACCGGTCGCCAAGCTGGTCGAAGAAGGAGATGTCGGGCTCGTTCCACGGTTCCCACGCGGCTATCCGACCCGCGAAGTGAGAGGCTGCCTCCTTTGTGAACCGGTACACGGTGCGTAGGTCGTCGGGGCAGCGGGTGTCCTTGCCGGGGTGGGTCCACTGGGGCGAGTCATGGAAGATCTGATACTCGCGAACGTCCTCAGCATGGAGGGCGTCGGCCACTGTCTCGTAGCGGCTCCAGTCAAGCTTACTCTCCTCCGGCTGAACCGCGGACCATGCGAGCCGCTCGCGCATCCAGCCGATCCCGCCGCGGCGCAGCATCCGCGCCACGGGCTCCCATTGCTCTGGCGAGCACAGCCACGCCGTTGCGCCGTCCACGCAGAGGGGGCCGTCCGGTGGCGGGGCCTCCTCCCGAGGAGGAATAACGGCGAACGACAGGCGCCCGTCGGCGCCCCAGTGCAGCTCGTAGTAGCCATCGGGAAGCTCGGGCAGCACCAGCTCCCCGCCCTGAGTGCGGCCTCGCCAGAGCTCGTCTCCATCGTAGTCGACCGCGCGGAACTCCACACCCTCGGCGTCACCGACGGCGACGACGAAGCGCAGCTCCTCGCCCTCGAAGAAGACGCTACACGGGGCCTGGCACGAGAGCCTGATCGCGTCCGGCTGTGCGATCAGGTTCACCGCGAGCAGCGCGCACATCACAGCGGTCACTTCCCTCCCTCGCTCAGCCCCCGAACACGTACGCCACGACCTCCAGCGGCTGCAGCGTGAGCGTGGTCGTCGCCGACGCCTGCCCCTGGACCTCGCCGTCCTCGCGGACAAGGGTGGGCGTGCCCTGCGGTCCGTAACGCAACCGGTCCCACGTCCATGTGAACGTGAGCGGCTTGTCGACGATGTTGGCGAGGATCACGGCCAGCCGACCGTCGCGCGCGCGCCAGGCGCCCGCCTGCAGGGCCGAGTAGGTTCTGATCGCCGGGCCGGACCACTGCCAGTCGCAGGTCACGTCGGGGATGTCGCCCTCGACCATGGGTGGGTGCTCCATCGTCCCGGTCGCGAGGAAGTCGCGAAGAGCGTATCTCATCCGCGCGACCCTACGGAGGTACGGACCGTTTACGGGGTGGTCGATGATCGTTGGGCTCATCCACCCGATCTGCTCGCCCCACACAAGCGACTGCGCGGCCTTCATGCGCACGGCCTGCTCGTCGCCGTTGTACGCTCTACCGAAGAGCTGGACTCGCCCCCCATAGATGGCCGCGAAGAGGGGGATCTGATCGGCGTACTGGAAGTGCCACGTGAGGTACCCGTCCATAAGGTGAACGTATGGCTCGGCGTTGCACTCCGTGGTGGTCATCTTGTCGGGGCTGAGCGCGTGCAGCTCCTCGCGAAGCTGAGTGAGCAGCGGCCAGTAGCCGCCCACCGTCCACCAGCTCCCGCCGCTGAGCGGGTGGCCGTGGGTCTTGTCCATGCAGAGCCTCGGCCCGGCGGCGGCGATCTGATCGATGTACACACCATCGACGCCGACCTCGGTGCCGCAGAGCCGCAAGACGATGCCGCGCACGGTGTCGCGCCACAGCTTCTGCGTCGGGCACATCGGCGCGAGCTTCGCGCCGGAGCCATACTCCTCGATGTACGGGTTGCCGGCCTCATCCTTCGTGGCCGCCGCGATCCCGGTGGACTTGAAGTCGTCCAGCGCAGTGTCCCAGAGGCGCCCGTTGATGTACGGCATCACCCGGACGCCGGCTGCCTGGAGCTCGCGCACCCCCTCGGGAACGCCCAGCTTCGTCGGGAAGTAGTGCGGGTAGTTCACGTCAAAGGGGATCTCGTGCCAGCTATACCAGTGGAGCGCGGTCGGCACGCCCATGTACGCGGCCATGCGTTTGACCGGCTCGACGACCTCCTCCGGACCGCCGCCGGTCTGGGCCCACACGGCGATGTCCTTCACCCACTGCGGGGTGTCCGGGCGGTCGGCGTCGGGCCACCAGGGCGCCTTCCCCTCGACCCAGTCGCGGTAGATGCCGGCCGCGTCGAACCAGTCGCCGTCGAAGAGCCGCAGCACCGTCTCGCCGGGCTGACGGAAGCCGTTGCCGGGAACCGTGGCATCCTCTGCGGGGAAGCTCATCCGCACCGCGATAGCTCCGCCTGACGCGCCGGTGGAGATGTCCTTCGTGCTCGCGTTGGGGTCCTCGCAGGCGAAGTACAGGCCGCCCCTGGCGTCGTAGTAGGCGCCCATCTGAACCGGCGTCCAGCCGGACGGGTACTGGCCCGAGGTGGACGTGCCCTTGCCGATCGGGTCGCGCACGAGTTGCCCTGACACCACCGGCGACACGAGGTAATCGTCTCGTGGCGCAGGCGTCTCGCCTGCGGAGCCTTCGCTAAGAGGAGCAAGGTCGAGCGTGAGCGGCGTCGCGGACATCAGACTGACCGCCTCACCGGCGTCGATGGACAACGCCGACCGCAGCGCGTCGCCGTCGCCCAACATCACGACGGTCGCGTGTGTGCCCGCGAGCCGCGCGTCCTTCGCGTCGCCGAACTGCACCCTCAGCGTGTCGCCCTCGGCATCGACAGACGCCGAGCCGAATCCGGATGAACTGTCGACGCTGATGGCGCGCTTCTCCGCGTCGCGGAACTCTGCCCTGAACAGCGCTCCCGGACCGGAGAGAAGCTCGCGCCCCACCTTCGCGTCCCACAGGCTGGCGAGAACGGCCCCGCCCGGGATCTGTCTCACGGCCGCCCTGATGCGCCCCCCCCCGAGCGCTCGGACCCGCTCCCCGGCGGAAGCGGACGCCTCCACCGGGTCCTGGCCCTCTCGGACCGCGTTGGCGGCTGCTCGGAGTCGCACGACCGCGTCGCCCAGGCCCACGCCGGTTCGGGCGCTGCCTGACGCGACGGCTGCCGCCCAGCGTCCCTGCGCACCCGCGGCCGACACCTTGCCGGTGAGCTCGTCGATCAGGCTGGTGCTCACCCGCGGAGGGCGGGCCGAGCCGACACCGTCCGCGATCGCGGCCAATGCGTCCGCCTTGCCGCCGGTGGCGTCCGCGTACACGTAGGCCTGGAAGCTCGTCCGCTCGGTCGCCCAAGACACCCATGGCCCGTGAAGGTAGGTGCCGTACTCGCCTCGCCCGTCGTAGATGCGGAGAGCGTCCGGCGCGATGAGCCCGAGGACGCTGGCGCCGTCGGTCAGCGCGGCCCAGCCGGACGATACCTTCGAGGACCTGTCCGCCGCGAGCGAGCCGCCGGCAGGAGAGTCCTTGGTCATCCACGACGTGAACGACGTGTCCGGGTAGTTGATCTCGATGAAGTGCAGCTCGTCCCACGCGAAGGGCTTCTCCTGCGTGACGGTCGCCTGCACAAGGAACGCCGGGGAGCTGAGGAAGTAGCTGAACAGGTACTCAGCCCGCGCGCGGGTCTCCGTCGGCCCATTCGGCCCAATGTAGGCGGCCGACACCCGCACAGTTAGGCAGAGCGGGCCGTTCGCGACCACCTCAACCTTCGCGTCCCTGTCGTTCGCCAGGTTGAACCCGCCGAGATCGCGCGAGTAGAGCCGGTCGTTGAGCGAATAGCCCTCGAACACTTTGCCGTCGTGGAGAAACTCGATCCGCGACGGCAGCCCGCCGAGCTTCGCGGGATCGTGCGTCACGGCGTAGAAGCTGTTGCGAATCGTGACGACCCCATCCGACTCCTCGACGTCCAGTGCCTTGCTTGAGTACAGGTTCTGGGCGAACGCCGGCCCCCGACGGGCGAACAGGCGGAGGCGGACCTCCCCGCTCGCCCCGTCCACGGGCGGAACCACGTAGACGATCGCCTTGTCGCCAGAGATGGGGCTGAGCTGCCACTCGACGGGAACAAGTTCCTCGCCCTGCACAACGCCCAGCCGAACCTCGTCGGCAAGAATGTAGGGCAGCCCCATTCCGAGTGCCGCATCGGCGAGATCGATATTGAGCACCAGCGGGGGCGACCCCTCGGCCCATCGCGACACCGGGAACGTCGCCTCCAGGAACGGGCCGCTCGGCATCGGAGCCGCCACCACTGTTGACGCGAGTGACAGAACGTACAAGGTGCAGGACGTGGTGATCATGCGGCGCTCCTCTCATCTCAGCGCGGGTTGGGGTCACCAGTGTGGCCATTCGATGGATTCGGCCGACTGCGGATCGTCATCGATCGATCCGCCGCATGTTCGGGCGAACAGCGTGGCGACGGTCTTCCTGTGCACGGCCTCGGCCTTCGCGAGCTGCTCCGCCAGCCGGCGCCCCTCGTCGGTCTTCGCCGTCTCGGCCCACCGCTCGTAGAGCTCCCCTCCCCCTCGTTCAACGCGATATGCGACCACCAACAGGGCGCGAACGTCGTCCACGTCGAGCTCGGGTATCACCGCTCTCCGGAACTGCGCGACCGCCCAGTCGTCATGCCCCGCACGTGACGGCAGAGCCTCCTCGAGCTCAGGAAATGTGGCCGACAGGGCAGTGCGGTGCTCATGCTCCGCCCTTGCGAGAGACCCCAGCGCCGCGGCCGCCTCAGCGTCGCGCGCGAGCGAAGCCGCCGTGCGGTAGATCCACTCGAGCGCCTCCTCGGACATCGCCGCGTGGCCGTACGTTAGGACCTCCGGTGTGCGCTCGGTATAGGCATTCGGCATTTGCCCACTCCCTTCTCCACCATGCGCGACCGTCCGTCTAGCCAGTGTTCTTCCGGTGAACGCGAGCCCCTCTGTGTCAGAGGTGTCACGTGGCTCGGTGCGCAATCCTCCGTCAGAAGCTCACTCAGCGCTACCGGGGGTGCGTCATGATCGCGTTCCTACCCGTTCTCATGGCAGTCCAGGCTCCCTGGCCGACGGGCCTGACCGCCGACCCGGCGGCGTGGGTACCACGGCCCGACTGGGTCGGCACGGAGGCGGCGTCCGACTGCTTCCTCTCTCCGGCGGACGGACATCTCCGTCTGTCGGTCGGCACCCCGAACAAGCGCATGAAGTGGCGCCGCGAGGGCAGGATCGTGCCGCTCGAGATCGCGCCGTGGCTGGTCCTGACCTACAGGGCCGACGGGGTGGTTGGCGGCGAGCAGGACTACCTCGTGTGGGTGGACGCCCCCTCAGGCGACGGCTCGAACGCGATCACGTACGACTACGTGACGGCGGACGGCGGCTGGCACACGCTGGCCGTGAACCTCGAGGAGTTGGTCGGCGGCGTGAACGCCGGTGCCTTCGCCCTGCAGGTGATCGCCGGTCCCGCCGGCGGGTCGTTGGAGGTCGCGGAGCTCCGTTCGGCCACCAGCCCACCCGAGGGGGCGACCATCGTCGGCCCCTCTGCGGAAGCAGAGGAGCCCCTGAGCCTGGACCTCGCCTCACCTTCCGACTGGTCGGCCCAGCCGAGCTGGCTCGGCAACCCGGGCGAGGGATCCGTATCCGGGGGCGAGCGAGGCCTGCGTTTCACGGCGAAGCAGCCCGGCCGCGGCATGAAGTGGTCGCACGGCCTGGCCCAGCCGGTCGACATCTCCGGCTACCGCTATGCCACGCTGAAGTACCGCGCCGAGCGCGGGGGAGACAGCGACTACGCTGTCGCTCTCCTGGGCACCAGCGCGGATGGCTCGGACTATGCGGTGCTGGCGCGCGGCGGTGAACTCGCGCAGGACGGCGGCCTGCGCTCCCTTTGCATCCCCATCAAGGACGCGACGCGAAAGCTGCGCGAGGTGTCAGGCATCGCCTTCCAGGTCCAGGCCGCCGCCGCGGACGCGCGGATCGAGGTGGTGTCGCTCACGCTGACGACCGAGCGCGCCGACCAGCCGCTCGATGAACTCGTGTTGTCGATGCAGACTACCCCGGACGCCGACTGGATTGAGCTGGAGGTGTCGGGCGCCGAGGTGATGCAGCCCGACGCTCCGGACTGGGGGCTGCCGGTCGACGTGATCGCTTCATCCGCCGGGCTCGCGGGCTGGCTGCCGGCGGGTCGGGTGGCCGCCTCCGGCGTGCCGTTCGCACCCTGCGTTCCGGGCGCCGCGCCGTGTCTGGCACCCGGTGCGCGCGGAGAGCTGTCACTACGAGTCGGCAGGCCGGGCACTGAGCTGTACCTGCTAGTGCTCGCCGGCATGTTCGGCAAGGACGAAGCCGTGCGAGGCGAGGGGCCGCTCAGGCGGCTGACCGGGCCCGACAGGTTCATCGCCGAGTTGCGGTACGCCGATGGCCGAGTCGTCGAATGCGTGCCAATGATCGTGCCACCCACGTACAGCCCCGACGTGACGTGGGGGCTGAGCGAGGGGCTCCAGGTGCTGCGCCTCCCGCTGGACACCGAGCGCGAGCTCGCGTCGGTCGCCCTCACGACGCGCACCGATCAGGTCGGGATCGCTCTGGCGGCTGCGACCCTGATGACAGGCAAGCCACGCAACCCCGCCCCGGAGGACGGGTACGCGCCGGTGTCAGAGCTGCCTCTGGCCGACGCCACAGCCCCGGACGGTCCGGCGACGGTCGAACGCCACGGTTCACTGATCCGGGTGACCACGCCCGAGCTGACCGCCGAGATCGACGTTGCGGGCGTCCCGACGCTCCGGTCCGTCAGGAGCACTGCGCTCGGCGATCTTCGGCTGACGAGGCCCGGCGACCCGCTGCTTGAGTTCGCGGTCGACGGGAAGGAGGTCAGCCCCGGCGACGTGTCCACCGACTCCGTTGGGATGGCCAACGACGCTGCCGAGGTGGCCGGGCGCGCTGGCCCTCTGTCATGGACGCTGACGATCTCCGCCTCGCGCGAGCGCGGCGTGGGCCTCGAACTGTCCGTCAAGAACGGCGGCGCCGAAGCCCTACGCGTCGCCATCGACGGGCCGGCGCTCGGCGTGGTGCTGCCCGGCGAGGGGGCGCCGGTGTACTGCTTCCCGCGTCATGCCGCGGTCGTCTCTGACGTGGATACGTCACTCTCAGCCGAGTACGGCGGCTGGGGCCTGAAGAACCAGTTCGTGGTCGCGGGCACGGCGGATGGCGCCGGCTGCGTCGCCCTCTACACGACGGACCTGAGCGGCGACCCCCGGGTGTACGACCTCGTGAAGACGGGGAACGGTGTGACACTCGGCATCAGGTTCCCCGAGCGGCAGCTCGACGCCGGCGCCACTCGTGCGCTGTCGCCAACGTGGCTCGCCGCGCACGCGGGGGACTGGCACGCGGCCTTCGCGCGGTACCGAGCGTGGATCAACGCCGCGAGGCCCCCGATCTCGCCCAGGCAGCGCTGGTTCCGCGAGGTGTGGACCTTCCGCCAGCGCTTCCTCCATTGGTTGGACCCTCTCTGGAGCGACGAGTCGAAGCCCGCCGACCTCCAGCCGGCGGTGGATGAAGCGAACGAGGAGTTCGGGGGCCTCGAGTACCTGCACATCTTCGACTGGGGCAACACCCCGGGCGTCGGCCGGACCTATGCGCGCACAGGCGACGCCGACCCGGCCGAGAGCTGGCCCGGCGGCTACCCGGCCATGCGCGAGTCGATGGATCGCATCCGCGCCGAGGGCGTTCCCGTCGGGCTGTACATCGAGGGGTACCTGCTGGAGTCGAAGGGTCCGCTCGGGCAGCGGATCGCGGACCAGGTGGCCATAGTCGGCCCCGACGGCAAGCCGCGTTACTGGCCCAACGCTACCGAGGTATTCGCCTGCCCGGCAGTCGAGGAGTGGCAGCGCATCCAGGCCGACTCCTACAAGCGCGCGGCGGCCGCGATGAACTCCGACGGAATGTACATCGACGAGTTCGGCTTCTGCTCGGACTGGCGGTCCTGCTACTCTCCGAACCACGGGCACCCGGTGCCCGACAACCTGATCGACGGCGAGGCGGCCCTGACGCGCGGCGTTCGCGAGGCGCTGAGCAGTGTGAAGCCGGGCATCGTGATCTACACGGAGGAGTCGCCGCCCGACTGCAACACCTACCTCCAGGACGGGAGCTTCACCTACGCGATGAGCTCAGCCCTTGGCACGGGCGTGCGCGTGCCGCTGAACCTCTACCGCTTCGCGTTCCCGAGCTTCAAGACCATCGAGATACTCGTCTGCGACAAGCCGACCGCCTCCTGGGCTACGGGCGTCGCGTGGGTGTTCTTCAACGGCGAAGCGATCTGGCTGGAGGGCCCGGGCAGCGAGTGGTTCGCGCCCGAGACGAGAGACATGATCCGCACGTGCCACAGGATCCTCAAAGAGCACTCCGCGGCGTTCAGCTCCGATAATGTGACGCCGCTCGTGCCGACGCTGGCAGAGGGGATCTACGCGAACCGCTTCGAGTCAGACGGCGAGGTCGTCTTCACGCTCTACAACGCGCGCCACACGACGTACGAGGGCGCCCTCATCGCCCTTCCGGCGGGTTGCTCAGAGCCGGCTCTGGACGCGTGGAACGGTGGCGAGGCACTAACGTCCGGGGAGCCCGGCGCCCGATCGATCGCCGGCCGAATCGGCCCGCTCGGCGTCGGCTGTCTGGTGGTGTCAAAGACTCGCCCGTAGGGGCGGGAACGGTGCACTGATGATCGTCCGGAACCGCTCTCAGCGCCAGATGCCCCGTGTGTCGATTATGACCTTGTCCTGCAGAGCCTTGCTGTCCACGTAAGAGAACGCCCGGTGATCGACCAACACGACGATGATGTCGGCCTGTCTTAGTGCCGTGGACAGGTCGCTCGGTTCCACGCCAAGCTCGATGAGGCGCGGCGGCAGCTCCTTGATATGAGGCTCCACGGCGAGGATGCGGCCGACCTTCTGCTCGGCCAGCGCTTCCACGATCTCAAGGGCGGGACTCTCGCGCAGGTCGTCGATGTCGGCCTTAAAGGCGAGGCCCAGGCACGCGATAACCGGGGCCGTGAACCTTGCGGCCCTGGACTTCACCTTGCCGATGACGCTTCCCGGCTTGCTGTCGTTCACCGCGCGGGCGGTCCGGATGAGCCGGCTGGTCTCAGGCTCCGTCGCGACGATGAACCACGGGTCGACCGCTATGCAGTGGCCGCCCACGCCGGGCCCGGGCCGCAGGATGTTGACGCGGGGGTGACGGTTCGCCAGGCCGATCAACTCCCAGACGTCTATCTCCGCGCGGTCGCAGATGAGCGAGAGTTCGTTCGCGAACGCGATGTTCACGTCGCGGAAGGCATTCTCCACGAGCTTGGAGAGCTCCGCGGTGCGCGAGTCGGTGCCGAGCACCTCTCCGGCTACGAATGTCCCGTAGAACACCCTTGCCTTCTCCGTCGACGGCCGATCGACGCCGCCGACGACCCGGTCGTTCTCCACAAGCTCGCGTAGGATCTGCCCGGGCAGCACTCGCTCCGGGCAGTGCGCGACGTACACCTGCTCCTCGCCGAAACCGGGCGTGCCCCCGGGTTCGTCGCGCGCGGCGACCCTCAGTGCCGGGTTGTTGTCCCGGAGGAGCTCACACACCCGCTCCGTGGTCCCCACCGGGCTGGTGGACTCGAGCACGACCAGGTTCCCGGGACGCACCCAGGGGGCGATGGTGCACGTGGCCTGCTCGACGAACGAGATGTCCGGCTGTTTGTCGTCGCGCAGCGGGGTGGGCACCGCCACGATGAAGACGTCGGCATGATCGGGCTCCTGGGAGGCCTTCAGCTTCCCGCTGTTGACCGCCGCGCGCACCATGACGTCGAGGGCTGGCTCGTACAAGTGCACCTCGCCGCGGTTGATGCCCTCCACCGCCGCCGAGTTGACGTCGACGCCGTGAACCGTGCACCCCCGTGTGGCCAGCAGGCTCGCGGTCGGGAGGCCGATGTATCCGAGGCCCATGACGCAGACCCGCATGTCCTGAAGCAGCATGTCCGTCACCCTTCTGATCTCCCGTGCAACCTACGCCGACGTTCCCGCACCGGACAGCAGGTCGCCCACGATCCGCGCGGACGACTGCCCGTCGCCGTACGGGTTGTGCGCTCTGGCCATCCTCTCGTGGGCGTCCTCGTCATCCAGGAGACGCGAGGCGCTGGCGACGATCCGCTCCTCGTCGGTGCCCACGAGCTCGACCGTGCCGGCGTCGACCGCCTCCGGTCTCTCGGTCGTGTCGCGCATCACCAGCACGGGCTTGCCCAGAGAGGGCGCCTCCTCCTGCACGCCCCCCGAGTCCGTGATGATGATGTGCGAATGTGCCATCAGGTACACGAACGGGAGGTACTCCACGGGCTCGATCAGCGTTACGTTCGGCGCCCCGCCCAGGATCTCGTGGACCGGCTGCTGGACGTTCGGGTTCAGGTGGACGGGGTACACGAGCTGCGCGTCCGGTCGCGCGGCGATCCGCCTGAGGGCCCGGCAGAGCGAGCGGAACCCTTCACCGAAGCTCTCGCGCCTGTGACCGGTGACGAGCACGAGCCGGCGCGAGGGATCGAGGAACGCGAACTGCCGTCCCAGCGATTCCTGGAGCGCCCCGTCCCGCTCGATGCGAGAGACGGCCCACAAGAGCGCGTCGATGACGGTGTTGCCTGTCACGAGGATCCGCTTCTCGGGGACCGATTCCGCGAGCAAGTTGAGCTTGGCGCGCTCCGTGGGCGCGTAGTGCCGATCGGTCATCACGCTGACGAGCTTGCGGTTGAGCTCTTCCGGCCAGGGCGCCTTCAGGTCCCCTGTGCGTAGGCCGGCCTCGACGTGGGCGATGCGCGCTCCCGAGTAGAAGGCCGACAGCGCCGCCGCGAAGGCCGTGGTTGTGTCGCCCTGGACCATGACCCAGTCGGGCCGCACCGCGGACAGCACGCCCGTGACCCCGTCGATGACGCGACAGGTCAGTGAGGCGAGGGTCTGGTTGGGCTGCATCAGGTCGAGGTCGTGATCGGGCGCGATCTCGAACAGCGAGAGCACCTGGTCCAGCATCGCTCGATGTTGACCGGTCACGCAGGTTCTGACATCGCTCCTGGGGTCGGCGCCTAGGGCTAGTATGACCGGCGC
>Ga0315280_10002468_pt1 | contig 29929 bp, 38 predicted proteins | sample YL17G06_40_MG_FD_203697 | JGI IMG/M metagenome (GOLD analysis project Ga0315280, IMG submission 203697) | Sediment microbial communities from Yellowstone Lake, YNP, Wyoming, USA - YL17G06_40 | ecosystem: Environmental > Aquatic > Freshwater > Lake > Sediment | place: USA: Wyoming | collected... | reverse complement strand
AGAGCATCAGCGAGCGAGGTAGCGGGCAAGAGCAAGGTCCCGCAGGCCAAGATATACGCGGTCCTCAAGTCGCTCGAGAGAAAGAACCTGATTAGCCAAGAACTGTCGAAGACCAAGACCTACGCGCTGAATGACCCGTCTTCTAGTTTTGCAGCTATCCTTGAGCAGAAGGAGGCAGGTCTAAACGGGCTTAGGGCCAAGGCAGGCTCTGTATTAGACCTATTCGATAGTATGAATCCCCAGGCAAAGGCGGAGTTCGTCGAGATTTTGCATGGTCGGGAGAATGTGCTTGAGACCATAGATGGGCAATTCAAAAAGACCAACTCGTTCTATTATGCTACTGCGGGTTTTAAGACAAATGACTCCGGCCTGCGCGAAGAAGTCAAGAGGATGATTGATAGAGGCGTCTCAGTCTGCTTCATGGGCAATATAGATTATCGTAACGTCTGGCTGGCTGAGAAATGGGCGAAGATAGGCGTAGAGGTGAAACACTCAGCCGAACTGGAGAAAAGGGTGAGATTTTCGGTGCTTGACAAGAAATTTGCGAGTCTGACGCTAAAGAACGAAGAGTATACTACTGTCTGTACTAATTCCCAGCCGATTGTCCTTACGCTGATAGACCTTTTCCAATGGTACTGGAACAAGGCCATACCCCTGAAAGAGAGGAAGGCCCAGTTGCCAGAAGTCTCTATCGATTAACAACTCTCAGTGGTAAAAAGAGTATATATAGTAAGTCGCACCTGAAAAATACCTAATTCTCGCGCTATCGCCGGAGAGAGGCATGATAGAGCTCACCCTGCCAGAATTCGATGTAGATGGCAAGAGCACAAAAGACCTCGTGATAATGCTCCTTCTCAAGAACCATCCGATGAGCGTGAAGCAGCTCTGGTATAGAGTAAACAGGACGTTCGGAAGAAATATTTCCTACCAAGGGGTCTATAAGACTATAGCTACTCTCCTGGCAGCAGAGATCCTAAAAAAGAGCGAGATAGGGTATGAGATAAATCTGGAGTGGATAAGGAAAGTGAGGAAGTTCACCCTGGCTCTGGAGTCGACCTATGACGAGGATACCCTGCCCATAGTTGCAGTCAGCTAGTTTTCCCGAGCGCCTCCGCAATTTTGAGCATCCTCTCTATATCGACCCGGTCAATCACGCCAACTAGTATGTTGCGGTTAAATACCGGCACTATCGGCACTTGCTCCCGCTCCATCACAGCCAGGGCGCTTTCAATGCCAGCCGCCACCTGCACGCGACCGGCCCGCTTAGCCACGCTGCCAATCTTTCTCTTCCATTCAGTTTTCGGTATCCTGGATATGTCCATCAAGCTGACAATCTTGACTCCCTCTTTCGTCTTGACCAGCGCACCCATGCTCTTTTTCGCAAGCATCTTCTTCAGCGCAGTGGCTATCGTCTCCTGCGAAGCAAGGACCAGATAGTTTTTCGACAGCGCATCCCTTATCTTGATATTCATGAGCGTTTTATGCACGATCATGGAGTTGAATTCGGCAACAGCGCCAAACGCTATAAAGAAAGAGATTATCATTATCCAAATCTCGCCATAGAGGAACGAGACCATGAACAAGATGCCGGCCAAGACGAGGCTTATGTTCTTCGCTATCCTAGAGGCTCTGATGTAGTCCATCTTCAAAGCGAGTAGCGCCCTGAGGATTCTCCCCCCATCCAATGGGAAGGCGGGCAGGAACAGGTTAAAGACGCCCAGGATCAGGTTGGCATAGAACGAATAGAAAAGTATGAGCTCAGGCAGGGACAGATTAAAGGTCTGCGTCGGATCGAAGAACTGGACAAGCCAAGTCCCAAGCGGCATGGAGAATATGTAAGCTATCACTAGGCAGACGTAGACAAGTATTATGTTCAGGAGAGGGCCGGCGAGAGACATCTTTATCTCAGTTATTGGCTTTATGTCCGTGCTCTCTACCATGGCCATGCCGCCGATAGGCAATAAAATTATCTTTCTGACCTTGATTTTGTTGCGAATAGCCACTATCGAATGTGTTAATTCATGGAGAGTTACGAAGAAGAAAATCAGGATGAGCAGCAGGGCCAGCATTGGAGAGAGCAGCACGAATGCCAATATGAAAAGTATGAAAAACAGATGGAGTTCTATGTCTATTCCAAAGACTGATAGAATTTTATAGGATAGGTTCATATATTTTCACTATGGAACTAGCCGGCCTCTGTACGGTTTGTAATAAGGGCTCACGGACCTTAAATACTTGCTGGAAGTGCGGAGCAAGAGTCTGTAGCGCCTGTTTCGATTCAGAGATGGGGCTCTGCATAAGATGTTCGCCGAAGGGAAGAACATGGAAATAGAAAAATACCTGGCGCAGATAGCGAAAGATTTGGGTGTTGACCAGAACAGATTGGAACAAGAGTACAGGAAAGGGGGCGTTATTCTAGGGACTGACTATAAATTTCCCTATCTCAGGTTCAAGAAAGGAGACCATGATATAGAGGAAGGGACAGTTGTCTTTCTCGGAAAAGAGCTGGCCTATGCGCGCGGCTTTCCTAAGATACGCAGAGCCATGTTCCTGAACGGTGCGTTGCGCAAGAATATGAAAGGCGGATTCCAGGCCGAGGAGAAGCTCGACGGCTATAATGTCAGGACCATATGCATTGGCGAATTGGTCAGCCTAACCAGAAAGGGGGTCTTCTGCCCATATACTACAGAACATGTCAAGGCCATGCTGAAGAAGAATAACTTTTTCGAGGACCACAGGAACCTGATGCTGTGCGGCGAGGTCGTAGGACTCAAGAACCCCTACCAGACCAAGTCCTATCCTGAGGCGAAGGACTTTGGCTATTTCGTTTTTGACATAAAGGACAGAAAGACCGGCCGCTCTCTGTCGGTCGAGGAGAAGAACAGAATGATTGCCAAATATAGTCTCCCCTCTGTAAGGAATTTCGGGATATTCACAGCAAAAGACAGCAAGAGACTACTGGCTTTGGTCAGGAAGTTAGGGGGCGAGAAGAGAGAGGGAATAGTGCTCAAGTCTCTGGACATGGAGAACCAGATAAAATATACGTCGAACCAGAGCACGAACAATGACCTGAAATACGCGTTCAAGTTCGTTTTTGATTATGGCCAGCAGTTCATGTTCCGGCGTCTGATACGGGAGGCGTTCCAGGCATACGAGCTCGGCCTGTCCAAGAAAGAGCTTGAGATAGAGGCGGGGGAGTTAGGCAAATCCATTCTGATACCCATGGTCGAGACGATCAGGATGATAGCCGAGGGGCGAGAGGTCACAGAGGATTTTGAGATAGCTGTTCCTGATGCTGCTTTCGGTAAGGCGTTCATAGAGCATTTGAAGCACTTGGGCGTGAAGGCGACGGTAGAACATGTTAGCAAAGGCAAGAAAGAGACTGTCATAAAAGTCAAGAGGCATTATCCTTCCACCAACGACAAGGTAAAAGCCTATCTTGGCGGGGAATTCTGCAGTGATTGATATGGGTCTGGAGAAGACAGCGGCCATCGTCATAGGGAAGTGCATGGCCGTAAAAGACTCGGAAAAGGTTCTAATAGTCACGGACAGCTTTGCGGAGAAGATAGGGGAGGCGCTGTATAGTCAAAGCGCGAAGATAACAGAGACTATAATGGTGAAGATGCCTGAGACCAAACTCGATGGCCAAGAACCGGCAAAGGAGATAGCCGACCTGATGAAGAAGTTCGATGTAGTGCTGTGCCCCACAAAGCATTCGCTGACCCACACCAAAGCAAGAAAAGCGGCCACACAGAAAGGAGCAAGAATAGCCACCCTGCCCGGCATAACCGAGGAGATGTTCCTGAGAGCGGTGGATATAGACTATGACGAGATCAGGAAGAGATGCGAAAGGGTGAGAGACGTGCTGAGCAAATCATCTAAAATCAGGATATTGACGAGATCCGGGACCGATTTCCGCCTCGAAGTTGCTAGGTCCAAAGTGATTGAGGACAACGGTAGCTATACCAAACCAAAACAATACGGGAACTTGCCTGCTGGAGAGGTGTTTTTAGCACCCAAGGACAGTGCCGGTGTCTTTGTGATAGACCACCTCAAGGACCTATGCGGGCCCAAGACCAAGGTGTCTGTCAGGAATAATACTGTGCAAGAGGTGTTCGACAAGAGCCTGCGCGAGCTCATGTGGAAATACAAGAACGCACGAAACATCGCGGAGTTCGGGATAGGAGTAAACCCGAAAGCGATACTGTCCGGCAATACGCTTGAAGACGAGAAAGTTCTTGGGACATGTCATATAGCGTTCGGCTCTAACTTCGACTTCGGCGGGAGAGTCAAGTCAGAGGTGCACTGGGACGCAATCTTATTAAAGCCCACCATCTATTTTGATGACAGGAAGATAATGGACGAAGGTGATCTGTTGCTATGAAAAACCCACTGATGTTATTGACTGCGATTCTGGTGATAGTCTTTCTCACTTATTTCGCTGTGAATTATGACGCCCAGATTTTCTCTGCGATAAAGTCGATTCAGAATCCAGTTCTAGACGTAATCATGCTATCAATCACGAATATCGCCACGCTTTACATCGGCGTTCCGATAGTCCTGGCACTCGCTTATCTCTCGAAAAACAGAAAGCTCCTGGCCGACCTATTCGTCGCCTTGCTAATTGGGATAGCACTGACTTTGCTATTGAAAATGGCAATAGCGAGACCAAGGCCAGAGGACATCATGAATGTCGGCTTCTGGGCTTCAGCCACGTTCTCCTCGTTTCCGTCAGATCACGCATCAACGGCGTTCGTGATGTTCGGGATAATAGGGCATCATTTGAAAAAGTACAAGCTATGGTTCTACCTTTTGGCCATATTGGTAGCAATCTCCCGCATCTATCTTGGCGTTCACTTTCCGACGGACGTCTTAGCAGGTGCTTTCCTCGGTATCCTCGTCTCCCAGTTCGTAATAAAATACAGGCTCGGAGAGAGATTCAGAAAGGCCCTCAGAAGGAGATAGCTTTTATATTCCCTTTTCCTAATTGGTTAGTGATGCAATGGTCGCGATAAAGTCTATCTGCAGGCAGTGTTTTTCACAGAAGGGCTACAGCATGGAGATACTACCAGACCCCATAACCGGTGAGTACGTCTGCAAGAAAGACCCGAGACACAGGTACAAGAAAGAGGAAGACGGCTCATTTAGAACCGTATAATATCACGTCCGCCATGGCCTTCCCGCCGATAGCAGAAGGCATGATTACTTCCGATGCTCCGGCCTGTTTCAACTTCTTGACGCTTTCCATCCTTTCAGCCCTTGCAACCACTCTTATGTGCGGGTTCAACTCCTTAGCGGTAAGAGTCACAAAAACATTATCCGCATCAGATCCCATAGCAGCTATCAGAGTCCTTGCTCTCTCGACACCCGCCGACTTCAGAGTATCCTCGCTCAGGACATCGCCTTCCATGACGAGATACCCCTTTCCCAGAGCCTCTTTTGCCATGCGCGCGTCTTTCTCCAGTACCACCAACTCTTTTTTGTTCGCATGAAGATTCCTAGCTATCTCCGCCCCAACCCTACCATAGCCGCAGAGTATGCAGTGATCCCTCATGCCATCAATCTTTTTCTTCATTTTCATACCTCCCAATACCTCTCTTACCTTCCCCTCGCTTATGAATGAAACAACAATATCGAAAGCTGTCCAAAGGCAGGCCCACTCCATTATCATGATGAAAACGGCGATTATGACTGTCAGCCTGCTCTGGTACTCGAAACCATGGCCCACCGCGCTTGCGAACGTGTTGTAAATCGCCTCACCGAACGATTGGTGCTCTAGGACCACAAAAGTGACTGTTCCAATTATCAGTATGAAGACGACCATCACGACCAGAACAAGTATCTTTTTCTCGAGTTTCAAAAATTCTTCAACGTTGAAGTTCCCCCATTTCACCATTATATCACTGGACTCTCTGGTTCAGTCTCCGGTACTATCTCTCCAACGGGAATCTCAATCTGCCTGAGCTTGTCAGAACCCGCCGAATAGATGACCCTGACCACTCCCATAGCCTTGTTGCCAGCGGACAGTTCTTCTAGTTGACTCAGGATGTCCTTCCCCTTGACCGTCATAGAACCCTCGAATATCACGTCTATAACATCAAAACCGGCATCCTTGACCATCTTATAGGTCTTCATAACCTCTTCCCGCATCGGCATAACATCACCGTCTCTATAAAACAGTATATATTTATAATCCTTAAGCCTAATCAAGATATTATGGAACTAGAAGGTTTGAAGAGCAGGTTATCCATTTTGATGATTGCATCGGTAGTGGCGTGGATTTTTGGGATTCTGGCAGCCACCGTAGCCAACTATATCCCCTCTCTTTTCCCTTCGGACTCTTACGTAACCATAATCTCAACATCCGTGTTTGCATTCAGCTTTCTCTTTTTCGGCTATCCTGCCCCGTTAATAATGTTCTTGGCAGGCATATTCGCTGGAATTAAGGTAAAGGCAGCCGGAGTAGACGCCTACACCATTATCCTGTCGATGGTGTGCATACTGGCCGCCTATGCCAGCATCAGGCTAGGCGACGCGCTCCTCGATGATATGGTAGGTAAAGGCAATTTCAAGAGAGCGCTGAAGATTTCTCTAATAATGATTGCATTGTTTTTATTGATTTCAATCGGAGTTGATTTGAGCAATCTAAGCGGAGGTTAATCATGAGTAAAAACATAACTAAAGGTAGCAAGACTCTCGTGGCGGAGAAAGTCAAGAAAATGAGGAAAAAAGTCAGCAAATCGGCGCAGGAAAGGCTGGCCGTCATCCTGGACGATCTCGCCGAGCACGTGCTCCATGGGGCAGAGAAGATATCGAGATTCACCAATAGGAAAGAGATCGATAAGGAATCCATCGACATAGCGGCCCATGTGAATATCAGGTCAAAAGAACTAAAGATTCTTAAACGAGTGTAAATCTTTTATGTCCCGAGACCCAAAATATAAACACGATGAAAACCAAGACTTACTCTTACAGGGAGCGCCTCTATTCGGAGATTCCAAAAGAGATAGCCGATTTCTTGAAGATAAAGTCAGGCGACGAGATAGAGTTCAAGCCAGTGTATGATAACGTTGTCTTGATTACTCCTTCTAAAGAAACGCCGAAAGAGTTGCCTAAAGGCGAGCTGGGCAAAGAGGAGATAGAACTTCTCAAGAAGGTAAACTCGATTAAGCACTACGATAGGACGTACGAAAAGATAGCCAAGATGCTGAGCTCTGATGAGAAGGCTATCTTTGATGAGCTGTTCAAGAAGGACGTTCTGTTCAAGTACAAGCGTACGGGAAAAGAGCTCATAGGCATAGACAAGAAGTATTTCAAGTATGTTGTTGGGGAGAGAGACGAGCTGATAGAGAAGCTGGTCAAGGACGGATGCATAGTTGTAGAAGACCAGGGCCAGATGAAGGCGCTCAATGACAAGATAAGAAACGAGAAGCTCGCTGTCAGAGGGATTAGGGGGTTTGACAAGAGATATTACATTATGAGCCAGGAAAAGCTGGTGGAGATAGAGGGCAGGCTGGAAAAGATTCTAACCAAAGAGAAGATGCTTAAAGCGATTTCTTTGGAACTAGGTCTATCTGAGGATCTCTGTAAGGCGGCAATAGAGATTTTGCGTGAGGATGGAAAGATAATTGAGAAAAAGAAGAATAGCTACGTTCTAGCCTGATTGACATGGACATCGCCGAAATATTGCGTACGTACAAGACGATAGCAGTGGTTGGTCTATCGCAAGATCCTGAGAAGGACAGCTACAGGGTCGCTAGCTACATGAAATCCAACGGGTACAAGATAATCCCGGTCAATCCGACGGCATATGCGCTTCTTGATGAGAAATGCTACGGCAGCCTGGATGAGATAAAGGAAGTGGAGATAGTAGCCATATTCAGGCCGGCGGAAGAGGCTGGCGATATAGTCGACCAAGCGATAAGGAAGAAGGCGAAAGTGGTGTGGATGCAGCTCGGAATCAAGAACGAACTGGCTGCCGCGAAAGCGAGACAAGCCGGCCTGGAAGTGGTAATGGACAAATGCATCATGGTAGAGCACAAGAGGTTCCAGGAATTGGCTCTTATCGAGAAGACCAAGACCTTTGTAGTTCCTATCCTGACCGAACAGGAGAACTCGCCGGAATTCTTAGAGCGGTTGAAAGAATGTAATAAGCTGATAATACTCTTTGTGGTCGACAAGACGGTCCTCAATCACGTTCCAGCCGCCTTTAGCGGCTCGAGAATAAACGCAGCGCAGCAGGTGATGGAGGACATAAAGAAAAAACTCCCGCAGAATATCTTGATCAAGGACTTCGTCGAATGGGGGGACTGGTACGAGAAGATAGAGAACATCGCCAGGCTCGAGAATGCGGACGAGATCATCATGAAGCACAGCAAGATGAGCGATGAGTTTTCTTCCAGGCTAAGGGAAAAAGGCCTCAAAGTCCGGATAATTTAGCAATAAATTTATAAAACCCCTCTGTTCCAAATATATCCTCGAATAACCATAACGTTTAAATATGTCGTCACTACAGAATAGTAACATAACCTGCGGAGGCAATCAGATGAATAAATTCAAAGTCTTAATCGGGAGTCTTTTAGTTTTAGCAACTATGTTTCTAAGTACGTACGCGCTATCGAGCCCGTTGCCGCATCCAGTATGTATGGCTGCCCTCAAGGCACCATCACAGGTCACAGCTGGGCAAGCAGCGACTATAGACGCTTCCTCTTCGTTCTGTTTTATTTCTGGCTCTAGCCTGCGCGTTCCGATAACTAATTATGTTTTCAACTTCGGGGACGGAAAGTCCTTTAGTGGAACCAGCCCGGTTGTAAGCCATGTTTATACCTCTGCTGGCCAATACTTGCCGTCTCTCATAATCAGCTCGCAAGGTTGGCAGGCGATTGCATCCGCTTCAGTTAATGTAGTCCAAGCAGCCCCAGTCCTTCCGCAAAATCCAGCACCATACGTGCCTCAGACATCCGTGTCGGTGCCCCAGATAACGTCTTCAGCAGAACCCACCTGCGGAGCCGCTGGCCTGTTTAATTGCGGGAATACGCCTCCTTTCGTTACTTCATTCAACGCTGACCCACGCTTCGGCCCAGAGCCATTGACGGTGACATTCACCGGGAGCGCGACAGACGTTAACGGAGATTCACTGACATACATACTCTTCTTTGACTGGAACAACAACGAGTCACTGAACAAAACCGGAGTAATCAACGCAACAGAGTCAGTCATCGGCGCTTATACCTATCCTGCAGGCATGTATCAGACGAAGATGGATGTAAGTGATGGAAAGAACAAGACCAGCAGGACCGTCACAATACACGTCAACACGACCGTGCCATCAAATAAGCTGCCAATAGCATGTTTTACAGCTAGCGAAACCGCCGGCTATCTTCCGTTCACCGCGACTTTCGATGGTTCATGCTCTAACGACCCCGATGGGACGATAGAGTCATATTCATGGGAGATCCTCAAAAAGGACAACGGAATGATAGAAGAGCAAAATGGGACCGGCACACCAGGAGCGTTGGAATACACCTTCACTGAGGAAGGATACTACTTTGTTTACCTTACCGTGTGGGACAACCAGGGAGAGAGCAACCAGATGAACCTGACGGTGCACACCGAGCAGCTTCAGCTAAGCCCGCCGATAATCGGATGGTACAGGACAGAGCCGGCAAACGGTTATGCCCCCCTGACAGTGACATTCAAAGGCTCTGCGGTAGGGATATATCCGTTGACTTATGTTCTTTATATCAGCACAAGCGACCGGGCCAAGACAATCACCGGGGTAATAAACTCAACAGACTCTGCGCTCGGGACATGGATTTATATCACGGGCGGAACATTTGGAAAGTATTACACTTCCGAGCTCGTCGTCACAGACCCGCTCAACAAGAGCCGTTCAAAACAGTTTAGCACTTTCGTAGCCCCGGCATGGATGAATCCAAACGCAACAGGAAATCATGCACCCTTAGTCGGCTTCGCATACGAACCGGCGGAAGCGCTAGTCAACCAGGAGGTCCAATTCACTGACACCTCAACAGATTCAGACGGCAGCGTCATATATTGGATTTGGAACTTCGGGGACGGAACACATTCAGGAGATGATCTAGTCTCTGGAGAGCAGAATCCAAAACACATATACACTTCAACGGGAAACTATTCTGTATCCCTGAAAGTCTACGACAACAAGGGCTTCAGCAATTATACCACAAAAACCGTGGAAGTAAAGGAGAAAGTTACCCCACCTGAAAATGAGCTTCCTATAACTGATTTCTCTTACGAACCGGCAGAGGTATTCGTTGGTGACAGCATCCAATTCACCGACACATCATACGATTCTGACGGAAGCGTGGTTAAATGGGCATGGAACTTCGGAGATAGCGCAACTTCCGATGAGCAGAACCCGGCATATACCTATTCTTTGCCAGGGAATTATACTGTAACACTGACAGTCTATGACAATTTAGATGCATCTAACACAACTTCAAAGACATTGCAGGTAAAGGAGAAGGTAACACCGCCCGAAAATCTCCCGCCAACTGTAGACTTTACTTACCTACCGGAAGAGGTATTCGTGAATGATGTCGTATCCTTTAATGACGCATCAAATGACCTGGATGGAGAAGTTGTTGCATGGTTCTGGGATTTCGGTGATGGTTCAAACTCTACCGAGAGCGACCCGACCCACGTTTACTCTGGCGCTGGTACGTATGCCGTTTCTTTAACAGTATATGATAACCTGAACGCAACGAACAGCACCACAAAGAATATTGAGGTAAAGGTAAGACCTCCTCAGAACCAGCCGCCTATAGCCCAGTTTTGGGGCAACGCCAGCTCAGGCGTGATTCCGTTCGATGCACAGTTCGACGGCTCTTACTCATACGATGTCGATGGCTACCTGACCTGCTACCTGTGGACGGTGGTAAACCCGGATGGAAGCGAAAACAGTGATTATGGGTGCAGTGACCCCTATGCTGGATTCCCGACATCTTTCTACAATTTCATATACCACTTCAACACCAGCGGCAAATACCAGGTCAGCCTGACAGTATGGGATGACCAGAACGCGAGCACAACAAAAGAGAGGGATGTCTTTGCCTATGATTACAGGCTGATAATCAACGCGTTCACCGCAGACCCAAATTCCGGCGTTGAGTCCATATTGACTAATTTCAACGTCGACTTCGCGGGAGAGATGCCGGTGACTTACGTTCTCTTCTACAACATCAATGACAGGTCGTTGAATGCGACTGGGGATTTGACTGAAACGAATGTCTCTCTCGGCAGCCACAATTACACAGTGGGAGACTACGTGTCGGAACTGGTGCTTACCAACCAATACGCTAGCGCGACAGTCACGGCAGCTATACATGTTGCCCCACTGACGCCACCGGCGCCTGAAGGCGGAGTATTCGGAGGCGGCGGAGGCGGGATGTACCTTAGCCAGCCAGCACCACTTAAAAAGATGAATGGAACAACCTACCTTGGCTTCCACCCATCCTTTGCCCTGAACGGGACCAGGACTTACTCATACGACCCATCAACAAATACGACAACAATCATATTCAAGCTGACGAACCTGGCGAGGCTCACTAGGCTGCTGTCGATAAGGGACCTGATAACCAAGGACATGGCGACCAGCATGATGGACGTCCAGGTCATACCAGTGCCGACCAACCTCTACAACATGGACCCCGATATAGGATGGAACGTAACGCTCGGAGCGCAGGAGACCTTCACAGCAAAGTACATGTTCAACAAGTACATTCCTTTTGCCAGCTTTGACGCGATGCCTCTGCCGAAGGTGACAGAGCTAAAAAATGTCAGCGGCGTACCGACCGAAGTGCCTGTGTCACCAACAACCAAAGTGACTGTGCCAGGCGGGATAACTGGTTTTGTCATAACAACGCTCAGCAATCCTTGGGCCGGTGTCGTGATAGTAATAGTGATACTGGTGCTCTTCTTCGCTTCCACAGAGACAGGAAGAGAGACTTGGGGCAAGATAACCACCCGAACAGGTAACTTCATGTCTTCGATAGCTGAAGAGCTCGAGGAACCCAAAGCCCATAAAGTGGACAGGGGCGAGAGGGTAAAGAAGCTCAAGAAGCTGATGAAGAAGAAAAGACGATAAAACCATCCTTTTTCTTATTGTTTTTTATAAGTGCTTAGTGTATAACCTACTGATACCATGGCTTTGCTAGCTAAAGAGAGGGTTCTGGTCAAAGAGCCGGAGCTTATGGAAGATTTTGAAAAGCGCGGGTATGGAGAGCGAGACGGTAGCCATGTCCTCCTTTCCCCCGAGGAAGCACTGTACCTCAAGGACAAGGAAGAGGGCCTTGAGATAGAAAACGAGAAAGGGAAGAAACTCGGCTATAAGGAGCTGATGAAGTACTTTACCAAGCTCGACAAGGATTTCCCGAGAAAGTACCTGGTCTTTCGCGATTTGAAAAATAGGGGATTCTGCGTCAAGACCGGCTTCAAGTTCGGCTCGCATTATAGGGTGTATGCCCGAGGGGAAAAACCGGGTTCAGGACACGCGATCTGGCTTGTCCACTGCATACCTGAGGAGTTCGTATGCGACTTCTCCGATGTCTCTCGCGCTGTCAGGCTGGCACAGAACGTGCGAAAGAAAATGATATACGCCGTTCTGGATAAGGAAGGGGACATTACCTATTACAAGATAGAAAGAATGACGCCGTGAGCAGATGCTGGTTCTAGTCGGATTGGGACTCTGGGATGAGAAAGACCTAAACTTTCGTGGAGTAGAAGAGGCTAAGCTCTGCGATATCCTATACTTGGATAGCTATACCAGTAAGCTTTTTGGAGCCAGAAAGGAGCAGCTGGAAAAGATTTTTGAGAAGCCGATACAGATAGCCGACCGTAACTTCATCGAGAGCGGAGAGATACTAAACTATGCCCAGAGCAATAAGGTCTGCCTGCTCGTCGGAGGAGACCCACTGATAGCCACCACTCATACTGACCTGCTTCTGCGTGCCAAAGAGAAGAACATCCTGACTAAGGTCATGCATAACACCTCGATATATTCCGCGATAGCCGACACTGGCCTGCAGATGTACAAATTCGGGAAATCGGCCACGGTCACTTTCTGGGAGGAGAACTTCAAGCCGACGAGTTTCTACGATGCGGTTATAGAAAACAAGAAGAGAGGGCTGCACACGCTCTTGTTTCTAGACATCAAAGCCGACAAAGGTAGATACATGACGGCCAATGAGGCGATAGATTTGCTGCTCGAGATAGAGAAAGACAAGCCGAAGAAAGTTATTGAGAACAGCGATGTCGTTGTCTGCTGCAGGTTGGGATCGCCAAACCAGTTAATCAAGTACGGGCCAATAGCAATGTTGCGCAAATTCGATTTCGGTCTACCGCTCCACATGCTGATTATTCCCGGAAAGCTGCACGAGATGGAAGAAAAATTCCTATCGCAGTTCAAATAGTTTTTTATTCAGCGCTTGTTTTATAGTATCATGGCAGAGACTGTTAGGAAGAAGGTCGTCCAGGGCGGGACAACCAAGGCGGCGCTAGAGACGGCAAAGCTATTCGTCCAGCCAGCAGCGCATACAGCCATAACCGCTTCCGATATTTTACTGACCGGTGGACTGGCGATACCTGCGGAATGGGCCGTGAAAAAACTCGTCCAAAGGGCAAGAGGCATACAAGAGGCGGAGGTTAATCATCCTAGATGGGGGAAAGTGAAGATAATCGGGAAATTCAGGGAACTACCAAACGGCATGAGAGTCCCTGTGAAGATTGAAAGTATCCTTGTGACCAAACCAAGCCCGTTATACCTGCAGGAGAAGAAAAGGCTCGAGATGCTTAGAAAAATGAGGCGAAGATATGCGAGATAAGCTTGAATGCTGCTTGGAGATAACCGGCGGCTGTCTGAAGACGCTCAAGGTCAAGAAAGGCGGAGAGATTCTGGCCAAGTTCGCAAAGGATTATTATAATGACGCTCTTTACTATAAGGAAAGAGACCCGGAGACGGCGTTAGAGGCTGTTGCTTATGCGCACGGTTTCATAGACGCCGGTATTCTGGCCGGTCTGCTCGATATCAGAGACTATCATCTCAAGGTGAAGAAATGAACCTGCCCGACATAAACTGGAGATATCTCGCGATTGCAATAGCGATAGTAATTATAGTTGCGGTAGCACTGGCGGTTATACCATCCACTCTTTCCGCCAAGACCATAAATGCCTATTTCTCTCCGACCAATAAGGTGTCGCCTGGCCAGAGCACTAACCTGGTTATAGAGATGACAAACACCCTGAGCAAAGATGTTGACTCCTATGGTATACAGGTCAATGCAGTAAACCAGGGCATAATTGTTGGAGAGTTTTCTGCGCCCACTGGCACGATAGGCCAAGGAGAGATGAGAAAGGTGACCGTTCCTATTTCATTATCTAATGACTTGCTAGAAGGCACATATTCGATAGAGATTAAGCTGGACTTGGCTGGCGAGCAGTTCGTATCCAGAGTCATTTTGGAAGTGAAGAAGTAATGGAATCGCTTTTAGGAGGAATGAACTTGGAAGGGAAATTCGATTTGGTGCATAAGATGGAGCCTGGCCTAAAGAAGGATGCAGGCCTGATAGCTTACAACCAGATAGCCGTTGAGTTGACTAAGATAGCGGTGGAGAACAAGCTCAAGCCGGAAGAAGTAGTGTCGATGTTCAAGAAAATCAGGAACGGCATATTAGAGTGAGAGAATCAGGCGTTTTACTAGTTCGGCCACCCTTATATCCTTACCAATTAGCGGATTGTATTCGACCACGTCAGCAGCCACGATGTCCCTGTTTTTTATCTCGTCCCACATTTTTTCAAAGTCGTAATATCCGCTTACGGGGCAGCCTACCTTGTCTGAGAATACATCCGCATCTATCGAGAGATAAATTGGATCGTTCACCTTCCCAAGTTTCTTCGCAAATTCGTAAACCTCTTTTTCCCCGGTCCTGTAGCCGACGACCTCGACGTTTCTCAATAGCTCATAGACTCTCCTATTGACGCAGGCGTGCGATTTGTCCAGTTCGTTGTATCTGTCCCAGAGGTCTGTGTGCGCATCATAGCATAGATAGTTGAATTTCTTTTTTTCATAAAGAGCCTTTACCACGGGGTAGGTCACGGAATGCTCCCCGCCGAGCGTTATCAGTTTCGCCTTCGGATTCTCTTCCGCTATCTCCTTGACCGTTTCATAGATGAGAGCGTTTGTTTTTTCCACGTTGCCGTGAAGCACTTCTATGTTCCCTGCATCATACAATTTGACATCCCCCAGATCACCCAGCTGCGGGTCGAAATTGTTCATATGCACCTGGAAGTCTTCCCTTATCCTATTCGGAGCAAAACGAGTACCAGGAATCTCGGTGCACGTGGAATCGAAAGGTATCCCTAGCAGTATTATGTCCGCCTCTTTTGCAGAGTAAAGGTTCTCCCAAATAAGATTAGTCTTCCTTAACATCAGATCACTGCTTGTACTTCGATTTCCAGAGGTCGCGCTTCTTTCGTAGCAGGTCTTTGGCTATGTCTCCCAGCTCCTCCCCGAGCATCAAGGCCTCTTGCGGAGACATTTTAAACGCCTTCTGAGCCCCTTCGTCCTGCAGGCGGATAGTGATTGTACCATCTTTTGGAAAGTTGCCCTCTATCCTCGGGTCGTCCACCTCGATCTGCAGCATGTTCCTGTGGCTCTTCCCTTCCTTGTCCTCCCAGAAATGCGGAAGTTGTGAAGCTATCGGCATAAAACCACCTTATATTTTGTGTATCCTAAACTATTTATAACAAGTAGCGCTCTATTTGGTGACGACTTCTGCTGTCTGGTACCCCTTCAAATCCACTTCAATCAGGGAAGAGCCGTCCTTCGACATATGCACGCCGATTATCTGGTCGGAATTTTTGGTCATCGCGGCGTTATGCGTTATTATTATGAACTGGAGCTCCTTCGAGAACTTCTTGAGCATTCTAGCCACTCTCTCAGAATTCTCCCTGTCAAGCGCCGCGTCCACCTCATCAAGCACGTAAAAAGGCGACGGGTTATAGGCCTGTATCGCGAACAGGAAAGCCAGAGCAGTCACTGATTTCTCTCCACCGCTCAACAGGTCTATGGACTTCAGCGGTTTTCCCAAAGGCTTCGCCTCGAGTATCAGGCCGGAATCGAGCGGTTCTTCCTGGTTTTCTAGTTTCATGGCTGCAAAAGAGCCCTCCTCCGGATAGAACTCCTTGAAGTATTGCTTGAAGTATTCGTTTAGTGCGTTGAACGTCTGTGTGAAGGCTATCATCTTCTTCTTCTCTATCTCCGCGATAAGGTTCATTATCGACTCGCGCTCTTCCTCGAGTTTTTTGCTCTTCTCCCGTATGTCATTTACTTCTTTCGAAATCTTGTTGTACATGTCGATAGCTTTCAGATTGACATTACCCAGGTTAGTCAATTGCTTCTCGACTTCATTCACTTTATCGGTAAGCGCTACGGCGCTCTCTTCCAGCAGCGGGATGTCCTTGTATTTCTGCCACTCCCTCTTGAGCTCGTTGTAGCGGATCTCCAGCTTTGTCTTGTCTATGTTTTTCTCGTTCATTTCCTCCTTGACGCGGTCTGCCTTCCGATTTATCTCGCCGATCTTCTCCGAGATTTCCCTGGTCTTGCGATTGAGCGTCTCTTGCTGTCTGAAGAGGCCGGTCACAGAGGAGGCCATTTCCCTTTCTTTGGCCTCAGTCTCCTTTAGCAGCTTGATGAGGTCGTTCCTCTTGTTCGAAGTAGTCTCTATCTCCTTGTCGATAGCCCCATTCTCTTTATCGAGCTCTGTCACTAATTTCTCCAGTTCTTTCCTGTTATGGATGAGCACTCTTTCAATCTCACCGTTAGCCGTTTTTATCTTTATCTCAAAATCGGATTTCTGGTCCTTCAGGTTCTGGATATCAAACTGCTTCTGCTTTATCTTCTCGTTGAGCTCTTTAGCCTCGGGCTTGTCAAAAGCGTCTTTCATCGCCTTCCTTTTATCCAGTAACCCGGCTATCTCTTCATCTATCTTCCTTCTAGAGTCATCCTTCTTGGCCAGGCTATCTTCGAGCTCTTTCAGGTCCTTCTGGATAAAGGAAATCCCGGTCTCGCTCTGCTTGACAGAATCAGCGTACTCCTTTAGCCTATTGGTCCACTCCGTTACAGTGACTTCGGTCCCCCTTAGCTTCAACTCGCATTGGGAGCGTTCGTCGTAGACTCTATTTATCTCCTCGCGCAGGAACTCCAGGCGCTTCAGTGTGTTCTGCTTATCTACACCCAAGTCGGTAGCCTTCTGCTTCAACTCGTCCAGCGCCTTAAGTTCCGCGAGACTAACGCCTTTCTTGGAATAGCCGCCCGTGATTATTCCCGATGACTCACACAAGTCCCCATCGAGCGTGACCATACGAGTAGTTCCTATTCCGATGTTCTTTGCGCTATCTATATTCTTTACCACAACAGTCTCGCCGAAAACATAGGAAAACGCGTTGAAAAGCCTGTTATCGAAAGTTATGAGTTTTAGGGCCAATCCTACCGCTCCAACATCGCTGAGAGCCATCTCCGTCTTCTTCGATATCTCCACCGGCCTGATCTTGTCCAATGGTATGAAAGTGGCCCTGCCCAGCTGGTTGTTCTTGAGATACTTCACCGCCTCTGTGGCAGCATCTGCAGTCTCGGTTATCATGTAAAATAATCTAGTGCCTGCAGCCGTTTCTATAGCTGTGGCGTGCTCCTTGCCGTACTTGCATAAATCAGCTACAGTCCCTAATATCCCTTTAAGTTCTTTGTTGGATAGCACTGCTTCGACCGCAGGGGAGAATCCGGTTATGCTCTTGAGGGTCGTTATCTTCGATTCCACCGAGCTGACCTCTTTCTGGGCCTTCAGCAGGTCTTCGCTGTATTTGGTGAACAGCTCGTTGTTGGTCTTCTCCCGGTCATAGAGGTTCTTCAGTCTCTCCTCTTTTTCCCCAAGCTCCTTCTGGATACCGGCCACGTCCCTCTCAAACCCCTTCAATGTCTCTTTCAGCTTGTTTTCACGCTCGAGCACGCTCTTTATCTCCGCTTCCTTCGTTTGGTACGCCGACTTCTTCAGCTCAGTCCTCTCTTTTATCGCGCGAATATCAGCATCAAGAGCGTGAAGCTCCTCCTTCCTTTTCTCAATCTCAGAGCCCAGCTTGTCCAGCTGTCTATAGGCCTCTCCCAGGTTCTTGTCGAAACGCCCTGCCTCTTTCATCAGTTCATCCAGCTCTTCCTTGACCTGTTTGCTCTTTATCTCAATTTCCTCTTCCTTGATTATGTAAGCGTCAATCTCTTTCTCCTTTTCCTTGATCTTGTTCCCGTGTTCAGAAATGTTCTTGAGAATCTCCTCGCGCTTCGCCCTGTTCTTGTCTATGAGGTCTTTCGAGTGCCTTATTTTAGCCTCCGCATCAGCCAAATCCTGCCTGACCTTGTCCAGCTCGCTCCTGACTCCGGTCTGCTTCTTCTCACTCTCTTCAAAGACCTTCTTGTTCAGCTCCTCATACTCTTTGTCGGCTTTCTTGAGCTCTTCCTCATACTTGCCAAGGTCTTTCGTGACATCAGAAATTGTGGCGTTCTGTTTCGCGAGATAGTCGAGGAGTTTAGTATAAGATTTCTCCACCGAGTCCAGTTCTTTCTTGACAAGCGTCGCGCTGTACTGCTTCCTCTCGTTGTTCAGCTTCTGGTACAGTTCGGCCTCTATCTTCTCCTTCTCCAGGACGTTGAGATAGCCAGTCCTCTCGCCCATGATGATGTTGGCCTCCTTGGTTTTTTCCTGGACCTTGCTTAGCTCTCTTATAGATTCCTGCTTCTTTGCCTCATACTCAGCTATGCCAGAGACCTCGTCTATAATCTCCCGCCTCTGCATGGGCGTCATCTTTATGATTTTAGTCACATCGCCCTGCATTATGATGTTATGGCCGTCCGGTTTGATGTTCAGGCTGGATAGCGTCTCCTCCACCTGGAATCTAGTCGTCCTTTTTCCATCCAGCCTGAAGACGCTATTGCCGGTCTTGTCTATGCTTCGCGAGACGGACCTGATCCCCTCTTTGGTCCTCAGGTCGATATGGACCTCTGCTGTGCCGTCTTTCGAATAGTGGTTGACAAGGTCGCTGAGCCTGTCCGCCCTGAGGCTCCTCATAGAACTGGTCCCAAAGACGAAGCAGATAGCATCTAGAATGTTAGATTTTCCAGAGCCGTTTGGTCCCACGATAGTGGTATAGCCCGAAGAAATCGGAAAAGCAACGCTCTTGAAAGACTTGAAATTCTTGAGCCTAATCTTGTCTATCTTCCCCACTATACGTCACCGTTGTTCGTATTAGGCATCAAAAGGATTTAAATATAACGCTATTAAAACTACCATTTCCTTATCCTATAGAACTCTTTCTTCATCCTCTCGAAGTTTTCCTTTCCGACCACTATCCTCTTTCCCTTGGCTATGGTCTGTTCCTCGAGTATTCTCTGCGGCAGTGTGTCATCGCTCTTCTTCAATCCGCGCATCACGTCTATCCTTCTCTCCAAGTCAACAATTTTCTTTCCAATCCCCATGAGTTTTTTGGCATTATATTTTTTTCCCGTAATCTCGCCCATCACCTTGGCGATTCTCTCTAGGTTGACGGGGTCCACAAAATTGCACCCGCAGCTAGAGTCTAGAACAGCGGTCTCATCAAGAAGCTCGCTCACCATCTTGGCCTTTCCCGTTATCGAAACCCTGCCACTCATGCCCATTTTCAGTTCCCGGAACACGGTCCATGCCTTCTGGTGGCAGCCGTGTCGTGGTCCGAACGTATAGGTCAGCAGCATCCCCCATAATGTGCGCGGGTCATAGGCAGGCAATTCCATCCCCGCTTGGTTTATCGCAAAACTCTCCGAGCCCGGTACCATTGCGCTGGCCCGTCTAGTGCCTTCGGCAAGCATGCTACCGTGCTCTGGCTCTCTTCTGGCTATGTCCCCTATTAGCTCGAGAATCTGTTCACTGCCGTTAAACTGGTAATCCACTAGTCCTCTTTCTGCACATTCCAGGAACCAGCCGATGACCCCCCCTGTTGCTATTGTATCTAATCCGTATAAATCACAGAGACGGTTGGCCCGTATTATAACGTCTATATCCGAATTAGAGCACTGCGGACCGAATGCCCAGACCGTTTCATATTCCGGCCCGTCTGAGGTATCGCCGTATTTTGATTTCATGTTCCTGCCGCAGCTGATAGGACAGTTGAAGCAGGTGTGATAGCCGGTAACGTGCTTCTTGAAATTTTTCCAATAGACTTTGCCATCGAAATGGGACTTCCTCCAGTTGTAGCTCGGCCAGAACTCCGCTTCATTGGCTATCTCCATAAGATCTAGAGTTCCTGCCTTCTTCCATCCCATCCTTGTGCGCTTAATCTCTTTCATGGTCTCTTCATAGAGCTCGCTTGGCTGGATTCTTTCATTTCCTTTCACGACTATGGCTTTGAGCTTTTTGGAGCCAAGAACGGCACCTATGCCCCCCCTTCCGGCCTGCCTGACCCCGACGTTCACACAGGCAAACCTGACCAAGTTCTCTCCAGCTATCCCGATGCTTGCGACTTCACCGCCATGCTTTTTCTTCAGGAGCTCGGTCGTCTCTTGCGTATTCCTGCCCCACATAGAGCTGGCGTCATTCAATCTGGCTTTGCCGTTTATGACCGACAAGTACACCGGTTTTTTGGATTTTCCAGTTATCTGCATCCCATCAAACCCTGTTTTCCTGAGCTCTCCCGCGAAGAAGTCCCCTGCGCATGAGCATACATAATAGCCGGTAAGCGGGGATACTGAGACGAGCCAGATCCTGTTCACGCAGGGCAGAAGTCCGATCAGGGGAGAAGTCAGAACAAAAACGCTTGATTTTTCAGAAAATGGTTCGGCTCTCGGATTGTCTTCGAAAAGCAGTCTGGCTCCAAGTCCTCTCCCGCCAATCCACTCGTCTATATACCCGTCTTTCAGCTCTTTCTCAGTAATCCTGTTCTTGCTTAGATTGATGTGAAGCAGCCTGAACTTCATTATAGTCACATGGACTCGAGGGGATTTGAACCCCTGGCCTTCCGCTTGCGAAGCGGACGATCTACCGCTGATCTACGAGCCCTGCTTCTATTATAGGCGGGGATTTAAAAAATAGTTTGCTTACGCCGCTGAGATTGGTTTGGGTACATATATTTTCTTCATATAAGCCCGAGTCTTCTCAACAATCTTTTCCAAGTCTTTATCCAGCCTGCTTACCTTCTGGGAGATATCCTTCGCGAGCCTCTTATCGGCCTTAATCTTTCGCGATAGGAAAAACTCTTTCTTTGTGGCGTTGATCAGTCTCGCGATGAGAATATACGTGGTGCTAAAATCAAGATAAAGGTTGTCAATATCCATTGATAGTTTGTGTATGTCTGATTTCAGTTCATCGGGATAACCGACTGAGGTGTCGAGATAGTAGCGGACCATCTTGGAACAGTCCTCTAAAATATCGAAAAGCTCGTCAACATACTTAGGTGAATAACCTATGTTCTCATAGCAGAAATACTCGACTGAAAAACCTTCTCTTGCCATTATTCCATCCCTACCCTGATTTTTCTAGCTATATTGTCCAGATCGTCGTCGTCTAAGACAACTCTCCTCCACTTGAAATCTATCCCATCGCCATGGAATCTGGGGAAGATGTGGACATGCGCATGATTCACGAGTTGTCCTGCCGCAGTCTTGTTGTTCTGGAAGATATTGACGCCGTCAGGACCTATAATCTTATCGATTGCCTTCGCCACTTTCACAGTCGTTCTGAAAAGGTCTGAAACCTCGCTCTCAGGCATCTCAAAGATGGTCTCATAATGTTTCTTTGGAATAATCAGTGTATGGCCTGGTGCGCCCGGATTGATGTCTAGAAAGGCCATGGTTGTCTTGTCTTCGTAAATAAATTTGCTCGGAATTTTCTTCTCAGCGATTTTACAGAATATGCAGTCGTCCATCAGTGCACCTTAGTGCCTGGTTTTATCTTTCTCATCGGGACCAACAGGCTGACAGCGCCGGATGAGTCTTCCGCAGCCAAAAGCATGCCATGTGACTCTATGCCCCTGATTTTCCTCGGGTCCAGGTTCGTTATCACCACTATGTCCACGCCTATGAGCTCTTCTGGCCTGTACTGGTCGGCTATCCCCGAGACGATAGTTCTTTTCTCGCCGCAGTCTACCTGCATCTTGTAGAGTTTTTCTGTGCCAGGCACCTTCTCAACCGATTCCACCTTAGCTATTCTCATGTCCATTTTCTGAAATTCTTCGAAAGACACCATCTTTTCACCCGAACCTGTGCTTGAAATCAGCCACATCCTTGTTTGTTATCTTCTTGAACAACGGCTCGAACTCTCCTATGTTCTTTTCAGGTTCCAATAACTTTACAGCATCCTCCCATTTATAATTTTCATCCAAATTGAGGAACTTTCTAATCTTGTGGGCGCTCTCGGGAATGAAAGGCTCAAGTATTATCGAGAGAGCAGCGACTATGTTCAGAGAGAGGTTTATCACGTTGTTTCTCCTCTCCTTGTCTTTCCAAGGCTCCTCCAGAGTCAGGTACTGGTTCCCTATCCTGGCCAGCTCAATAGCGGAATTGAGTGCGTCCTTCAGCTTGACCTTATCGAAGTATGCCTCGACCTCTTGATGTTTTTTCTCTATCTCCTTTACAACTTTCTCGTCCTCTTCAGTATACCTGTCCAATTTAGGAACGGCTCCGCCAAAGATGTCGCGTGTGAAAGTCAGCGTTCTGTGTATGAAGTTCCCCAGCACATCGTTCAGGTCGTTGTTGACCCTTTTCTGAAAATCCTCCCAAGTGAAGTCAGCATCCCTGTGTTCTGTCAGTGAAGCTATCAGATAGTACCTCCAATAGTCGGCGGGGTACAGCTCGAGAGCATCTTTGCAGAAGATTCCTATGCCTTTTGATTTCGAAAATTTTTTACCTTGATAGTTCAGGAACTCATACGAAGCGATGTGATAGGGCAGAGTGTAGCCGCCAGCAGCAATCAGCACGCCTGGGAAGAATATTGTGTGGAACGCTATGTTATCTTTACCTATGAAGTGGACTATCCTCGTGTCCTTGTCCTTCCACCAGCCCCCCTTTCCTATCTGGCTGGAGAAAGTGATATAACCTATCGGTGCGTCGAACCAGACGTAGAAAACATTGCCGGGCAAGTCTGGGATAGGAACCCCCCATTCTATTTCTCTAGATATGTCCCGGTCCTCAAGACCCGCTTTGGCCCAAGAGAGAGCGAAATTCCTTGCGTTAGGGGGCCAATGTTTGTTGTTCTCCACCCATTCAGCCAGCCTCCCGCTCAACTTGGAAAGCTTGAAGAAGACGTGTTCACTCTCTTTCTCTACTGGCTTTTTTCGGCACGACACACATCTTGGCTTCAATAGTTGTACCGGCTCTAACAGCTTGCCACACTTCTCGCATTGGTCTCCTCTCGCCTCCTCATAGCCGCAGTGGGGGCACTCGCCGGTCACATACCTATCTGGCAGGAATTTCTGGCAGTGTTCGCAGTAGAGCTGTTTCACATTCTTCTTGTAGATGTAGCCGTTGGTCTTTATCAGCTCGTAGATTCCTTGAGTCGTCTTGATATGCTCTGGAACGCTGGTTCTAGAGAATATGTCCAGTTTTAGGTTGAATCCTTCTGCAATCTTCTTCTGGGCCTCATTGTACTTGTCCGCAAGGTCTTTTGGGGTAGTCTTGTGCTTCTCCGCCTCTACCGCGATAGGAGTACCATACTCGTCACTACCGCAAATATATACACATTCCTCTCCCCTAAGCTTCAAGAACCGGGAATAGACATCTGCAGGCAAAAGCGTGCTTATCAGATGGCCCAGATGCAGCTCGTTGTTGACGTAAGGAAGGGCTGAAGTAACTATGTATTTGAAATCAATCACCTCTTAGTAGTATTATTTTACATAAAGGGCTATTAAAAACAACCCGAAAAGAACGCAGATGACTCCTACCGCAAGATTGAATAAGGAGACGGCCAGGCCAAGCAATGTGTCTATACACCCGAAAAAAATCATGAACGCTCTGAGACCGGCGTTCTTTTTCTTCCACATCTTGAACGTGTACATGTTGTGTCTAGCCAAAGTCTCTAGCACCTCTCCATACTTTTCTTTCCCTAGATTCTCCTCGAAGATGTGGCCATTCCCTCTGATATCTTTTCCGTAGAACTCCAGTATCTTCCTGCCAGCCCAAAATATCTGGACATAATTAGCCTTCTTTCTTTCGCATTTCACTTCATCTTTAGGACCCCCCAATAGGAGAGATATTGGCAGGCTGGCGCGATAGTAACCAACAGTCAGCGGCTTGGCGACTTTTCTCAAATCAGTCACCAATTCATCTATCTTATCCAGGTCCAGTATGCTTATTATTTTGCCCATCTGCACGTCTTGCATATTAATATATAATATGCCGTAATTAATAAGTGTTGATAGTATGGAGGGATTTCTAACCTATCTCGTCAGCAACTTTGGCTATCTAGGCGTATTCTTTCTAGGGGTCATCACGTCAGCCACTCTATTCATACCGACGCCGGCTTTCATAATAGTCTTTCTTCTGGCCAGCACTATGAATCCAATTCTCTTGGGCTTTTTCGCTGGATTAGGATCAGCGGTCGGCGAGATGAGCGGTTATATCATAGGAATAGGCGGGGAGAAATTCCTGCTGAAAAAGTATGATAAGAGGGTCAAGCAGATAGAAAGGTATTTTGAGAAGCACGGTTCTAAACTAATCATATTTGTGTTTTCCGCGACTCCACTGCCTTTCGATGTGGTGGGCCTGTTCTGCGGGGCGGTCAGATATCCGATAAAGACGTTTTTCCTATTCACATTGTTTGGAAAGCTCGTCAAGTATTGGGCCATAGCTTTCGCTGGCTTTTACAGCATGCACTGGATTCTGAACCTCATCGGGTGGTGATATGAAGACAAAGACTCAGTCAAGGCTTGAGAACATCCTACTACCGATAGCGAAAAAGATTAATGTGAATCCGAACCTGCTTACCGTTCTATCAATCCTTCTTACCCTCGGTTCTGCCTATTACATACTCAAATCAGAACTAGTCGTAGCCGCGGCCCTTTTCCTGGTCGGAGCCCTTTTGGATGCGCTTGACGGCATGGTTGCGAGAGAACATCATAGAACCACTAAGTTCGGAGCCTTTTTCGACCAGTTCGCCGATAGGCTGAATGACGGGGCGATGGTTATAGCGATAGTGCTGGCCGGATACATCAGTGTCTTGATCGGTATATTGGCGCTGTTTTCAGTCCTTTTAGCCAGCTATATGAGCGCGGTGATGGACTCGCTCACAGGAAAGAGGATAGGGGAGGCAATAAGCTTCAGGCCGTTAAGGAGTATAGCGATATTCTTGGGCCTGGCGTTAGGCTATTTAGAGGCAGCGGTATGGGTCCTGCTCTTTATAGGCATTTGGTCCATAATCTACCGTTTGTTCAAGGCAAGATGGGTATTATAATTGACATTTTGGCGTGTTCAAATTGCATTAATACAAATTCCTTATTTGGCACATCATTCTACTTTGAAGGAAAGATTTATATACCCATACTGGTTTTTCTGAATTATGGCGTTCTGCGACATATTCGGCGACAGCTCCGTGGCCCGTATACTGGACCACCTGGCTAAGTACGAGAACAGAGACTATTCCTTGACAGAGTTGGCGAGAGACTGCAACGTGAGCTATCGTACGCTACAGCGAGTGTTCCCTATTATGGTCCAAAAGGAGTTCGTGAGGAAGACCAGGAGGATTGGCAAAGCGAACATGTACTCTATCAACCTGGAGAACACGACAATGAGAGAGCTGCGCCGAATACTGCTGAAAGAGGAAAAAGCACCCGATAAGCCTATTGAGGACAGGAATCATCACATTGCGTACGCTTGAGGCACGAAGGCTGCGAGCACGACAAAAACTAGGTTGACCATCGTTATCATGAGCATGTCCCCCAAACGCTCTATCCTCTCTTGCTGCTTGAGATAATTGAAGAACATGAAATATGCGATCACTGTTGGAATCATGAGGAAGAGGGACAGCGCAAAGGACAAAAGCACGTTGAAATTGAAAGTCTGCGAGTATTTCTGCGGATTCTCAAAATACCTTCGGTATAGGATAAGCAGGTCTATCACGTAAAAGAGCGCGTTCAGCCCCATCAAAGCAATCATCGTCGTCTTTCTTTCCATAGAATTAAAAAGTCCTGATAAGTATAAAAGAGTATGCGAATTGATCTGCACCTTCACACTTCTGCGTCAATCGATGGCGTGCATTCGCCCAGGACCATGGTCAAAGCGGCCAAGGAAAAGGGGCTCTCAGGCATAGCGATTACGGACCACGATTCTACCGGTGGCTGGGAGCAGGGGATAAAGGCCGGGAAAGAGTTCGATATTCTAGTCGTGAGGGGGGAAGAAGTGAGCGTCTACAAGGGCGACAAGATTGTGGCGCATGTTCTGGGCTTGTTCCTGAACGAAGCCGTTAGAGCCGGGACAATGCCGGAGATAGCCGACGCGATTCATGAGCAGGGCGGTCTGGCTGTGATCGCGCATCCGCTGGACAGGTACCGGGGCAGATACGGAGACCTGAAGAAGTACTTGAAATATTTCGACGGGATAGAAGTGTTCAACTCCCACACTTTATTTGAGGAAGACAACCGGCTGGCCGGGGAGTTTGCCGAAAAGAACAAGAAGGCGATGACTGGGGGCAGCGACGCCCACACCAAATACGAGATAGGGCACAGCTATACCGAGGCTAAGGCTGGTAGTTTAGAAGAGTTCAGGAAAGCCATACTGAAAGGAAAGACGAGAGTCTTTGGCAGGAAGACCGCGCTTGTTTTCCATGCGTTTTCTGCTTTATCCGGCCGAGGACTCTATCCATTCAGGGAAAAATAGGGTTGAGAGTAGTGGGGCTTTAGGCCCCACATAGGTTTAAGCATAATCCGCTTACGCACCGATCCTAAACATCTTTGTTCCGCATGTCGGGCAGATTCCCTTTGTTGCTGGCTTGTTGTTCTTTAGTTTCACGTGCTGAGGATTCTGCATTTCTCTCTTTGCTTTACATTTCACACAATAAGCTTCTACCATTGGCTCACCTCAAATAGTATTCTTCTTATTCTTTCTGCGGGTATATATAGCTTTGCTTTATAGTGTCCTGTTAAGTTGTCGGGACTCGCAAGAATCGCTATAAGGAAGTGAAATCGGTGAGAAAGAAGAAAGGTATAAAAGGCGGTAATGCTTTCTATGAAAGGACGAGCTATATGTGGCCTTTTCATGGTAGAGGAGCAACAGCAAATCAAAAAAAGTGGTCAATTTTAGCAATGATGTTAGGTTTATATTTAATGTTGGTGGCTATTCCTTTTCAAATTCAAATAGGTGAGTCTGCTTTTCTAAGTAGTTATGTGGGTGTCGCCGTATTTTTAATTGGTTTGGGTTATTTTATTGACGTGATTTAATGCCCAAACTATCTAAGTTGGCTAACAAGAACTTACTTGATTTGGAACACGACAAATGGTTAAGTTATACGAGCATTATATTCATTTTATCTGGGACTGCATTAATAACTTTTTGGTTTAGTATTAAAGAACTTGACTTGCTTAGCAAATTTCAAATAACACTAGTTATAATTTATATATTAGTAATTTTTGGGTTTATTGTTTCTGGTAAATTAGAAAAAATAAAAATGGATATTAAAAAATTATAATGGCTCTAAACAAGTACTTAACCTAATCAAATCCAACCACTTATTCTTTCCTAGCTTCAAATCAGTAGCTAGCTCATAAGGATAAGCGTTAATGCCTTGATGCTTTCTGCAGAAGTTGTACCAGATTTCCCAGCCCTTCATTATAGCTCTAGCCGACTCTAGCGACTTGAACTGACGCATGGTTTTGGTTCGCTCTCTGATGTTTTCATGTAATCTTTCAATCTTCCAATTAAACGATCCGCTTCTTGAGTCTTTAACGTGGTGGGCTATCTTATGCTCTTGCCTGTTTTTCCATAGGCATTTCTTAATCGCTTTTCGATAGGTTAGAAGGCCGTCTGTATAAACGTCTGTTGGTTCTTGCAGTATTCTGTCTCTGACTTTATGGAGCACTCTTCGTATTCTTTTCGAGCTTCTGTCTTCCATGTAATCGCTACCAACCATATAACGAGTTTCCATATCCATAACATCGAAAAACCAGCTCTGCTTACCTTTGGTTCTGAATTCCACTTCGTCAAAGGTCATCTGAGTCGAGGTTTTGAGCTTAACATTATCTAGATAGCCACCGATTAGGTTAGCATATTTCCTAATCCAATTTAGTACAGTAACATAGCTGGCGTTATGCTCATAGAATACGCCTAAATGGTCTTGTGCCTTCCTTAATGACATGCCCCGGTAATACAAATCTAGGCTGGCTGTAATCTTATGCGGGTCGTTTCTCATGCGAAAGAAACCCTCGTCTATAACGAAGCGCTTCTTACAAACTTTGCAGTAGAAACGCTGTATTCTTCCTCTATTCTGCGTCTTCCTCATGCCTCTTTTTATGGTATTTTTGCTCTTGCAATACGGACAGTTCGTCATAGTATATTACCTGTAAGTATATTACTATTAGGTATATTCTTATATATAAACCTATTGGTAATATACCATTAAGTTTAAATATCTAAAAGAAGACAATAGTAGTATGGCCGAGATTACTCTGAAAGGATACAAATGCGAACGCTGTGGGCATGAATGGGTTCCTAGAGATAAAACCGAGCCCAAAGTCTGCCCTAAATGCAAGTCGCCTTACTGGAACAGGCCTAGAAAGAAGGTAATGAAATGATGACTGAGCATAAGTTAATTGTAGGAGACTGCATAGCGGAATTAAAGAAACTACCTGCAGAGTCAGTAGACTTAGTAATTACAGATCCTCCTTATAACGTCGGGATAGACTACGGGATTTACAAAGACAAACCATCAAAACAAAAGGAGTACCTAAATTGGTGCAAAGCATGGCTAAAAGAATGTATCAGAGTTCTTAAAAAAAACGGTAGCCTTTACTTGTTTAACTATCCAGAAAACAATGCAAAGCTTTTACCTTTTCTAGAGCGAAAAATGACGCTGAGAAGATGGTTAACGTGGCACTATCCAATCAATATAGGCCATTCCCCTAAAAACTATACTAGAGCTCAGCGCTCGATATTGTTCTGTACTAAAGGCGATAATTATACATTTAACAGAAAAGACATTGTGGTTCCTTACAAGAACCCGACGGATAAGCGAATAAAAGAATTGCTCAAAAATGGGAGCAGGGGAAGAGCGCCTTATGACACTTTTTTGTTTAACATAGTAAAGAATGTCAGTAAGGATAAAACCGAACATCCCTGTCAAATACCAGTGCAATTAATAGAAATTTTTATTAAAGCCAGTAGTAATAAGGGTGATTGGGTTCTCGATCCTTTTGCTGGCAGTTTCTCGACTTCTATAGCGGCTAAAAAATTAGATAGAAACTCGATTGGAATAGACATAAACCCAAAGTTTGTAAAAATCGGCCAGCAACGACTAGACAACACAAAACCACTAGAAAGATTTATTCAGTAGAGTCTATGCTTTCTGGTTACGTGAGTCAGCGGCATTTTCTTAATGAGTAAATCATATAAAGCATGATACGGCTTTTCTCTGCCTTCGTATCGTTTTTTTGTCTTAGGATTTATGCCCCAATAGTTTACATCTTCTTGTAGAGCGAGTATTTTTAGAATTGCTAACAAGAACTCTATCGAACGACCTGTTTTCTCTTTTTCTATTTTATTTAAATCTGGGTATTTTTGGTATATCTCTTTAATGGAAACTAACTCTATCGAATCCCTTATTGCGTTTATTATTATATTTAATCCAACGTCACCAATAACTCGCCTATTCTCGATTAAATCAATAAAAATGTCGTT
>Ga0315280_10002467_pt1 | contig 29937 bp, 32 predicted proteins | sample YL17G06_40_MG_FD_203697 | JGI IMG/M metagenome (GOLD analysis project Ga0315280, IMG submission 203697) | Sediment microbial communities from Yellowstone Lake, YNP, Wyoming, USA - YL17G06_40 | ecosystem: Environmental > Aquatic > Freshwater > Lake > Sediment | place: USA: Wyoming | collected... | reverse complement strand
GATACACTACTATATATTGGACAGTTTTTATAGATTATGCAGGCTTTTCTGATGCTCCTATGTCTCCTGCAAAATGAAGCCTAATGCGTTGATGTCAGTAATGATTTTAGTTTTGGTTGGTTGGATAGAACTTTACTCCCAACCACCACTGAACCGAGAGTCTGAACGTCTTCAAGACGAGTTCTATAGTAACACTTGATAATGCCGTGAATACTATCAAATTGATATCATTTTGCGATAGAAATGAGATTGAAATATAGCAATTTTGGTAGCCCGGGAGAGACCATCGCCTAGGCTATAATTTATACTTTTTAGCGGGGGTTTCGCTCATTTCCCCTTTTTTCTGTTTTGTGTTGGCTGGTTGAGGTGCTTGGAGATGCGTATAAAAGGTGGGAGGTTGTATGACTGATTTCTTGTTTTCCGTGCCTAGTGGAGAGCCTGTGACTCTTGAGCCTTTCCATTATGCTATAATTGGTCAGACGCAGTTTTCGGGTAAGACTACGTTGATTAAGCGTCTTTCGGAGTGGGTTGCTGCTCAGGGCTATATGGTTCTGGTTTTTGACACTAAGGAAACTGAGGCGGATTATGCGGGGTTTGGTGAGGAAGTTCCTGTTTGTCTTCGTGAGACAACGGACAGCTTTGTTCTTATTGGTTTGTTGGAGAGCATGTTTCGGCGTAGGCTTACGCCCTATTATGCTACTTTAAGTCGTTTAACTGAAGCTGCTAAAGGCTTTGATGATATTATTGCTCGAGCAAAAGAGCTTGAGGCTAGGACTAAAAGTAGCTGGCTGAAGGACGCCTGCAGGGTTCTTTATGATCTGCTCGAGAGACTGCGAAACGAAACAGCTAAGGTGGAAACTGTTCCGCAGTTGAAGCTTTATCCTGGCATAAACCGCATGGTTATTAACGATTTTAGCCTCGAAGCTCAGCAGCTCATCGTGAAAAACGCTTTTGAAGATGCCTTAACTCTTTACAAGCGTAAACTTGTTCTTGTGATTGATGAGGCTTTCAAGTTTATTCCGCAGGGCTACAGCTCAGCAGCTACAAGGGCGATTATGAACCTTATGACGCAGGGGGCTAAGACAGGCCTTTTCGGATGGATATCCACTCAGTTTTTGGCTGTGACGGATAAAGACCCGTTGAAGGCTTGTGCCGTAAAGTTTCTTGGCACCCAAGATCATATTACAGAAGTCAGGCACACGCTTGATTTGATTCCCGAAGCCCGGGGCAAATTTTCCACTGATGACATTATGAAGTTGAAGCTTGGACACTGGGTTTTAGTGCGTAAGAGACCTGCCTTTGTGGGCGTCGTTTACGCTTTGCCCGTTGACGTACCTACAAGCATAGGCGTTGAAGTTGCAAGGGGGATTCGAACCCCTGAGTTTGTGCGTGATCATTTTTTGAAAGTCAAAGTCATGGAGGTGAATGATGATTTGGTTTGGAAAGAGAAATATGAAGAGGAGAAGCGGAAGAGGGAAGAACTTGAAAAAGAGTTTGGTCGGCAAGTTGAGCGTCTAAGCGATTTAAAGGCTTCGGCACTCGTTGAGGAGGAGAGGCAGAAAACGTTCCGTGAAGCCATGAAGAAAGTGGATGAGATCAAGAAGCAATGGAATATTGAAGAGTATCAGCGGACAATCGCCCAACTGAAAGATGAAAAGACGACTTTAGGAGCAGAGTTAAAAAAGCTTGAGCCGTTAAAAGCCTTCAAAGAAGCCTTAGTGAAATTTTTAGGTGCGTACGCACCTACAGCGGGTCCGGCGGGATTTGAACCCAGAACCTCTGAACCTTCTGAAGTCCTCGTAGTATCTGAGCAGCCAGCATTAACTATTCAGAAAAAGTCGCAGCCGCTTTCGTTGGATGCTTCTTCGCTGGAAGGTAAGATAGCTATTGTTTATGCTGAAGGAGACTTGCCAAGAGACAAATGGTTCTCAGTTAGCGATGTCACTAGGGCTTTTCAAAAACACGGATGGAACCAGGACCCGCGTACAAGCATGGCTTTGGATAAGTTTTGTCAGTGGGGCTACTTTACAAAGCAGATGAGCGGCAAAAGACCTGACTATCGCCTTAAGCTAACGCCTGAGCAAGCTCGAGAGAAGGGCTTGATAAAAGAGGTTGAGGTTAAATGAAGCTTGAAGAAGCTGGCGGTTTAGCCGATAGAATTGTGCATTGTAAAGACCCAAGGGTAGAGATCTGGCAAGAAGAGGAGTAGCTGCTTTTTGGCTAGGCGCCCCAAGGACTCTGTAGATTCACGATATAACTGTGAGAGTAGTGATAGTGAAAGCATCAGGCAACGCGCCTTCGCTGAACTTGAGAGAAACCCATTGCTTACACCAAAACCGCTATGCAGAATCTTGGGTCTAGACTATCCGTGTCATGGAAAATATCTCGCAAATGTGCGAACCCTCTGGAAGTATCACCATAAAAATGAGCGAGGTTCAAAGTGTTCATTTCATGGGTGGCGTGGTTGGTGTTATTTGCCGAGGGAATACTCGAATGTTCGAGTAAGGGCTGTTGAGGTTGGCTGGATACGTAGTAGGGCTAGGAATCGTTGGTTGTTGTGGAAGGATAGGCTTGGGCGCTTGCAGTGGTTTGAGACTGGCAGAGTTAATTTGTATGTGCGTAAGCCTGCTAATCTTGGGAAAGCCTATCAGCTGTTGTGTAATGGTTTTAGTTTCACTGGGCTTATTACGGACATTAAGATTTTGGAGCAGCTGTTGTCGACTGTGCGGTTCAAAGGAGCTCATTACGTTTTTAGTGTGGGCGAGCGTTTACCGCGGCTTACGATTGACTTGTTTGCGAAGAGCAACGGCGTAATCATAAAGGTTGGCGATGCTTCTCATCCGAACAGCGTTGAGGTTGTTGTGTGTTATCCTGATTGGGCGGAGAGGAATGAGCGGCTTTTTGAGCAGTTGAATGAGACTTTGAGGCGGCTGGTTGAGCCTTCCGTGCTGAATAAGTTTGAGAAGCCGGATTACGTGAGGTAAGCGATTATGGCTTTTCTTAGCAGTTCAGGTAGATTGTTTGTGCTTAAGTTTTGTAGTGATGTTCGGTTTCTTGTTTGTTTGTATTTTGAGGTTTTATCATGAGTCTTCGGGTTTTGACTCGTAGGGCGAAAATGGAGCTTATCTCGGCTGAAGGTGACATCTGCAGCTTATTGTTTCCGCAGAAAAGGGCTCAGCATGCTTGTAGGCTGTTTCTGGACTATTTGAAAAGGCGTGGCGGTCTTACCCGCAGCGAGTTAAGCCGGTTTGCGTGGGATTTGCAGGCTGGAAAAATTGAAAAGGGCTTCCGTTACAGTCGCACAAGGTTCTACACTAACATCCGAAAGACTCTTTTAACGCTGGGCCTCATCGCCATCGAGCAGCGGTTTGTTGACGTTTCAGAACAGGATTTGGCTCCTGAACGAGGCAGGCACAGAGACGTTGTCGAAAAGTATGTTCCCGTAAGGCAGCCCATTCCCAAACGTCCGCCAGACGGCTTAAACCTGCCAAGGCTCATGTGGGTGATCTGTAAGTGTTGGAACGGCGAGTTCTTAGAGGGTCAATAGAAATGTAATTGAGGACCATTTCAAAGTGCGAGGGTTAGGTTTAAATCCCCGTTTAAATTTTCCGTGCTGCGCACCCATGCGCAGATATTTTATAGTATTGTTTTCTTAGTCTGCGTTGTTTCATTGAAGTTCCCAAACTTCGCCTATTCTGATGCTTGTTTTTAGTAGCTGGAGCAATGTTGCGGTTCTAGAGTAGTAGCCTGCTATTAGTTAGTCAATTTCGGTTCCTCTGTTGGAATAAACGGCAATTTCCTTATTCTTTTATGTCTAAACCGTTCCATTCGCCGTTCGAGAGTTGTAGAAAGAATGCGTAGACATCTACTGAGATGAGTTTTCTTGAAAAGATTGTCTAGGTGGATTAAGAAATCAGAACCGCGAAAGGTGCTCCCAAATAATTTATTAAATGGTAAGTATAAAAATAGTATATAAGTCGTGAGGGAAGTAAAGGTAATGCAAACTCATGTTGCTACCGTTATAGTTTCATCTACAAAAATTGGATCTGAATCGCTTGCTCAACGATATACTCGATTTTTGAATGTTCAGCCACATTTATATAATGTCTCGGAGGGCCCCGAAAAACTTTCGAAACATATTGGCGCCAGCTTTTCAGAAATCGACCTCATCTTGGAGTTTAATGAAAAACCTGAAGATAACATGAAACTTGGTGATCTACTTAAATCAATTGAGAAAAACAATCGAGATGCCAATGGAAAACTAGTTCCAAAAATTCGTCAAATCATTTTGTGTTATGAGAAGGTAGTTTCAAATGCCCTTATAGAATGTCAAACCTTTTGCCAAAAACACAACATCCCGTTCAACATTATATGGATAGGACTCCTTCAAACGAGATTGGAAAAAAGGGAGACCAGTGGGTATAACATTATAGACCTTTCACTGAGTTTGGCAGATATCCCTAAGGCGGACCTTGTAAGCGCGTGGGTGGGCAAGCGGGCTTCCCCTATGCTCATCCCAGAGGGTCTTGCAGAAATGGTTTATAGCGATAGAATAGTTGAGGAAAAATACTGGTATTGGGATGAAAAAGCAGCTGCCGCCTACTTGTACCTCAAAGAATCACCAGGATATTCGGTTTTCTATGAAAATTACAGTGTTTTGGACGCAAACGTACGTGACATGATACGAGCTTCTTTTGATACTTTCTCTTCCTGTAAAACGCAAGTTGCAGAAAAAACACCCTGTCCGATAATGGATTTCATAGCGCTCGGAGTGGGTTCCGCTGAAAAAGAACTGAGAATACTTGAACAAATAATGGACTTCTACCGCTATAAAAACGTAAAGTTGGGACCTGAAAACCGAATTCACTACGTACCTGTAGACATCTCATTTCCGCTATTGCAGAACAGTCTTCGGGCGGTAATTACACGTGGGAAACTTCAGAATGCAATAGTTGAGGAGGAGTTGGAAGTCGACCCAGTGCTGACAGACTTCGTCAAACTTCACCGTGCATTCCTAAGAGGAAATTCGTGCAAGCTTATAGCTGCTCTTGGTTTGCTTTGGAATGTACCAGCTCATGTTGCCTTTAGCGCTTTCAAAGGCAATCTCTTAAATGAGGATTCCGTACTACTTGTTGATATAGAGTTTATAGGTGGTAGAAAAGACCAAGAACTATCAAGTTCATATGAGGGGGAGTATTCTAAAGATTTCTTCTTTCACCCTTTGGAATTGCTTAATCAAGCTTCTTCATCAAGCGACTCTTTTCATGTTACTTCGCCTTGGGGAGTGCCTTTGAAAAAGCCATACAATATTTTCAGTGATTATTCTTTGGAGCGCGGGGATGTTAAGGTCGAAGTTATCGATGCCACAGAGGTCGAGTCGCTGATAGAAAAATACGGACTTCCGGAAAGAGTTGAGAAATACTTACGATTCGGAACTTTTGAAAACACAAAGACAGTTGTGATTTTGTACGTCCCAAAATCAGGCTCATCTAATTCCGTTGTACTGGGTTACTCGACTCGGTATGACGTCAAGGAATTTATGAAATATATTAAGGAAAACTTCGAAGTTGTCAGACAATACTACGATAACCCGCAATCTTTAGATAAGTCAGTTGTTGGATACTTTCTACTTAGACATCAAACATGATCCACGGGTCTAAATAGTAGTAATGACATGAAACGATGGCAGGAGTGACGTTGGCAAACGTGAGTGTAATCAAACGCGGTCTTTTTCTCTGCACGCGTGACCCTAATATTGCACGAAAGTTCCATTGCTTGAGAGTGTCTGTACAATTGCACAAAGTTGATGTGTCAAGTGATTACCCGCAAGAGATTTTTATGGAAGAACCAATCTGGGTTAAAGTTGTCTTGGAGCCCACATCGCAGAACATAATTGAACCTCATGGAATGTACTATTGGCTCGTTGAATGTTCCTCGGAAACTGAGATTTCAGAAATAGGAATAGAATACGCCAAGACTGCATTCCAAGTTGAAGAGTACTTTTCGGGACTCGCTTACCTCACAAAGAGATTGAACGCGCAGAATATCGGTCTTAAGTTCTGGAAAATCGCGCGGGTTTCGAGATTTATTTCAGAGGCAGATTACTTGATTAAGGTGATTATGCATGAAATTTCTCACATTGCTACTGAAAAAAAATTGCCCCAAGACCTAACTAAGAAGGTTGACGATCTAAGAAACTCATTGGAAGAAACAGCATCGATCGTCGGAAGAAAGAAAGGTTACGTGGAGACAGAAAACCATAGGGCTAATTTTTACTATTTCATTATAGGAAATATCGTTGGATTCATAATCAGTTTATTCTTTCAGCTATTGCGCTGAATATGCTGGATTAATGTGCCTTCTCGACAAAGTTGTCTAGATCAATTCCATTTAACAATATGACTAGATACGCCCTAATAGACAACTTGTAAAGTATAGCTACAAACCTGTCTTTGTTTTTCTTCCCCCGCTTTTTTTGATACAACTACGTTGCTCCAATGCTCTAAGTCTACGGTTTACCTTGTTATAGCGTATATATGCGAAGTCCCTTTGGTTCTCAACTTTCGCCACATGTCGCAGATTGTTAGTGGGCTTTGCTGGATCTTCTAATGGACAGTAAGAATAATCGAGGTGGCGCCGCGGGGATTTGAACCCACGAACTACAAGTTACATAGTTTCGTTGGATTTATTTCATTCGGACATAGAAGCGAGTGCCTGCTCAATCCCGTCTGAAGGTGAATGCGGGGCTGTTTTCTCGGCCCTCTTACTCCATATACGCTGAGCGCTAGGGCTTTTCGCGTATTCCACAAAGGCTTGATTAATTTTGAAAGGAGACAAAGCTGAATATAGTTGCGGTTTTTGGCATGAGCCAGCTTAGAAAAGTGCCTTAATAGTGCGTTCTTTTTTAAAGAGGATTTTAATTAAAGTTTTGTTTCAGAATTTCTTTTATTTTTCTGGCTTAACATAGTTGTTGGTGTTGTCTGTTTGGCGAATTTGCATATTAGCGTTCCCGAAGAGTTGTATGATTGGCTTGTGAGGAAGCGGAAAAAGCGTTTTGCTGAAGGCTCTTGAAAAAGACATTCGACTGGACATGGGGTTAAGCTGCATTAACATCGCAGACATCCAGCCTGAACCTGGCAAGCCGCTTATCGAAACTGTTGGCGAAACCCTCGAGGAAGGCTTAGAGCTTCTCAGCAAGGTGGGTTTAAACGATGCTTTCCTGTTTCTGCGAAGTTATGAACAGCTCAGCGATGGACAGAAATATCGCTATAAAATTGCAAAGATGATGGAGAGTAAGGCTCAATTTTGGGTTATTGATGAGTTTGCAGCGACCCTTGATCGTGATACGGCAAAAATAGTAGCTTTTAACCTTCAGAAACTTGCTAGGCAGCAGGGAAAAACGGTTTTGGCGGCGACAACCCACACGGATCTTTCAGGGGATTTGAATCCCTCGGTTCACATTCACAAGCGTTTCGGCAAAGAGATCAGCGTAAACTATTACTCAAACAAGCCAGCCGGGGAGTGCAGTCTCGTTAAGGAAATACAACTCAAGCAAGGCACAACAGAAAATTGGAGAAAACTCTCGGGCTTTCACTATCGTAGCCACAAAATAGCTGCACCTCGCAAAATCTTCAGCCTAAAACGTGGCGATGAGCTTTGCGGAGTGATTGTTTATTGTTATCCGCCTCCAACATGCTTTGGGCGTAGGCTTGTCCTACCTAAAATGACAATGAAAGAATTGAATCGAGACCTTAGTATAATTAGCCGTGTTGTTGTGCATCCAAAATACCGAACCATAGGCTTGGGCGTTAAGCTTGTGCGGGAAACCTTGGCTAAGGCTGGAACGCCTTACGTGGAAATGCCCGCTGTCATGGCGAAATATAATCCGTTCGGAGAGAAAGCTGAAATGAGGAAAATAGCTGAGCAGCCACCGCCTAAAGAAGCCTTAAAGATTGCGGAAACCCTCCAGCATCTCGGCTTTAACATTCAACTGTTGGGGAGCGAAAAATACGTTTTGAATAAGCTGCAAACCCTAAGCGATGAAGGTCTGGAAAAGTTGAGGGAAGCATTCATTAAACATTGTCATGCACGCTTTATGAAATACTTTTTCTGCCATATTCCCTTCGGAAGGAAGGAAGTTTACGCTAGAGAAGTGATGAAAGCCAGCCTTGAAAGGATTGCACATCTAATCAAAGTCTGCGGCTTCTTAATGCAAACGAAAGTTTACCTATTCTGGAGTCAAGAAAAAAGGGAGCCAAAAGGGTCAAATTATTCAATGACGACGGCAGTTCCACGAGCTTTCATTTTGTAATAATTATAGCCTACTATTGCATTTGCTCCCATTTCTCTGGCTTTTTTCTCTAAATTCTCTCTGGCACTTTTTTCTTCATCCCTAACGAAATAACTGCATCTCGCTTCAACTAACCCCAGAACTTTGGTAATTTTCTTCCCTGGTATGTCGTTGGTAGTGACAATCAGCATCTCACCCATCAATCATTCCACCTTAAACTTGCTTTTTCTCCTTAAATCTTCAGTCTTTTTTGTTAGCCTATGCTGTATTTTAGATTTTTGCCAAAAGCTACGTATCTCAAACAGAAAGGAATACTATGCTCGAACATTGTTGCAAGGCAAAACTAAAAAGTCAATCAAACGTAATTATACTAAAGTAGAGTGATCTTTACGGGACATGCTTCAATCTTCCTGGAGAGGTGTTTGCATGCCTAAGGAAGACTTGATATTCGAAAGAAGGTTTAAGAATTGGAGTCTTGCCCATCCGAGATATTGGACTGTTGCAACTGACACAACCGGTATAACTGGATTCATTTCTACTCAAATAGATCGGGTAGTGAAAGCGCAAATCGAAACAGCAGATAACATTATTGTTAGTCAAGAACGCATAATAAGCGAAATCGACCGAGCCGCCTTAGGAATTGATAGAGTTGCTGATGGACTGGAAAGCCTTGCTGCCACATTTGAATGGGGTTTCTCAGAGCTGGTGTGGCAACTTGAAGAACAAAGAGAAATACTTCGCGATATTCTACGCGTATTGCAAGCTCCGCTGGACACTCAAGCTAAGGAGTTAAAGAAAAGAGCTGAATACGCTTATAGAAACGGTTGGTTTGATGATGCACTCAAAGATTTTATAGAGTCGGAGGAGAAAAATCGATATGATTTTACCATCCATCAAAACTTGGGAAACATTTATTTGTTCGAAAAGAAAAATCCAGAAAAAGCATTGGAATATTATGAAAAGGCTGCAAAGTATGCTACTCCCAAATCTCCTTATCACGCAAGTATTGCTTTCCTTCATATTGGTTTAATAAGATACCTTCAAGGAAACTTCCAAAAAGCTTATGGAGCAACATTAAAAGCATTAGAGCTGTCCCCTGATCTCTACGAAGCCTGTTATCAACATGCGCAGTATTGTGCAAGTCTTGGAAAATACGCTGAAGCAGTTGAACATCTTAAAATAGCCATCGCAGGCGACAGATACTATTGTGTAAAAGCTGATTCAGAGAAAGATTTTGATGTAATGAAGGGGCAATTGATATCTCTTTTTGGAGAGTTAAGAGGAAAGGCTTGTGATTGGGCGAAAAAAGAGATAAAGAGAGCAGAAGAATTAATTCAAGATGCTAAATCTTATGCTGTTCCTGACGGGACCATAAAGGTAGCTAAAAACAAACTAAGCGAAGCAGATGCTCTCTTTAATAGAGACAGTTATTTTGATTACTTGGATGTATGCCGTGAAGCAAGGGATGCTCAAAAATCGGCTGTGGATTCTTCTGTTGAATATCTATCCAATCAAATTTCCAAAATAGAAGAAGAATGCAATAACAATGTTCAAAAATTTAGAGAAAAAGCAAAGTCAGCTACTGGTAACATTGCGATTATGGGTATATTCTTATTTGTGCTATTTCCGATATTTCCCATCATTTTTGCCATTCTTACATATTACATTACTTATAGTATTGTATCAAGTGCAGTCGTTGGTGTTATTTCATGGTTTGTCGGTGTGGGTATTACCTCCTTTGGTTCCTCGGAGTCGATGACAAATTTCCTTTACGAAAAATACATCAGAGAATACAAAGAACCTTATGAAAATGAATTGGCTATTCTTAAGAATAATCTTTCAGAAGCCCAAAGTAAAGTACTTAAGGCTTGGTACGTTCCAATCCCAACTAAAGAGGATGAAAACGCGACAAAAGAACTCCTTAACTGGATGGCAGACAACATCAAAGACCAATGTGGTATTGATATTAGAGCAAATGACTCAGCGAATCAAAGGGTACTTAATGCATTTGAGAAAGCATACAGAGGTTCACCGCCAGATACAACAAGATTTGAGATAAAAGTACCATATTTCACAGCAGATGCCAGAGGACCTAAACACCTTCAAATAATTTTAACAGCAGCTAAACTTGACGATGACCATATAAGATTCATTGGACACTTCTACTGCGGTCCCCTTCTTGGCGTGATATCCCCGCATCCGCTGGAGTATTCATTGAAAATGACAGAAAAAGAATTGGAAGAATATTTATTGAAGATTCTTAGAGAATCAAAAAATGGAGAATAAACAAGAGAGAAGAAAACGCAGGAAGCACACCTATATTCTAAATACTTTGTATAAGTCGCTTGGCGACCTAACTGCAGACAAAAGTTTACTATCTCGTTCATGCCTCATTCATGCTGAAAAGTGAAAAGCAAACTCGAAAGTTCTAAAAGTTCACATGGAAAATCCGTCTATCTGCATGGAAAAGTGAAGTCCGCCGTTTTCTGAGCTTATTTTCTCACAAGAAAGCAACTCTAACCCATTTTTAGAAAAGCCGACAAAGTAGAAAGGCGAGAGTGAAAAAATGCACAAAATAATAAGTGAAAAAGAGTTTGTAAACTTGTTAAAGGAAATGAGGAAAATATGCCCCTTAAGTGATAGGGACATATGTAAAATGTTACGTATGAATATTCCAAGAGATACTTAAAGGAGGCTCAGCTTATGAAAGTCGAAAACAACATAGACCTTCCCATCTTTTTGGATGACCTAGTTAACAGGGAAAGCTGGGAGGTTGAGTATGGAAAAGACTTTGAATTGCCAATAAGGCTTTCGCAGCCATTAGACGACTGGAAAGTCGAAGTTAGATGGCTAAACGGCAAACACCCGTTCCACGGAAAATGCCAACCCAGCCAACGGCTAATCACAATAGCCATAAACAAAAACATCACATATCCATTCACGCAAGAATTTGCAGTCGGAACAAAGCAGATTTTCCACCCGTTCTGCGGCTACGAATATGTCATGGAAACAGCCGCTTTCGACAACCCAAACGAGCTAATCCGCTTCATTTTTCTCCATGAGTTCAGCCACCTCTTAGACCATCTGCGAGGACTTAACATGCATAGAAAACAGACAAAGGCAAACCGCTTCGCCCTAAAACACTTCAAAAGGTGAAAACAATGCCCAAGTATTTAGTGGAATTAATCCTCATCGTTGAAGCAGAAACCACAGAAGAAGCCCGAAAAATCGCAGATTACATCGTAAGCCTTCCCATTCCAGACAAGAAAATCAAAAACAAAATAGAAACTTTGAGGTATGAAGAAATTGTCGAAATCCGAACCTAAGATCTGTCCAAACTGTCCCCTCATTTCTTTTCTGCCAATAATAATGGCTGAGCGACCCTGCTACACCCGACAGAAAGAGCCTTTAACCCCGCATAAGATCTGTCAAATGCTGCGAGGCTTCGCTAAACAACACCAGCTAACATCAGACGCCTGCCCCTATTTCTCTGAAAAAGAAACAATGGAGCGTTATCTACGTGCCGAAGCAGAGGCAGCCTGGTAAATTTTGGCCTCGAGTAAGACCGATGATCTGGCAAAAGGCTCAGGAGCTTTATCAGATGGAGCAAGCTAAAACTATGGGCGAGGATTTCAAGGCTATAACGGCGGAACGGAAAGAGCTTCGTGAAGGCGGCTACTTCTATCAGGTTAAATTAATCGTTTTAAGAAACCTCTGGCGAGAAAAGAAAGGCTTACCCGCAATTGAAGAGGAAATGGGTGACGCTTAACATTCGAAAGATTTTGAGTTAACGACTAACTGGCTACAAAAAACGAGCAAACACACAAAAAGGGAATTTGCGGGATACATCGCTAGTGTGTGCCATGTTCAAATCCCAGCACATGCGAATTGACCAATTTATGTGATTCTCGTGAACTTAAGATCACATTCATACAATTCCATTCCTGCATTCTTGGCCACCTCAAGACAGCCGTCATCCATTCTAAAGGCGATCAACATCAATCTAGGGTTCTCTTTTGCAAGGTTCTTTCTGTACTGTTCCAGTTGGTCACAATCTCCTGGATAGGCGTTTCCTTTACACTCTATTACTACAGCCCGACCATTTTTGTCCTTCGCAATAAAATCTGGGCGATCAGTTTTGCTGGTAGCCTTTTCAGACTTCACTATCTTTAAGCCTCTTTCAAATGAATCAATATGGCGTCTAAGATACTTTCTTATTCCTGCTTTAATCATGTCCTCATTTACTTCATAAGAAAGAGAGCCTGACCTAGCATTTATCAGGATAATCTGCTTGACTTCAGCGAAACTCCGCCTGTAGAGCTTTATTGGAACGACGGTCTTGCCTCTCTTTCCAAGTTGATTGAACAAGAACAAAGGTAGGTCATATCTGGAGAAGTCGTAGGGTTTGTAATACCATCTGACTTTATACTGATTAGGATATTCAAATCCCCCGTCGTCTTCGTCTCGGCCTACGATGTTTCTGCTTGTGTGTAGGTACTTCCCGTTTTCAATCTCACCAACGTAGGCGATTCTGTTTCCTCCTGCGTAAGCGAGTACCATATCACCTTTTTCTATTTTCAAGAATTCGCGAGCATCTGATGGGAGCAGTGCTTGTTTAGCTTTTTTTAGATTGCCGTAATCGGACCATCCAATTGCACAGACATTGCATTCTCGCCAAGCTTCTGCCGCATCATCAGGTCGTTCATGGTGAGTCACAATGGCATATATCCTATTCATCCTTGATTTCACCCCTACTGGTTTTAAATTATTCTAGAACCCAGATAAGATTTTTGAAAAAGCACCTCGTTGAGTGGATAGTAGGCGCGCGAATGACTATTTTTTGTGACGTCTATTTCGACCTGTCCAAGTTGTCCATAATTTCTATAAAATCGAACGCTTCTTTCCAGTAATTTCTTTTCGCAGGTGGCGTTTCAAGTATTCCAATCTTGTCTTTTGTCCAGAAAAGGCTTTTCCTTACAAAATCAGTATTTTTTTTCCTGAGTTGTTCAATTTCCTTTAAGTATGTTATGGCTTCTTCTCCTATCAAGTCTCTCATCTCATAGTGATCTTGGCGGGTTGTAGGAGAATTTCTAAACAGTATTGCAGTCCAATCATACATAAATTCGCTAGGCAGTCTAAGACTGTGACTTGCAAGAAAGATAATTATTAATCCGCTTTTTCTGCCAGTTTTTTCCGACCATAAATTGGAGAGAGATAAATATTCACGTGTCAAATCGCGTTCAATGCTGCGACCATCCTTACTCTTAAGGAATAATGCGAATTGATCTGCAAAACCAATCTGAATGGGTTTTTTATCCAAAGACCATTTTATGAAACTCTGTAAATTCCCATCTAGGGCAATTCTAGCATTTACATTTTTCTTACCGTATTTTTCTATTGCCCATTCGGTCAGTTTATCTACAATATTTTTCCTTGCATTAAAGCTATCTGTTGCATTATAATATACGAGCATTCTAGAAAATTTGATGTTTTTTACGTCATACGACGTTTTTGGACGACTGATTATTTCTTCGAAAGGTGGAAACAGGAAATTTACAAACCATTTCGTTTGATCAGTTAACTCTAATGGTTGTTGGTTTCGCCTACTTTCTAGTTCATCAAGTCTAATATGATCTAAACAAGCTTGATCTGCTAGTTCTCCAAACAGTTTCTTTGCCAGAAGTGGGGTCTGAATTGGGTCATGTCTATATCTCCTGTGGCCCTTTCCGAGCAATGTGCTTGGCTCATCCATCCAACGGTGCAAATCAGAAAACGTTTTCCCATATTTCTTGAAACTTTCTTCACAATGTTCCTCATGACTAGGCAAGCAACGCCCCAATAGAGGAAATTGCCATACGGTTTATATAAATCCTGTTGATAATGGATGGGTATACCTACTTATGCGCACAGTTATCCGGCGCGTGCATAGAAAAAGCCTACGCTAGCAGTTGTAGGAGAAAACAAAATAATATTTAGCGTAAATGAAGAGGACTACTCTAGGCTTCCTGTTCTTTTTCGAAGGCAGAAAAAAGAGGGATTGTGCGGGAGATTTCGCCACCAGGATACAAGACGACTATGGTTTTGGGCTTAGACCTAAACTAGAAGACGGCCCCAATAACTGAAAAGTTGCTGCTAGAAGTCTTTTTAATACAGAAAGTGATGCTACTTAATGTAGAGCGCATGCGCATTTTTGCTACTTAGCGGATAATTTCTCCTAAAGTCATGCTTTTCTGTAGCCTTTTCCTTTTTGGAGTTTTAGCGTGAAGCTATGTCTTCCTTTTTGGATGTGTTCTCTGAATTGTGTGTTGCAGTTGTTGCATCCGTAGGCTTGGACTGTGAATTGTCCGCCGCAATAAAAAGGGCCTTCTTCTAAGATTCCTTTTTGAGTTAAAATATGAATATTGAGTTCATAAATGTTTAGAATCTAAGTATTTGACCTAAATCTAGTGATAGTTTATGAGTGAGAGTGAAGCGAAAGTTCTTGGTGATACATTTGAAGAAGCGCAAAAAAGAGGAAAATAGCGCTTCAGCTAGAGATGAAGATGAGAAGTTTTATTGTTCTGTTTGTGGGCGAGAGATTTCTGAAGACGAGTACAATGATTATGATGGTATGTGTTGGGAGTGCTGGGACGATCAGCTGACAGAGGAATCAGATGACATGTTTGGAGATGTGATGTAAAATGGACGAGGAAAAAGTTTACGAGTGCATGAGGTGTGGCAGAAAAATCACAAAAGAAGAATATGAAACCTATAGCGGAATGTGTGAAGAATGCTACGAAATCGAAATAGACGAACTGGATTACGAAGAGTAAAGTTTAGTCTGCAGCAGAAAACCGCACACCTTGATTAAAAGCCTAAATTTCCGCACTCTTTACAATCTTTATAAGTTCTTTTGGCTGAGCGATGACTTCGCCACATTTCTCACATTTAGAAGCCTGCAAAGGCAAATACATGGGAATGAAAACTTTAACCTTAGGCTCTGGAGAATCTTGCTCAACCAAAACCTTGCTTACTGGAAATCTGTCCCAATAACCGCAAAATTTACAACGCAATTTCAAGATTCTCATAAAACACTTTCCCTAAAAGAATGACGTCGATGCCACAAATAAGGCTAATTGAAGCAAGCGTAAAAAGGTCCATGAGACCAGTCGCATGAATAAGCTTGCACTTTGAATATTCCGTAAGTCCATGATTTCTTGGGCTTGATGAGCTCTTTCTTATAACGTCCTGAACTCTGACTGCGCAAGGGCAAATTCAATGTGCTAGAAATCATTCCATTTTAACTCCACATTGTTTACATAACTCTCTGAAACCCCAATGATTCATTACATTTGCCCATAAGGCAGGATTCATTTTTTTGAGTTTTACAAAGTTATTATCTTCAGTAAGATGACAGCCAAAACCACAACAATAACATCCATTCCTCTTAAATCCTTTATAATAAATATCAGCTAATCTTATTTTGAATTTGTTTATGTAGTCCCAAATGTCTTTCTCTGTAAAGAATATCAGTGGTGTTACAACGACTTGATTCTTTGTCTCATAAATACAACCCTTGCGTACCCAAACAACTCTTCTTATCTGGCTTTCTTCCGCTCTTGTACCCATTATTGCAACTTTCTTGCCACTACGTTTCTGCCACTCCAACATCGGCTTTCTCTTTAAATAATGACAACATCTTGCACTTATCCTCAGATCTTTGTATTTTAGAAATCTCTTAACTTTTTCGAGTTTCTTTGGACTCACAAAATTGCCAGTTCTCACTCTTTCGAGTATCGTTGCAACTTCTTTTGAGAACATGGGATACCCGTATTTTTTCCAAATATCATAAGGCAACACGTCGGGCATTACCCATGTGAGCTTTATGCCATTTTTTCGGCACCAATCCTGAGCAAATTTAATGCAATCAGGATATTCCAATCTTGTATTGGAGAATACATGTTCCAATTTATACCCCATCGATGAGACCAAATGACTAAGGACCGTGCTATCCTTCCCGCCAGAAAAACTTACATAACAATTATCTTCTCCCCAAGTCATTATGGCGGCTTTAATACGTCTTTGTGCTAACATTATCTTATAATCAAGAGGATATTTCATTCTTGTATTAAGCAAATGACCCCTGAAACGTAATAACTCCTTTTCCTTTTCAGTTTTATTCGGATTATTCCATGCTATTTCTTCATCTTTAAGACTAAAATAAAACAGGTTGGTCATTTTTTGTTCACCAATTCGATTATTTTCAGGCGCGTGCGGGGATTATTTCTAAGATTCCTGAAGCTCATCCTATTTCTCCTCAAGTTTTGAAGGCAACAATTCTGGCCAAATAGTTGAGCTTTTCTCATACCATAACAACCCTTTCAGTATCTTTCCCGTTGCAAATTTAACGTTTGGGATCGCTGCTCTTTTTATGTGAAATACTTGGTTTCTTTCCCCCGAAGGTATTTCTGCTGCTGAATTTCTCCACTCAGTAGTCGACTTTATATTCTTTGAAATTTTTCTCAAACGTTTTTCTATCTGGTCGAAATTGTAACCCTTATTAATAGAGTCCTGGAGTAAGAGAATGAATGCGGCAATATACTTAGACTTAAATATGATTGATTTTGTGTCTGACATCCAATCTCCAGGCAGAACTTTCTTAAGTCTACCAAAATTTTTATTCAACAATTTTTTACCGATAACTATCAATTCACTTATCGACCAAGAGGAAGAGCTTTCACCTAACATTCTTGCTACATTCGTTGCCTGAGGATTACTTGAGTCTCTAATCTCCTCTATAATCTTGGCTAAACCGTTAGTGGGTTCTACTATATCCGTTCTGCGCAGCCCAAGTCTTGATTTTCTGCGAAGCGCACGGCCAGCAAATAAATCATATAATACGGAATTTGTGTCTAAATTACAGTCCGAAATAATTTTTCCAGCCAAAGATTTGCTTGACTCATCGCCCATAACATCATAAGCGGTTAAGTAGATTAATGAAGTCTTCACTTTCATCTGTTCTCTGTTTATGTCTATAAAGGCACGAGCAGAAAACTTCAAAATCTCATCCTCATTTTCTGTATTGAATTTTATCCCATTTACTAGAATTTTTGATTTTTCGAGCATTTTTTTCGTTAGTTTGGAAGATGCATAGGCATATAGTCTGTGTTGACCATCAATTATGCTAATAGAACCATATCTGAAAGGGATAGCCAATTTCTTTGTTCCTTCTCGTTCTCGTATACTTGCTGTGGAAGGAAGAACCACGGTGATTGGAGTTGGAAAACAACGTTCAATTTCTTTTCCTAGAAACTTTCTTATTTCTTCTACTTTCTTTTTAATCAACATTCTTTGAAAGTAAACCTTTGGTCTAAAACCCAGTAATCCATAAAAACGGAAGACCTTACAAATTCTCAATAAGAAATCGGGTGACGCTGCAAACTGAAATATATCAGCTTCTAGAGCTCCTCCAGTTATCTTGCGTTCTTCCAATTTATGGAAATTGAAATACCTATCAGTATCTTCTATACCTTCTATTTTATTAGGGTTTAACCCTAAAAACGATATAAACTCAAAGCGAGCCCATGTTCCTATCACCTTTTTCAAAGCATTAATATAGTCCCAATCATCCACATTAGTGATGGTTAATCCTTCACTGTCAGAGAATTTTTCTGGCTCTATCTTTTTGTCAATTAGTTCACGCGATGTTCCTAAGTATATAGCCTTCCATTCCTTTACTTCACGAAAGTTTGCCCTCTTTTTTGTAGGTACACCAGAAAATGAGCGTATGAGTTTAGGTAATGAAAGTTTGCTCTCTTTCACAGCTCTGTACTTTGAAATAAAATTTTTTATCTTACGTTCATTGTTTTCCTTTTGGGTGGTTACTTCTATCAAAAATCCGGTGGGCCCTATCTTTGCAATAACATCAATTTCAACTTGGAGAGGCTCTTGGATTGGTGTATTAAGCTTCGATATAGGAATAGGATCATTTGGCCAATAAGCTTCAAATCCAAAATCTCTTAAAACTTGCCCGACTTCATTGCGAAATTTATCTTGAGGCATTTTACCCCTTGTGATATATTTTTAAAGATGACTAATTATTTGTTTCTCTTGCTACCTGTAACTCAACTCAAGTGTACGGTCAATCTCTTCTCTTTCACAACGCACAGTAGAGCTTCAAGATTGATTTTCGCTTTTGCATAGCCTTCAAAACTCCCGCGACAAACTCCTACCTTGTCATCTACTTAGTCACCTAATGACTAGCCTCCTCCATTTCCGACTAAGAGTGGCTCTCTTTTCGAATACACCGCAATATCTCTTTGGTTGACAATTGAAGCTTCTGAATGCTCTCAGGAGTTAATTCTCTATTGTGAGCTATGTCATTCCTGATGGGAGTCAACTCAAGTAAGAGCTTAGTCTTAATCCAAGCTTCATCTATGAAGAATCCACTAAAGATTCTTCTCCAGTTGTCACGACGGGTTATTATTTTGAAGTAGTCGTCAAAATCGGCATAACAAATCAACGGGTAATCTTTTTCGTCCATCCATGGAAGTTTCTGTCGCTTTCCTTTTCTTTCTTTACATTTTTCTTGAACATCTGGCGGTACTGCTTGCTTCCACCAATTTTTGCCTACCGTTTCTTCCAAACCATTTTGTATAAAAAGCCTTAATTCACTCTCAAAATCTTTGAGGAGTTCACTGTTTGAATCAAAGCTTTTCTTACTCATAGTTTCTTGCGTTTGGTTTTGACTAAGAACATCACGTAGGTGTTGCTCCATTTTCTTGTCAGGATCCCCTGGCTCACCTCCGAATACTTGATAATATAGCATGTCGATGCCCCCATTTGCGTACTCTTCAGCAATCTCAAATGCCTCTTTGACATTCTCACCGAACAATACATCGACACTTTTCTTCTCAGTTATAGCGATTGCCTTGATTAATGAAATCTCTGCATCGCTAAAAGTTCGTAAGGGTATTACTCCAGTTCTCTTCTTTAGAGGCACCCTTTTTCCATTTTTAAAACCAATACCCATTGCATACATGAACACTTCTTTCATGCTCTTCTTGTAGAAAGGTGAGAGCTTGTTCTCGACTAATTCTACAACTCTTTTATGTCTTTCTCCAACTTCAAGAGCCAAGTCTCTGGGGAGCCATTTACTTTGAGCCATACGGTTTCACCTTCGTTTGGGATTTTTCTTCATTGTAATCAAGTTCGTACTCTTTGCCAACTTTTCTTGCAAGTTTTTGCCTTACCTTGGACGTGTATTCTTCATCGGTCATAAACATAGTCACTTGTGCCTCTTTCAAAAATTCAGGTAACAACTCAGCAATGTTTTCCTTAGGTTCTTTGGATATTCTTCCTAAGGGAGTGTCAATCACTACTGGGGCGTCAAACCCAGATACTTCTCGAAGGGCAGCCAAGAAAGAAAGAGCGAGAACTTGTCGTTCACCTGCAGATAGGGTTCCCAAGCATTCTGAGCCAATGTTGTTAATGACCGAGATATTATAGTCCTCATCAATTTTTACACCAACATATGTTTCCTTTTTCCAGATAAGACTCAAAAAATAGTTTTTAGTTTTCTCTTGAATGGTATTCCGTATATCATCAATCAATTTCTGCCTAACCTGACTAAAAACTTCCAGAGTATCATTGGCAAGTTTCAATTTTTCATGTGTAATTTGGAACTTCTTCGATTTTTCAAGTTCTTTGGATAAGTCTCTCTGAAATTCTTCTATCTTCAAGCGTGCATTCTTAATTTTCTCTTCTAGCAGCCGAATTTCACCGACGAGCTTCTCCTCATCGTGTTCTAATCTGACACGAGCGATTTCGAGGTTGGCAATCTCTTCAACATTTATACCTTCCAACCTAGAACTCACTTCTCTTAATTCGATTCGTGCATCTTGAAATTGTTGTTCTAATTCCGCTATTTTCTTTCTTAGAATGTCTTGAGATTTGATGAACTCTGTGGCTTCCCTTAGCGTCGGATTCAGATCATATTTTAAACTTGTCAACTCTTCGTATATCTCGGAAATCCGAACTTCCTTCAAAAGATTGGCTACCTTTTGTCTCGCTGAACTTTCTCTTGAGATATCAGTACCGCAAATACATTGACCTTTTTCTAAAAGCTCCCTAACAAAGGTTTCCTTCATCTTTGGCGGGATTTCTCCTTTCTTTGCCTTCTGTGCGATCTGCTCCAGGGAGTCACGAATAGCACTTAACGCGTAAATTGAAGGACCTGTCATAATCACTTTTTCAGACGCTTGAACTTTAGCTTCTTGCAAGGCTATATCTAACCGCTCTAATTGTGCTTTAAGTCTATCACGTTGTTTCTGTAATTCTTTCGCTAAAGGTTCAGTGCAGCTTTTCAGTTTCTCCGAGATCTTTGCGAGTTCGCTTCTTATTTTCTTAAGTTCATCTTCTTTCTCGTTCTTTTCCTCTCGACACGAGTCTCGCCCTTTTTCAACCTCTTTGATAGCTTCACTGATTTGGTCTATCTGTGGACTTTCACCTTTAAGTTCACTGCGTATTGATGAAATTGACTTTTCAAGATGCTCTATTGCTTTCTCCAGAAGGGATAATTGTGATACGTCAAAGATCGCATCGCGGACTTTGGCGGACTTTTCTTCTTTAAAGAACTCATCAAGTTTCTCGCCATCAAAGAAAAAGAAGCTTTTGACTCCATGTGGCAATATACGATTCACCAAGAATTCTTTTTCAGGAATTTCATGCATATCTCGCCCGATTTGCATAAAAGCGTGAAAATCAGATGCCTGATCAAAATGCACCTTTCCCTGATCATCTTTCTGGGCACTTATCTGACGTTCGAAAACGTGCAAGCGTCCATCCGAGCTTATCATCTTTAGCCTTACTTTAGCATAAATTCTTTGTCCATTTTCTAACTCGTTTAGCTCTGCGTCGTTTATGATAGGTTGCTTCTTCCCAGAATATTTCTCCAGATGCTCTTCCTCGCCGTACAGGCACCAATTAATTGCGTTTAACATATTTGTTTTGCCAGCGCCATTGACGCCTTGGATTACATTGATATTCCTTTCTGGATCACAACACAGTTCCACAATGACTTTGTTTCGGTATTGGCGATAATTCTCAAGCTCTATTGATTGTATTTTCACTCGGTGATAACCTCCGTTTCGATTGAATTGAGATTAACTTGTCAAACTGCTCTTTAAAGTGGGCTTTCTCCATTCTCCAGTTTTCCATTTCGAACTCTAGGATAGCCCTTGCAAGATCCTTTACCACAGGATCCTTTGCTTGAGAATCTATCTCTTTTAGAATTCTCTTACTAATTGAGGCAACCAGGGTCATTTTCATCCTTCCAGAATCATGTGATATTTAGACGCAAGTTCGGCTATTTTGGCGTATGCCAAACCAGAGTTAATAGCAGACCTTGCGAATTCCATATATCTTCTCAGTTCGCCTCTCATTATCTTTGCCTCTAGCTCGTAAAACTCAGCATCTATGTTTCCTGAAATAGTAGGCACCACCATAATATCATAAATAATTGCCTTCTTCTTTCCTTCAAATAACCTCAATATTCTTCCCCTTCGTTGAATAAATTCTCGTGGATTGGTTGAACTAGCCATTATTATCGCAATCCTTGTTGAAGGCACATCCACACCTTCATCTAAACATCTCATTGCAACTAAAACTTTGTAATATCCCTTAGCAAACGAGTCAAGCAATCTCTTTCTTTCCTTGGCGTCTTCTTGCGCAGTGAATTTGTGCTGGACTATTCCTCTTTTATTAAGAATTTCTTGAACACTCTCGATTTGCTGTGGAGAGCAATATGCTAAACAATGCCTAGGTTCTCCTAAAACATCCAATATTTGATTGAAAGCAATGTATTTTTCAGAGGCATTGACGATGACCCTTTGCCGTATTATGCAATAAAGATTAAGAAGTTCGCTTCTCCGTAAATCATCTTTAGTTTTTGCATATTCCAAGGCTATTTTCTTGGTTAACTTTTTGTATTCTTCCAATTCATCTGGCGTAAGCTCTACAATATATGGATGATACTCATACCTGCATAAGAAACCACTTTCAATCGCCTTATCTAAGGGAAATTCGAAAACTGTTTTATCAAAGAAATTCGAAATGACTGCTGTTCCTTCTTCATCAAACCATCGCGTTGGAGTTGCACTTAATCCCAACCTAAAATTGTAAATCTCTAGAAGACCTTTTTGCCTCTCGGGAGAACCTAATCCATGGACTTCATCTGCAATGAGAAAGATTTTACCAGAAACGGAATTCAATGCATGCATGAATTTTGCACTCGAAAAAGTATCATGCGTTGTAGCAACAACCAAGACGTTTAGCGATCTATTGTTGAAATCGAATATCGCATTCGCCAGTCTGTCTTCCCATGTTGCGGAACCCGCAAATGCTTCGAGGCAAGAGAAGCCAAAGATGTTTAGATTATCTTTCCATTGCCTAATTAGATGCGTGAAAGGGCATGTTATGACGACAACAAGCCTAGGCTCTTTTTTCAATAAATCAACCAAGCAACCTAAAGCGGTGAAGGTTTTACCAGTCGCTGTCGCCATTTCGAATATTCCCTTACCAGAGTTTTCCAACCATCGAGAAATCGCTTCTTTTTGATAATCTCTCAATGAAGGTCTTTCATCCACATGTTCTATTTTGAGACTTCGTATGTCGTCTGGAGCCAATTCTAGAAGTTTCTCTCGAACTGCGGTTGGCACATCATAGATTCTTAAGCGGTTAGTTTGACCATACCAATATTTTTCAAATTTCTTGTTATCAGAGGCAAGATGTTCAGGCTCACCCTCGACCCAGCTGCGAAATACTTTGAATTCCTCGATATTATCTTCCCAGGCTGTGGCTGACTCGTTCACTGAACCGCTGAACGAAATAAAGTTACCATCTTCATCCTCAAATATGCCTACCTTCTGGTGAAATATGGCTTTTCTCATGGCAGTGTCGTAATCTATTGGCTGTCCGAAGTTGTCGATCACTATTGCAACCTTAACGTCAAGATTCCCTTTGGCAACAAGCCATGCAAGAGCCCTAACGTGGTCCCGAATAACCGCGTCTTCAATGTCCTTTAAATCTTGAAGCATCATTTGCGATATGACCTCCTGTGGGTCCTCCTTGCCCTCTCTTATCGCCTCTATGTCAGGCTTTTGCAGTCTTGCGCCAACGATAAGTCTCATGTGACCTTCGTTTTTAATAAAAGCAGATATGCCTCTAGCTGCCACTGCAAGCGCGCTAGAAGAAAAGAAACCTGCTAACCTATTGTATTTCTTTGCTCTTGAAAGAACGGGAATATAGAATTGGTGCAAGATGTCATCGCTTTCAGAGTCATAGTCAGGCTTGAGTTCTAAGTCAAGAAAACTCACAGATGTCACCCTCAAAGCAACAATTTGAATCGACACAGATATACTTGGTTAAGTTCTTAAACCACACTCTTAGCAACATGAAGAATGCTCCGTGGAACGAAGTTTCTATTTAAATAGTACAAAAAGTTCCCAATTAAACGTTTCTCTATATAAATGAGCCTCTCTATTCAAGGCGCACGCGCTCATATTTGCCGCTGCGCCATGTTAACCTAAAACGTATTGCATCACGTATGAACTCTTCCTTTGTAGTATACCCCAAATGCCTATTTTCTTCCATAAAGCTTTGAATTTGCATCAAAAGCTTAGCAGGCAAAATCACGCTTTCTTCTAAAAGCGCCTCTATCGCGTCTTGGTATGTTTGCATCTTGCCCGTTTGAGCCATAAGCGTTCCAACAGTTGCTGTCAGTTTTCTGTTGATTTCGTCTGATATTCTAAGCGTCTTCATTCCTCTATCCAGCCTTTTTCAAGTAGCGTCTTCTAGACTAACTTATAATAGGCTTACAAATTTTAATAAACCTTGCACAAAATGGCTGGAAAATCTATTTTGAAGGTTCTCTTTACTTTAACTCATCTCTCTCCGCATATTCAGAGTGTCGTTTCAGCAGCTAGCTTTTATAAAGTTAAAGACAAAGCACAGTTTTTGCACGGAGGCCATCCAGAATTGGTTAGAATTCAGCTGAGGCTTTCTAGGAAACGGTATCTCGGAAGCAAATACGTATACGAGTATGAGCGCATATCCCTGCCAATTCCCCGCAAATTCCACAAAACAGTTAAGCCCTTCCTAAAACAAGATTTAGACATGGACGTAGCCACAAAAGGCAACTATCTAGTCATCACCTTGACCCCAGCAAAAACTACAAAAAGTACCACGGCAACAACCGAGATATTCCGCTTATCAGGTTGGGATGAAATTGGCTGAACGAGTTTATCTAGACACAAACGTTTACTGCAGACCACTGGACAATCAAAGTGACAGCCGCATCCAAGCAGAAACCGAAGCCTTCTTAAAAATAGTTGACATTGCTGAAAAAGGAAAAATCAAGATTGTAAGCTCCGATTACGTGAAGTTTGAAATCGAACAGATCCTAGACCCCCTGAAGAGGAAAGATGTCAGAGGCTTCGAGAGAATCTTGAGCAAAGCAAATGTTGCCAGCAGCAGGCAACTCCTCGCTCTAGCCAGGGAGTTCTCCTCCAAATGTGATATCGGTTCTTTAGACGCTTTGCACTTGGCGGCTGCCTGCCTAGGCGAGGCTGATTTTCTGTTAACCTGCGACGACGAAGTTTTGAACAACGCCCTCTGCTTGGAGAAACTCGCCGCTGAGAAAGGGTATAGGTTAAAAGTTAGAAATCCAATCAATTACTTACAGGAAAAATGGAGAGTGAAAAAATGACAACCTCGCGAATAGCCACAGTCGAAGTGCCCTTTGAAGCCCTAGTCAAGGAGCTTGGAACAAAAAGAGCCATAGAATTCATCAGCGAAATCAGAAAAAGCTACGGCGACTCCGTTGTCGAACTGAGAAAAGCCACAGAAAAACTCACCATAGAACAGGTCGAAGCCGAAATCAAAACCTTAAAAAAGCAAGGAAAAATCTAAAACCAAGCACCCTCCATAACATACACATCAAAACGACGACTTGCCAACCGATCTGCACCTCCGCAAAAACGTTTCCGCCCGCCGAATACACCCCGCAAAAATCAGCCCCTGAAAGGCTTCAAACACTTGAATTTAAACACAAAAATGCAAATTCCATTTAAATATCAGCCAGCCGAAAGATTTTCCGCTATAGGCTTTTCTGCCCGCAGAAACGTTTTGCCCAGGGCTTAACCACACAAAAACATGTCTATTAATGTAAATAGCAACTTCCACACAAATTCTCGTTGCCGGGCCATGGTGATTGGCGTGTGGAGAGGAGCAAGAGGAACTGTGGAAGAATCTCAGTTTTCAAGGGTCGAGAGGCTAGGCTTAATTTTGCAGTCTTCCAAGTCCTCGCCCTCAAAGGCCCGCAGACAATCTACGACATACACAAACAAATACGAACAATCAGAGGCTTAAGATACACCAGATACGCAAGCGTTAACAAACGAATAAAAGCCCTCGAAGAAACAGGCTACATCAAAAGAACAGGAACAAGAAAGACAAAAGCAGGCTTCGAAGCCATAATATATGAAGTAACAGCACGCGCCTACCTAGCTCTAATACTCAATTCTATGAATCTCGATGAATTGCTCGAAGCAATAGATGAGGATATAGCATTAGTAATACTGGCAGATATCTTACTACAATCCAAGCTTAGTTTTCAACCCATAGAAAGACTTAATTTTTCGCCGAGCGGAGCTAATGACAAGGTGTTCATGAATGGAGGAATTGCATAAGGGAGAACAGCTTCTGTATGGAAACTTTTCGAAGCTATTTGACCTTGAAGTTCAGGGAAACATCGAAGAGACTGGTCGTCTGTATGGAAGACTAAGGGATCTGGACAGATCACTATTTGCTGGGTTTATTTCTTTCATTTTGGCACGAGTCGGATATTACTCAAAGACTATTTTCGATGTCTCTGGATCTAAAACGACTGACAATACGAACGAAGACTGGATTGACGATATTGGATTACTTATCATGGCATGGGCTGAAGAACTGAACGATTTGAAGAAGACAATAGGTGAACTTGCTGATACTCCTCTTTTACGAGAGCACATGACATGGAACCAATACTATGAGAACGTCGAGAGTAGAGATATGATGAAAATTGTCTTTGTATCTAGAATGCCTTTGGGTTTCCTTGTTGCAAAAACTGAAGAAGAATGGCTGGTAGCAGGCAGCATTGATCCGTCTTGTAAAAACTACATAGTAGTTCATCCTGCAACTTATCGCGAGGCCAAGAAAAAATACCCAGATAAGCTCATGGAGTTGCATGGCACTCTGTCTGAGGAAAGCGTCTCTCTGCTTTCAGTAGATGAATTTGTGGGCAGATTTGTATCAGACACTGAGAGGAAACATATATTACTTGAAAACTGGTGTGCAATCAGAGATGCAGTTCTCGAAAGCTTGCACAAAGAGTTCCCCATGCTCGTATATGCTTCAAAAATTCAGCAACTAGTGCAAACTGGAGAGCGTCTAAAAGCCTCAAGACGAGAATTTGAAGCAGGCAACCTTGAACATGCAATTAGGGACGCTGGATTTGCTTGTGAAACCCTCTTGAGCATACTGTACTACAGGGAAAAAGGAAAAGAACCGGAAAATTTGACTTTCAACGATCTTCTCAGTTCAGTTAAGGAAGTAATAGAAACCGAATTCGGATCGCTCGTTTATCACGACCTCGAGTTCATTCGTGATTGGAGAAACGTTGTTTCTCACCCGCAAAAAAAAGCTTACACTCTTGATAGCAATATCACGCTACAGGTGATCAGTAGAAGCGAAGTCTTCTATGAATTGTTCAAACATGCTTTTAGACCTTTTCAACTGCAACCATAGCGAAAATCTTCAGAGACATCTAATTGTGCACACTGTTCCTTGCTGGACGCTGCGAGGAATAGTATTCTTCACCACTAAACCTAGAGGAACAGTATTCCTGGATAGCTCCAGAATTTCCTTAAACTTTTAAAGCCACATAGTTCAGAGGTGAGATTATTTGGTTAATCTCGTTGAAGATTGGGAAGTGTTAGAACAGTACGCAGGAGACAAACAAGGCTACTACCAAGTATTGAGCAACGATGGAACCATAGAAATCCGTTTAGCCATAGGCAAACTAGGATTCAAAAAAGAATTCGATAACAACGCCAACCCACTTTTAACTCGCATCCTATCATTCTGCAAATCTCGAAAACTCATCAAAGTAAGCGAAACCGTCAGAGACGAATTCTTCTTCAAATAGCCTCTTTGGAGGCGAAACATGAGCAAGGATAAAGGGTGAAAACTTGATGGACAAGGCCATCCCAAAAGGTTCAGCAGTATACGTCCGCTACAAGGACCACGTTCTATTCAAGAACACGTTCAAGCCCATCGAAGGTGCTGCTGAACGCGAAACCTTGGGGTGGCTAACCCAAGAAAACAACGAACTCCTATGCATTCAAAACGACAGAACCGTCGAAAGCCTTCAACACTCAAGCGGAACAGCCAGCGGAATGGTGCTATTAAAAAGCTGCATCCTAGAAATCCGCCCATTACCATTACAAGATTTTCCAAGCGGGTCTATAAATTGTCAAAACAACATAATTAATAACGCTGAGTATGCGCCTCAAAATCCAAAGCGAAAAACTCAGCCAAAGTAAAACTGGACGGGAGAGCGAAACAATGAAAGCAATAACAGTAACCCACAGCCCCCGCGGCTACAAACTTCAAAAAACACTAATGTTAACAGTGCCCGAAACAAGAAACGCTGCAGACGAAAAACTCCAACAATACATAATCGACAGCCTCTCATGGAAAATGCCGAGGCTGGTGCCATTCACCTTTGAAAACGCCTCCACATTAGAACTAGCCAAACACCTGTTAAGGCATCGCACCGCCAGCACGGCTACGCTATACCAATACATTTACGGCGTACACCGCTTCTGCCAATGGGCAAACACCCAACCAGACCAGCTGATAAAAAGCTGCCAAGACCCGGACGGAGACCCAAACCCAAAAGCCCTAGCCAAATACAGCCGCCTCCTCGACGACTTCGTAGGATGCCTCCAAGCAGAAGACCTAGCGCCAGGATCAGTGTCCAACCACGTTAAAGGCGTCAAGGCACTATTCCGCTGCAACGGACTAAAACTTGAGCTGCCATACAGCCTGCCGAAAAGAAACGTTTACAGCGACAGAGCACCCGCACCAGAAGAACTTCAACACATGATAGACATGGCTGACATACGAGAAAAAGTCATCGTTTCAATGCTTGCCTTAGCCGGATTCCGCATAGGCACACTGGTTAAGCTTCAATACCGCCACGTCAAGAGCGACCTCGAAAAGCTGGTGACACCCATCCACATCCACGTAGAAGCCGAAATTACCAAAGGCAAATACCACGACTACAACACTTTCCTAGGACAAGAAGCAGCAGAATTCCTCAGAACATACTTGGAACTTCGAAGGCAAGGCAGTCCCACTGGAAGAATGCCGCCCGAAAACATCCATGACGAATCACCACTAATAAGAGACGAGCTTAGCAGACATCCAAAACCTCTTTCACCAGGCAGGCTACACCAAATTGTCCACGACCTCTACATAAAAGCTGGCTTAATTCCAAGAAAAACGCTCGGACGCAGATACGAACTAAGGGCCCACAGCATACGCAAATTCTTCCGCACGCAGATGGCAGCCTTAGGCGTACAGGCAGACTACATCGAGTACATGATGGGCCACACCATAAGCACTTACCACGACATCCAAATGAAAGGCATAGAATTCCTAAGAGGCATCTACATCGCCTCAGGCTTAAGCATAAAGCCGAAAACACGCATAAGCAAAATCGACGCCCTCAAAGAAATCATAAGGGCATGGGGACTAAACCCAGAAGAAATCCTAACAAGAGAAGCCCTCACACAGCCCCACAGAACCCTCATAGGTCAAAGCCAGCTTGAGCAAAGTCAGCTACACCAACTCACCACGGCGCTAAAACAACAAATGCTGAAAGAAATACGAGAAAACCAAAGCCAAAAAAGTATAAATTCATGCCTAAGCGGTGGTAGCCCGGGAGAGATTCGAACTCTCGTCAGCGGGTCCAAAGCCCGCTATGCTTGTCCACTACACCACCGGGCTTCATGCGCAAAATGTTCTTGAACTAACTCTTTAATAAGCGATTTTTGATTAAAACCTTCCTCTCCTTTCGTATTTTAAGCATTATTTCCCGAGTTTTTTCGGTTACTTTGGCTACGTTAAGCTTGTCTACTTCGCTTAAGTTTAGAAACTTTAATATGTAATTATAGTTCTTTGGGTTCTTCCCCTCTAGGCTTTCTAAAGAACGCATTAAAGTTGTATAATCCACTTTAACCTTCTCAATCGAAGATTTTAACCAAACATAGTTTTCAACAATGTCAAGAAAAATGCTGTTCAAGTAATGCGATGCCTCAACCACTTTTCCAGAGTCAATCAAAGCGTTTGTACGCATCACCACACCCTGTAAAAAGGCTGGATTCAAATAATAATTCAGTTTTGTCTTAACTTTAAAATGAGAGGACTCGAGCGTTTGAAGATTTTGCTCAGTTGTGGCTTTCATTTCGTCCCAGATTACTTTGAAAAGCTTCAGTTTGTCTTTAGCGATTACATTATCGGTTTTATTTAGCCCCGTTATCTCTAAGTATTCGTTAAACATG
>Ga0315280_10002466_pt1 | contig 29941 bp, 25 predicted proteins | sample YL17G06_40_MG_FD_203697 | JGI IMG/M metagenome (GOLD analysis project Ga0315280, IMG submission 203697) | Sediment microbial communities from Yellowstone Lake, YNP, Wyoming, USA - YL17G06_40 | ecosystem: Environmental > Aquatic > Freshwater > Lake > Sediment | place: USA: Wyoming | collected... | reverse complement strand
AAGGGCTTCAGGCAAAATCTCCAAGCCAAGAATTGCTAAATCAACCCCTTTTTTGGTCTGGTTGATTTCTTCTTTTGCCGCGTCGGTGTCTCTAACAAAGAGGACGCCTAATTTAGAATTGGATGAAAGTCCGGCCCCTGCCAAACCTAAAAACTTACTCGCGTTTTGCAAATCGATTCGAATTTTTGAAATTTCTTCCCTCTTGTCTTGGACGGCTTCTTTACCAAGAATTTGCTCCACCAACCCACTTGCTTTAGTAGCTGAGTCAGTGATGTACTCCAATGCCAAAGAAGTATTTAACCCTGTCTCCAATAAATTCTCTAAAGTTTCCTGTCTTTTTGTTTGGCCTCCAAACCAAAAGAGCCAAGAAAGCTGGTTTAGACCCCTTTTTGCACCACTGAAAAAAAGGTTTGCTCTTTTGGCATCCCGCTTTAAAATTTGGATATTCATGTCCTTAGGCCTTTCCTTTAATGAATAAATTAGGCGGGAACCTAAATACCCTCCGGCTAAAAGTTGGAAAAATGGCAGGATGAGGAAGTTGAACAGGAAAAGGCTAACCACAATAAGAGTTGCACTTTTAATCCCCAATCGAAACTGCATCCGTGGCAAAGAGATGGAAGGTAGTCTTGGCTGGAGCAGGCTGAAACTAAATCGACTTTTTAATTTTCCAAAAAACTCCAAGAACTGTTCTTTCTCAATCCCTTTTCCCTTTGCTTCTGCCGACGGAATAACAACAATCTCCTCGCCTTCTTTCTGCCAAATCTTTTTGCCGGTCAAGAAAGCTTCAAGGGTTGATTTAAGCCCCTCCTCAAGTTTTGTTTTAGGACTCCAACCTAATACCCGTTGAGATTGAAGAAGTTCCTCCTTAGGAATAGGAAATTTTAATGTGGGCTCTATGCTGCCGAACTCAAGTTTAAGATCTTTTTCTGGCACAAGTTTTTTTATTGTATCTTTTAGAGCATAGGCAAAATTGAGGGTGGTTATCTCCTCAAGATTAACGAGGTTGAAGATTCCACCCCTCGTCTCTGGGCCAAAGGCAGCTTTAAGCATTCCATAAACTACATCGGCAACAAAAGTTGGATGCAAGAGGTCTAAACCTTCAGCCGGAATTGACAGGGTGTCTCCTTCCAGCGCTTCCTTAATCAATTTAGAAACAGTCGACCCTGTTTCAAGAAGCATCCCTGGTCCATAAACGTCGATTATCCTTGCAATCCTTGCGTCAATGCCAAATCTCTCAAAATAAGAAACAGTCAGGGCTTCAGCATATCTTTTTGCTTCATGGTGGGTATGGTGGCGGTAAACGCTCTCGCCTACACCAAAATAGTGTTGAATGTGGCCAGCTGAAAGAACACCGGAATAAACCTCTAAAGATGATGCAAGGAGAAATTTTGCCCCATCCTCCTTTGCCCGATCTAAAAGATTTTTTGTGCCTTGGGAATTTAAGATCAGAGTTTCAAGTGTTACATCCCTTCCGACAAGATATTCCTCAATTCCGGCCAAATGAAAAATGTGGGAGAATCTCGGCAGCCCTGCAGGGGTTGGAGAAGATATATCATGCTCAAGAAAGAAAAAATTCTCTTTGCCCAAAAGATCAAGGATATTTTCCTTTTTTGCGCCTGTCAAATCGTCAAGACAGTAGACTTGGCAATTTTGGCCAACCAATGCTCGACAAAGATGGGCCCCTAAGAAGTTCGCACCGCCGGAAACTAAAATTGTTTGATTTGCAAATCTTGGCTTTTGATCGTCTTGGGCAGGCTGATTCATCAGCAAAATTCTACACCCCAATTCCTTCCAAAACAAGGGGTGTCTAATGGGGCTTACAAGAAATTTTTTATATAGAAAAAATTATTATGAAGGGCCGTTTAATTTTGTTTTGGGTAAAAGTAGATCTTGGTAGAGATGACTAAAATTCCAAAGACAAAACCAAGAAGAAAACCAACGGCTAAATTAAGAGTTTTGTGTGGATCAATTTTTTCCAATCTAGGAGACGGGGTAAATGTTTCCGTCTGAAAAAAACCTTTCTCGTTTTCCTCAAACTTTTTTGTTTCACTCCTTATCGCTTCTTCTGCTTCAAGAACTGAAGTTTTTGCCTGCTCAACCTTTTCCTCTTCGACAATTAACCTAAAAATCTGGGGTGTAAGTTTTTTAATTTGAAACTTTTTCCCAACTTCTCCTTGAACCTCTGGTTGTAAAAGAAAGGCAATCAAGCTATCTGAAAATTCCTTGATCCTAAGCTGGCTGTAATAATTGTCTGTAGAGCTCCTCTCTTGTGATTCAGCGACAATCGTTGGTTTTAAATATAAAAGGAGGGAGGCTCGAAAGGTTTCCTTCTGGTTCTGGTTGAAAAAGAAAGCCGCAACCAATCCTAAGAAGATAAAAACCGAAATAAAAAACCAATTACGCAAAAGCTGGCTAACGAAATCCTTCAGCTCCATTTTAGATTTCCATCGAGCGCCTCGTTGACTAAAAGGTCAGCCTCCTTATTCTCGTCTCTTTTTATCCAGTGATAAGAAACAGAATAAAAATTATTTTCTAAGGTTCTTGCTTGAAAAAGATAATCTCTCATCCTTTGATCTTTAACTTTAAACCGGCCAGACAGTTGTTCAACAACCAGTTGCGAATCAAGTCTTAAATCTAGCTTCCATTCTTTTTTACTTCCAGTTCCTTCACCGCCAAAAAATTGGTCAGAAGACAAAAATTCCAAAGCGCCAATTACCGCTTGATATTCTGCCTCGTTGTTGGTCGCCCTACCCAAAAAAGCGGCCTTTTGTAAAAGAATTTTGCCATTTTGATCCTTAACAACAAAGGCCCAGGCAGCTGGTCCAGGATTGCCTCTTGCCGCCCCGTCACAAAAAACAGTTAAATACATAAATCTGGTGTCTTCAAGTCTACAGTAATTCATTTCTCTTTTTCAAATCTTTCCCTCCCAAACAACCAAAGGAAAGTAAGACCAAAGGTAACGGCCAAAACCAACCCTTCACAGATTACTGTTGTGGCGGCGGCTGCCCGATAACCAAAGTAGGGAATGAAGATTAAGTTTAAAATAATGTTTAAGAGAGCCGCTCCACCAAAAATAAAAACGAGCGCTTTCTGCTTGTCTAAAACAACAATAGTCCACATAAAAACAGCTGAAGTGTAGAAAAAAGGGAGACCTAAGGAAAGAATTCGAAGGGCAGAAATGCTTTCTCTAAAACCACCACTAAAGAAAAATCCAATCACAAGTGGAGCAAGAGCAAAAAGAAGGACAAAAACCAAAACCGAGCAAAGAATCATAACCAAAGAGGAAACTACAATTGTCTTTTTGAATTTGTCTAAAGAGGTGGAAAGGTTTCTAACTAAAACTGGGTATAAGGCATTGGCAAAAAAGACCGGCGCAACCAAAGAGCTTTCGAAAAATCGATAGGCTAAAGAATAATTGCCTACTTCAGCGCTGGAACGGAAAGAGGAAAGAATCAAAATGTCACTTCTAAAATAAATCAGATTAAAAACCAAAGCCAATCCAATTGGAAAAGATTGAAAAAAAATTTTCTTCCAGCAAACACGGTCGAAAAGGATCCGCCAGGGGCCAAACAATCTGCCTACAAAAAACAAAGCGCTACCGGCAACTACGGCCTCCGATAAAACTAAGGCAAAAACCAAAAAAAGGATCGGGGCACTAATCTGGACTAAGAAAAAAACAAGGGCGAGTTTAACCACGCTCCCAACAAAAAGAGCCAGAACCGATTGGTCATATCTTAACTTCAATTGAAAAATTGAGTTAGCACTGGTTAAAAACCCTTGGCTGACGATGTTTAAAGAAGCAACCAAGATACCGATTTTAACCAGATTGGAAAACCCATTGCCGGTTATTGGGTTGTAAGGCAAAAGAAAGGCAAGAAACCAAACAAAAAATACCCAAGCGAGGCTCCAGAAAAGTCTTAAACCTAAAAGGTTGCCAAATAAAATTTTTGCCTGACCCTCGTCTCTTGCTGCCTCCCGCACAACAATGGCGTTGAAACCAAAATCTGAAACCATATAAAAAAGCTCGACCAAGACAAAAATCTTAGCAAATTCACCATAACCTCCTTCTCCAAAAGCCCGCCCAACAAGGACAATAACAAGAAAGGTGGTTGTAGCACCAATTATCTTTCCTGCCCCTTGAATAACCGTGTTGGAAAAAATTGAGAAGGCTGTTTTCAAACTTTTAGGCTCCTCTTCCTTTATAGCAGAAAGACCAGGATAAACCCAAAACTAACCAAAAAATAAATACTCCTTGCTGGAGAGTCCAAAAATAATGATCAAACATAGAAAGAAAAAAAACGCCAACAAGACAAAGCACAAAAAGCAAGGCCGTCTCTTTCTCTTTCTGCCTAAAATGGAGTAAGCCAAAAAACGTGCTGACAAACAAAAGAGTAAAGGATAAAGCGCCAACAATTCCCACTTCTGCCAAGACCAAAAGGATGAGATTGTGGGCTGGTTGTAAGATTCTTATTGTTTCTTGAAGTTGCCAAAAGTGGGGCAGGTTGGGAATAAAATTTCCCGGACCCAAACCAAAAATTGGCGCAAACAAAAACATGGAAATTGCCGCCTTGGCGAATTTTGCCCGCAGGACAAGAGAGTGGGAATCTGAAGTAGTAATGGTTAAAAAACGTTCTAGGATTAAAGGACCAATAAAAAGAAAAAGGCTTGTTAAAGCAAGGAAGATTACTAAAACAAAAAATATCTGCAAGCGCAAACTGGAAAGAAATTGTTTCTTTTTTTGCCAGCCAAAATTAGCAAGTATTAAAAAAGTTGAACCAAAACCGACCAACCAAGAGGTTCTTGAAAAAGTCAAAAACAAGGCCAAAAAACCAAAAATAAAAGTAGGAAGTAAAAAAGCAAGGATTTTTACTTCTTTTTTCTCCTTGAGCAAAAAGAATAAAGTCCAAGGAAGAAAAAGGGCAAGATAGGCACCCAAAAGATTGGGGTGGGGAAAGGTGGCGTAGGGTCTCAAGAATAGTTGGTCTGAGTATAAAAGTTGGGAAATACCGGGGGTGGAAATATTAAAACTTCTCTCGCCCAAAAACCAGAGCCCTAAAGATTGCTGCCTGTAAAATTGAAAAATTGCCAAAAAAGAAGTCCAAAGGATACCAAATGAGAGAACTAAAACGGCTGAAGAAAAAATCTTTTTAAAATCCAAAAGAGTACAAGACAAAGCATAGAGAGAAAACTCCACAAGTTTCAAAAATTTTAGAAAAAAGAGAACGTGACCTCCGTTAACAAACATCGAAACAGCCAAGGAAAAAAGAAAGAAGAAAAGCAAAAGAAGGGGAGTTTTGGAAATTTTTATTCGCTTTTGGTAAAAAAAATAGTTGGTAAATGAGGCAAAAATAAAAAGAACAATAAAAATATCAGAGAGAAAGAGAGTGGGAGAAAGATAATCAATTTTAAGTCCCAAAACAAAGGAGAAGGAAGGCCAAAAATGCTTACCAAATTGAACAGGAAGCAAAATAAGGGTAATGAGAAAAAGAAGATAGGCAGATTTTTCAAAAAAAGTTTTAAGCTTTAGGTTTGCCTTTTTGGTTGGATAATGAGCCTTCGTCCTTCACCCTCCCCTTCACTTTTGGTCTCAATGTTTGGGTCTTGAGACAACGCAAGATGGACAACCCGTCTTTCCCGTGAACTCAAATTCAAGAGTACTTCAAACCGTCCACTTTCCGTAACCTTCTGGGCAATACTTTGAGCAAGAGAGATCAGCTGTTCCTCACGTCTCTTACGAAATCCTCCGATATCAACAATAACTTTTTCCAAAACAGCGATTTTTTTGGCCAAAATAAGATTTAAAATCAACTCAAAAGCATCTAAATTTGCCCCATAACGGCCAATCAGAAGGGCTGAGTCGGTAGATTCAATTTCAAGGTAATAATAGTCTCCTTCCTTGTGCAGCCTGCAACTTCCCTCAAGCCCTAAAAGAGAAAGGAGTTTTTCTGCTTGCTCAATTATTATTTTTTCCGTTTCTTCCATCTTCTTTTTTCTTGAGGAAGGGAATAAAATCCACAAGTCCGCCTAGACCAGAAATTAAATACTGCTGAATAATACCAAAAATAGTAAAAGTGTTCCAATAAAGCGAAAGGCCTAAAGGAAAACCATAGGAGAAAAGGGCAATCATACCTGGCATGAGATAGGTCATTTGCGATTGCATCGCCACCATTAGTTCCTCCTGTTTTTCTTTTCCTTTTTTCTCTTCTCCCTCTTTAACTTTTTGTTCTTTTGACGCAGCAAGCATTTTTGATTGGATAAACTGTAAAAGGCCGGTTATTACAGGGACTAGAAGCAAAAGAGGCCCTGCCTTTGACCAATCGGCTGGCTTTTGGCCAAGATTAAACCCTAAAAAAGAGGGGTCAAGTGGGCCAGAAGGTCTTAAGATGGGATGGTAGACAATTTGATTGATCTGTTGTAAAAGGTCTGTCTGTGAACCGGCTCGTAAAACCTGTAATAAAACTTGGTAGAGGGCAATAAAAATTGGAATTTGCAAAACGAGAGGCAAACAACCCGATGCCGGGTTAACGCCGTGTTCCTTATAGAGTGCTATTTGTTCTTTTTGTAATCTTTGTTTGTCGTCACCAAATCTTTTTTTTAACTCCTCAAGTTTTGGCCTTAAATCTGACATTTTTTTGGCGCTTTTAAGTTGTTGGGCTGTTAAGGGCCAAATAATCATTCTCACCAAGATTGTTAAAAAGATTATGGAAAAACCCAAAGCTCCCGGGATACCGATGGTCTCAAAAATCTTATGAATAGCCAAAAGAAGATTAAGGATCGGCCAAATAAAAAATTTATTGAAAAAAGAAGGATTAGTCATGGCAAGGGATCAAAACCTCCTTGACAAAAAGGATGGCATTTAAAAAGCCTTTTTGCTCCAAGTGACATTCCCCGCCACAAACCAAAGCGGACAATTGCTTCTTTTGTATAGTTTGAACAGGTTGGATAAAATCGGCAACCAAAAGTACCCTGGCCAAAAAACAGAGAAAGAAGGGGCTCAAAAAGTTTTTGATAGATTTCAATGGCAAATAAAAAGAAACGTCTCATTTTAAAACCCCAGCTTTAGTCAAAGCCTCTTTTAAAAACAGCGTTACCTCTTGGCTCCTAAATTGGCCGAGGTTTCTTTTTACTATAACTAAAAGATCGATATTGTCAATCTGGTCAAGCAGGTTCTCTAATACTTTAAAAATCAGTCTTCTTGCCCGGTTTCTGGCCACTGCTTTTTTTGCCACTCTTCTGGAAACTATAACAGCAAAGCGCGGCTTCTTTGCCTCATTTGGCCTCACAACAAAATCAAAAAAATCAAACCACAGCCTTTGCCCTTCAAACTGAGCACTTTTACCAAGCGAAAGCCGATATTCTCTGGGGAGCATGGATCTACTAGCGGCTAAGAATGGTTCGTCCTTTTTTCCGTCTTTTGGACAAAACCCTTCTTCCACTTTTTGTCTTCATCCTCACCCGAAAACCGTGGGTCTTTTTTCTTTTTCTTTTTTTTGGTTGATAGGTCCGCTTGGGCATTTTTAAAAAATTTAGACTTGAAGGTATTATAAATCCTCTGGTTTGAAAAAACCAGAGTCTTTGGGCTAAAGCCTAGACTTCCCTTGCCCTTACAGGCAAGGGTGTCTTTGTGAGTCTACGTGAGCGCAGCCTCACATAAACTCCTCTTGCAATTTTTGCCAGAGCTTTTGGGCTAAAGCCAAATCCCTCTTTCTAATAGGGTTTTTTTACGTCTTGACAAATGGTGGAAATGGTGATTAATCTTTTTTGGGGAACTTTTTAAAAGCGGCTTTTATCCATTTTTCTCCTGTGGTTGGTGGACTAAATTTTTAAGGTTCCAGATATAAAGTAAGGTCTAAAACCGTCGCCCAAAAACATGGACACAGCAAAAATTTGGTCGCAAATGATCTTAGAGTTGAAAAGCAAGCTCTCGCCGGCTGCCTTAAAAACATGGTTTACCGATGCTTCGCTGGGCCGAGTATGGGAAGAAGGTGGAGAAAAAAAGCTTGAGTTTTTTTGTAAAAATAACTTCTGTCGAGAACAACTGGAAAAAAGATATGAGCCTCTTATCGCAGCGACAATAGAAAAAATTACAGGAGGAAAAGTTAAGCCCGTCTTTGTGGTCAAGCCGGATGGCCAAGAGAAAAAATGGGGCGGTCCTATTTTTGGTCAACCTTCAATTACTCACCAAGAAGAGCGGTACCTGGGTCTTAATCCCAACCAGACTTTTGCCAATTTTGTTGTTGGATCATCCAATAAATTAGCCTTTGCTGCCGCCCAGGCTGTTTGTGAGAATCCTGGCTCGTCCTACAATCCCCTTTTCCTCTATGGCGGTACCGGTGTGGGAAAAACTCATTTGCTTTCGGCAATTGGCAACAGGTTAAAAGAGGGGGGCAGCCTGAAAATAACCTACATGACCTGCGAAAGCTTCACCAACCAATTCATCGACTCTTTAGTCAAGAAAACAACCAAAGCTTTCCGTGATAAATACCGCAAGGTTGATGTCCTCCTTATCGACGACATCCAGTTCCTATCGGGACGAGAGGGTTTTCAAGAGGAATTTTTCCATACCTTTAACGAACTTCATGGGGCAAAAAAGCAAATTGTTCTAACCTCAGACAGGCATCCCCAAGAAATTGGCCGGTTGGAAGAAAGACTTGTTTCCCGTTTTTTAGGCGGATTAACTTGCGATATTGCCCTGCCCGAATTGGAACTAAAAACAGCCATCCTTTTATCTAAGGCTAAAGAGCGGGGGCTGGAGATTGCCGAGAATGTGGCAGAAGTTGTAGCCAAGGAGTGTAAAAATCCAAGAGAAATTGAAGGGGCATTGATAAAAATAGCCTCAAGCGCCAGGTTTTTGGGAAATGGGCTGGATTTACAAAACGTCCGGCGGGCTTTAGGCCTTAGTGACGGTCCAACAAGAAAAGCGGGACCAAGAGAAATTATTACGGCTGTCTGCCGTTATTATCGACTAAAAACCGTCGACGTTTTTTCTCTCGATAAAAAAAGAGCGGTCTCTTTTCCCCGCCAGATAATTATGTATTTACTGCGAAAAGAGCTGGGACTTTCTTACATGACAATCGGAGACCTCTTACACAAAAAAGATCACACAACCATAATCCATGGGGTAGAAAAGATTCAAAAACAAATTGAAGCTAGCCAGAACTTGAAAGATGAGATCTTGCAAATCAAAGCACAAATTTTATAAACCCCCAAATACATCCACAAAATGAATAATTTTATCCACAAGAAAAAAAGCCGAAATAATTTTTATCTTACAGGTTTTGCCCACCTTTTTTGGTTTTCCAATAAGATTTCTAGTTTTGCCCACCTTTTTTCTTTTGACGTCTTGGGGTATTTGTCCACCTTCTTGGTGTTTGTAACTATTACTAATACTAATAAAAATAAGAACTATTGTATAAACTTTGTTTCTTTTCTATATGAGGTTACACTCATGTAAACTCATAGAAAATCTCTTGCTCTTCAAGTAAGAGGAGTTTATAATCTAGACAATTATGAAATTTAGAATTGATCATGACTCATTTTCCAAAACTCTTTCTCTTCTCAATCACGTAGTTCCTCTTAAACCTAATTTACCGGTGATTGCTAATATCTTGATCGAGTGTAATAAAAATAAGCTTTCACTTTCAGCCACCAACCTAGAACTTGCTTTAACTTTAACCCTTCCAGCAAAAATTGAAAGAGAAGGAAAAACAACTTTTCCAGCAAGAATTACATCAGAATTTGTCTCATCGCTTATAAATAAAGAGCTTGAGATCGAACTGATTGATCAGCTTTTGTATATTAACCAAGAGAAGGTAAAAGCAAGTTTTTCAACTATACCAGCCGAAGAATTTCCCTCAATTCCTCAAATAGAGGAGAAGACCAGTTTTTCAGTCGACAAGAATCTTTTCTCGCAGGCCCTGGAAAGGGTGGTTTTTGCTGCCGCCCAGGATGAAGGAAGGCCGACCTTAACCGGAGTCTTGTGGGAGGGCCAAGACAGTAATTTGAAGATGGTAGCGACCGATGGTTATAGATTAAGTTTTGTTAAAATTTCTTTGGGGAAGGTGGCCGACTCTTTAAAAATTATCGTACCAGCAAAAACCCTGGTTGAAGTTTTAAGAATTTGCCAAGAGGATGCAGAAAAAAGTGACAAATTGGAAATTTATTGGCAGGCCGAAGATAACCAGATAGGATTTAAGCTCGGAGAGAAAAAGATAATTTCCCGACTGATTGAAGGTCAGTTTCCCGATTGGGAAAGGATTGTGCCAGAGGAGTTTAAAATAAAGATCGTTCTGGACAAAGAAGAGTTTTTGCGCAATTTAAAAACAGCCTCAATTTTTGCTCGAGAATCGGGAGGAGTGGTTAAGTGTATAATTGCCCCCAAATCTCTAACTTTGAAAGCAAATACTGCCCAAGTTGGTGAAAATGAATGTGCTTTTCCTGCCAAAACCCAAGGAGAGACGGGCGGCGAAATTGCTTTTAACTATCGTTATCTTTTGGATGTTTTGACGGTAATTTCGGAAGATGAAGTTTCTTTTAGTATGATTGAGTCCTTAAATCCTGCCATTTTTAGGCCAGTCGGTAAAGAAGGCGAGAACTTTTTCCACATCATAATGCCAGTTAGGGTACAGGATTAGTGGATGACCTTTTTGAAGGTTTCAGAGGTTTTAAAAAGTTCCATTTTGCGCTCTGGCGACTCGTCTTCCTTACTTGCCCTTCAAGTATTTAAAGCCTTTCAAGAAGTACTTTTTGAACTTTATGGCAAAAAGTATACCAAAAAGGCACTTACCAAAATTAAGCCCAAAAAATTTGCCTGGGGTACCCTAGCGATATGGGTTCCTTCCTCAATTTGGAGCCAAGAATTAAAATTGAAAAACTTTGACATTTTGGAAAAAGTTAACAAGAAGCTAGAAAGCAAGGTTGTAAAAAAAATAGCCGTGCGTATAAAGATCTAAAAACGCCGGGGGGCATTAATTGTTAAGCCTTGACCGAAATTTCGAGTAAAACTTTGGGTTGTGGTTGGTTGAAAATACCAAATTTCTAAGATTTTTCCGTCGTGAGGGTTTGCATAAATAGCAAGACCTGCTTTAGCAAAAAGATATAAAGGTGCTGTCATCCCGTGCGTACCATAAAGAACCTGCGCAGGTTTGCCAAATTTAGTAATATAATCTGTTAAGATTCCTTTTTCTGGGCCAAAAATTTCTTCTTTAACTAACACGACCTTATTTTGTTCAACAATTACATCATTAGGTCTATAACGACTTTCTGAAGAGTATTGATAGATTGTTTTGCCTCCCTCCTGTTTTTGATCGACGGCCGCCCCAAGAAGGTTTGTTAATTGGTCCTCTTTGGTTTTTCCTGGTATTACGCCGCGCCAACTGCTCTGACTAGCTTTACCTCCTAGCCCGCTTATTTTTGAAAAAAGAAAAGCGAATAGAAGAAAGGTCGTGGTTGCTATTAGCACAATGGCCCAGAACCGTCGGCTTTTTAATATATGTGCAACTGATGTTAGGTTTGCCATTTAGAACGTCACTCCGCCAAAAATCTCCTGCTTGGCAAAATTAAAATGAAGAGGATAGCTGCTGGGATAACTGTTGAAAACTCCACCAGGATAGCCACTCCAAGAGCGTGCCAGAAAGTTATAAGTTTTATAGACAACATTATCGGCAATCATTTCAGCAAATCCTTCGTCTTGGCAGGGTCGGCAGTCAAAGGGGTAGGTTGGTAAGAGTCCTTCTTGGTTATAAATATCTTCGTAGTTGTTGTAAACATCGCTGTTGTAGTTGCCGACGACATGGCCGACCTCGTGAATGATTACGTAATTAGCAAAGGGTTGGTTGGTAAAAGTACAGGCAATAGAGACGGCGTTGGCTCCGTTGACTGCCCCACATACTCCACCACCCAACGAGCCGTTAGGAACTCTTTCCATGATCACAACGCCGGCATTTCTAACCAAAGAGACAAACTGAGGAGAAGTTGCAACCGTAAGGCAGACCCCTTGGACATAAGTCTTTTCTGGGTCAGTCCAGCCGCCGACAAAATTGAAGAGATTACAAATATCATTGGGAGGGTTACCGATAAAAACCACAGCCGTTGCTTGAGTGTTGAAAGATTGCGTTGAGCCACCAGCCAAAGGAATTATTGATCCACCAAGGTCTTGATAAGCACTTCCGAGTTGAGACAAAAAATTGGTATTGTTAGAGCAGAGGGCAAGAGGATTGCTCGGGTCAGGCGACCAAGATCCAGTTCCACAGTATTGATGCATTGCATCAATAAAACCTTCAGCAGTGTTTTGTCGACCATTGATTATCTGTGTTAAAAAACAGTTTAGCGAATCTCTTAAACCTTCAGGTGTGTGGGGCCGGGCGATGCTGGCTGGACAACTGAAGTGGTTGCCTACATCAGAAAAATGCGACTCTTCATACCAAACGGCCAGGAGGAATGTTGGATTTGCGCCCGCAGCGGTGCTTTGACTAATGACAAAGTCCCAACAACTTTGACCGAAACAATTAGTATCAATCATGTTGTTTGGGTAATTTGCCCGGACAAAATTTTTAAAATTGTCCAAAGCAGACGTGTTTCCACCAAAAGGTCGAACGGTAGTGTCTCGAATAGGAATCCAATAGTCGGCCCCGCTTACTTTAGCGTCTCCATTAACTCTGAAAGTATTTTTCAAAATTGCGTCTTTGTATTTGTCCTCATTTTGAGCCGTAATTGAAAAAGAAAAAGAAAATTCTTGGCCAGACGGGAGGTTTGGCGGACAAAGTGGGATAGGGGGGATGGGGAGCGTTTCAGTTGTCCCGTCTTTCTTTGTTAGGACTGCTTCATCTGTACATGACAAACCAGAAAGATTATTTTTGGCAACAAGCCTAACAGCAAAAAGAACCGGTTTGCCGTTGGGTTCAAGATCTCTGTTTTCAATAGAGATTGATTGGGAAGGTCCTTTATCAGGGTTTTGGGTTTGAGCGGTTTTAGTAAGGTCAGCAAATGGTGTTGGTTTTTGTTGTTGGAAAGCAGCTGGAGTTGCAACAAAAGCAGAGTTTATTGTTTGGGTATTGACAATAGACCCAGCTAGGGCTAGGCCGACTGCGGCAGCCAAAGCAGCCTCGGCGATGTCCCCGCCCATTAAAAGTTGGACAAGGCCTGCCAAAAGGCCCATTAGGACCCCTGTTACTGCCTTGACACCGCCGGTTATTGCATCTTTTACTCCGCCTAAAAAGCCCCCAGCTTTCCGTGCCCAACTACCCAAAAAACCCGGCAAGTTCCTCGTCCAGCCCAGAAGGAATTCACCAACCCCATAAGCTTTAACTAAAAGAGGGCCTAGGAACGAGGACCAAACAGGACCAAAGAACCAATCCCAAAACTTGTCCCAAGGCCAGAGTATAGCATTTAATACCTTGACTAAATTTTGAGCAAACCATTTTTCTATTCTGTATTGCAAATAAGTGCCTCCACCACCCCAGAGGCTTTTTTTCCAGGTTTCATAATCGGACATGTAGTGCTCCAGATCGAATCTTAGAAGTCCTCGTGCTAAATCAAAGGCGGCAAAAACAGTCCCAATTCCGGTAAAGGCACCAATAAGTTTCCCGACAAAAAATCTTAAACCACCCGCCAGGGTTCTTGTGCCGGCCGCTTCGGCCACTTCAGCCGCAACCTCTGTGCCTCCGCGTCCAAAAATTCTTCTCCAAAGCCACTGTAGACTCATCCCTGCTCCAATTCCGATCGGAATGGCAGCCCAGATTGGTACACCGAGTGTGACAAGGATTATTCCCAATCCAAGGCCCAGTGTTCCACCTTTGGCATAAGGATAGCGGGTGTAGAACATCTTTATCTGGTGAGCAATGGCTTGAGTGGCAGTGCGCGTTATTGCGGTAATTGCCTTAATAGCTAGGCTGGCTGCCATGTGGGTTCCGTAACCAATCGCCGCTCCAACGAGCAGTCCTTGAACACCACCACCAGTTGCCAAAAAACCAATCGCTCCACCAACTCCGGCTCCAGGTAGATATTTGGGTAGATAGCGAGCGTATTTTAAAGGTCTTGCCCAGCGCGGGCCGGTTTGGGCAAAATGGGATAGGTCAGCATAACGACCTCCAGAGGCTTCCCAAACAAATTCATGAGCAGCGGTTTGTAGCTGGAATCCCATCCAGGCACGATTGGCCCACAAGGTCTGAAGAGAACCCCAAGTTATAGCACCCGGCACACCGCCAACCATATAACCAAAAGCAGCACCTTTAAGCGGGAGGTTTTCAACCAAAGGATAGCGAGCTAGAAGGCGAGGGACTCTTCCTACTCTAGTTACAACTCTTTCCCAACGGGATACCAACTTTCCTTCGGCCAATAATTGTTCTCTTTGAGTTTGTCTCAAAAGAAAATCTGAATTTTTAGCCCAATTTTTCGCCTCTTGCCATCCCCAACCACCAAGCCCACCAACAACAGCCAGAGGTGTCGATAGTCCAAAAGGAGCACCAATTAAAAATCCAGTGTAAGCACCGGCAGCAGTGTTTAGAGAGAAGGCACTTTTGACAGTACGGCCTGCTGGTCCTAATACTCTTTCGACCTTGGATAGCATCACAATCCGATCCTTGGCCAGTTCCCAAATAGCGCCGGCCAGAATGTCAACTAAAGCAACGCCAATAATTATTCCCAAAAGGCCATGGTATTTCTTTTCTACCTTTTTGCTCCGAAGATTGACTTTTGGTGTTATGTTTTCTTTTGCCCGACTAAAGATTCGATTTCTTACAGAACCTGTTTTGTCGCCAGCAAATTTTCCTAAAACCTTTACCGCACCAGTCCTTAAAAGACGAGCAGGTCTAAATTCTGCATATTGGTAGATTCTTCCGTCCGGCCCTTTAATATCGTAGTTTTTATAAAGCGGTGTCATCCGCAAGGCTTTGGCCGGAATTTGTTGGAATAAGAGCCTTTGGACGGCTTGTGAATAGTTTTTATGGAGGTACTCGGCTGGATTTAAGAAAGGCTTAAGCTTTTTTTTAAAGGTTTCAACCTTTTCTGTCACCTTTTTGATGCCAACATAAGCGGCAATTGCCGTTGCCCCATAAGGCATGAAAGTGATTGCACCAACAGGGTCGGTAATAGCCCAGCCGGTAACCAGGGGGGCAGCTACAAAATAAGGCCAAACTGTTTTTGGTTTAGGACGTTCCTGCCCAACATATTTTCCAATATTGGGATTTGGTATGGTGCTAGTTTTTTTATAAAGGGCAGCAAGCATTACCTCTTGGTCGTTTTTCTCTTCTTCAATTTCTTTCTCTTGGGTTTCTGGTGTTTTGGGAAGAGTCCAATATTCATAGAGGTTGCGTTTTAATTTACCCTCCTCATCCAAGAAATAGTGGGCACAGGCAATCCGGGGCAGGTCGTCTCCTAGAGAAACCCAGACGTTTTGGTCTGGGACAAAAGCGCCTAATGCTGCAAAAGCAGCACTTGAAAGTTGTGTTACGGTTTCCTTGCGGAGCGCCGCGTCTTTTTCCAGATTGGGGTTAGTAGCCAAAATCTCGTCAAAAAAACGAGGCAAGGACTCTTTATCTTTTTCAATTTTTGCCGCAACCGCTCCTTTTGCTGCTTGGCTTGCTTGAGAAAGAGAGACAGCATCGTTTCCTGCAGCCGAAAGTTGTGAGAGGGCCTCTTGGGCGTAAAGTTCTGCAATTTGTTTTTTGGCAAAGTTAAATTCTTTTTGAATAAGTTCATGAGGAGCTTGGGTACTTGTAAATTTTTCATCCAATTGGGCAATGATTTGACTTTCCAATTCTTGGGTCAGAATTGCCAGCATTAATTTTCTTTCAACCTCCACCTTGAACTCTGGATCAGAAAGAAGATTTTTATATTGAGGTTGGGGCTCTCCATTTTCATTGATTAGTCCTGCCTGAGCCAGAATTTCTGCTGCTTCGTTATAGGTTGGAGAAAAAGAGGCATGAGGGTTAACTAAGGTGGCCTGAATAATTTTTCTTTCCGGTGGTTCGATTAATTTCAAATCTTCCCCTACGGGTTCTTTTTGCAGATCAGACAGTGAAGAGAGAATGCTTTTTCCCACCTCCTCTTCTTTCTGTCCGGCAAAAATTCCTGATTGGATAACTTCAGGGGGTATTTGTTTAATTTCGTCAGGTGTATTGGTTTCCTGGGCTAGGGTTTGCTGTAATCCTTCAAATTTGAGTCTTAGTCCTCCTAGTTTGGCTATTACTTCATCCTCGGTTTTGCAACCAAGATGCCAAAGCAATTTTTCTCTTGAAAGTTGGGGTAATTTTAAGGCCAGATATTCTTTTGAGGGTAAAGCTCCTGACGCCGAAAGATATTGTAAGGCCCAAACAAGAGCATTGATTTTTTCCAAAAGAGCATTTTTATCAACGGTTTTGTAGGAGGTTGCAATTGCCATAAAATTACCGTCTCAATTCAAATATAACAAGGTGGAAAGATTAAAAGCAAAGTTTTAAGTTGCTTGTTGGGGAGGTTGACCGCGCATAGCAAGAAGTTCTGCCGGTTTGGTGGTTACTAACTTGTGTTCGTCTGGTGAGGCGACAACTCGGACTGCCACATGGTTTGGTCCAGCAAAGAAAAGGCCTTCGCCGATATCAGCCGCCAGTAACAAGTGCTTCTCGCCTTCCGATAAATAGAAAACTTGGGCGATTTTATCAATTGCCGCCGGTGATTGTTTAAGAAGTATCTGGATTGATGAATTGGTGACAATTGCTTTGCCGTAATCCGAGGAGAGGAAATCCTCAATGTCTTGAGTTATTGTTGTTAAACCAAGATAATATTTTCGGGCTCGTTTGGCGATGGAATATAAAAAGATCGCCGAGTCTGGATGCTTCATCAAATACCAGGCTTCATCAACAACCAAAATTCTTTTCTTCATTTCCCTTTTAATCCCTGTCCAGATGTAATCTAAAATGATAAACATGGCAATTGGTCTAAGTTCATCTTCAAGATCTTTGATTGAAAAAACAGTGAAAGTATTTTTAATATCAACTGTTGATCTTTGATCAAAAATTCCAGCCAAGGAGCCTTTAATAAACTTTTCCAACTTATCAGCCAAAACTTTTGCTGGTTCCTCTTCCATTCCCAACAAAACCTTGTATAAATCTTCCATCAAAGGAGACTCTTTTTTCTGAGTAGCGGGATCTGGTGTTATTCCTTTGGATTTGTAAGTTAAAATCAGAGCCCGATCCAAAATTGCATCTTCAGTTGCTGTCATTCCGCCAAAGATAATTTTAAAAAGAGTATGCAAGGAAAGAATTTTTAAGCCAAGTTCATTTTCACCTTCGGCATAGACCCCAGGAAGATCAAAGGGATTAATTTTTGCTGGCGAGTCAAAAGAAAACTTGATGTATTCTCCGCCGATTGCCTCGGTTAAAGTTTTGTATTCTTCCTCGGGGTCAATGACGATTATTTCTGTACCGAACATCAAAGAACGCATGGCTTCAAGTTTGACCATATATGATTTACCTGCGCCAGCTTTGGCAAAAACAACCGAGTTAGCGTTCTCAAGACTGAAGCGGTCAAAAATAATCAAAGAGCCGTTGTGTTCATTTATTCCATACATAACGCCAGTATTGGCAGTTAGCTCAGAACTAGTGAAGGGAAAAGTGGTGCCAAGAGAGGTTGTGTCCATATTGCGAGTAATAAAAAGATGATCGCGGCCGCAAGGTAAGGTCGTTTTAAAACCGTCTTCATGCTGCAAGGAAGCGTGTTTGGTAATAATCATCAAAGAGCCAAGCGTTGCCTCAACCTGTTTAGTAATCCGTTCCAACTCTTCCAGGGTGTCGGCAGGAATTGTGATATAAAGACCAAGCTGAAAAAATTTCTCAACTCCTTTGACTAGTTGCTCCTGTAATGAACGGGCATCTTCTAAAGCAACCTGGACAGCTGGATCGACTACCCGGCCGTGTTGAATATCAGTAGCAATCGTTGCCTCCATCTCGCCGATTTTTCTTCTTAGTTCATCTAAAACTCCCTTGGCCTCAACCGGGTAGCAAAACATTGAGATTTCTAAAGTATGGTCAAATTCAATCAAAGGCGAGAGCCAGTTTGCCTCAACATAGCGCGGGTAGCCGACGATAAAAAGAGTTCTAAAATAGGTCGTGCCGATTTTTATAAAATCAAAATCAACCTCAATTGCCGAAGGAGCAATGATATCTTTTAACGAAACAACTCCTTGGGCTAAGGCCTGGGTTGCTTCACTTAAGCTTTGAGGCTCTTGGCTTTTATCATTTTTTGATCCAAACAAAGGCATTTTCATTATTTCTGTTCCTGGCCTTGTTTCTGCATCATTTGAGCTTGGTTTGTTGGTCCGGGTTCAGGTGTAGGAGACGCGGCTGTTTTCTGGGCAAGTCCTGCCTTTGCCCTGGTTACTACTTCTTGTAGTTCTCGTAATGCTTTTTCCTGGTCTTTTGGTGCTTGGGCTTGGTCCGGTGCCGGCTGGACGGTTGGTTGGAGTGGAGGTGTCGCCGGTTTTTCTTCTTCCTCAACCGCCGGCTCAACAATGGGTGCAGTGTAAGATGCCTCGGTAAGATGGATTTTCTGACCGCCAACTTCAGCTGGGTTATAGACATCAAAATAAAGCTCAACTAATTCTGGCGCAGCCAGCACCCTGGCCGAAAGTCCCAGGCGGGAAAGTTGTTTTAAGAGCTGGTCTCTTTTTGGGTAGAGATTAATCTTTGCCTGTTCTAAGATATAATCTTTGGAATAAGGAAGGGCCCGTCCACCTTTGGCTAGACCTCTTAATGCACCACCAGCTCCCAGTTCTAAAAAGGAAAATGGGATAACAATGTAGAATTTTTTATCCAAGACCCTTCCTTTTTGAACTGTTTGAGAGACAAACTCGCGATATTTCCTGATTTGATCTTTGAGATCAAGGTTCCTTTGTTTTTTCTCTGCCTCTGAAAGTTGCTCAAGATAATTTGAAATATCAGTTCTTTTTGAGCGAATGACAATTTGGATAGGGAAAGACAGAGAATTTAAAAGTGCGGCATAGGCAAAAATAGTTGCGTCTTGTTCCCTTTCTGAAAGAAGGCCGAAATTTACAGCTGTTGTCTGAAGGACAAGGCAAGCAGAACCATCTTTTAAAAGGACAACGTCTTCAACGATGTCATCAATTTCCAGATGATCTTGAGTTGTAGCGTTTATTCGGGCAGCCATTTTTCTACTTTGCGTAAATTTCTATTGGTGGAATAACCACACCTTTTACTTCAAACTCAATTATATCAAAGGTAAGTCCTTCTTTTTCTGCTTCAATGCGGTATTGGCCAGGAGGTAAGGGAGTGGAAATTAAAAACTGTCCAAGTTTGTTGGTTTTTAAGGCCCTAACCGGAATTCCTGCCTCGTTTTTGACAATAAGAATTGCCCCTTCGACAAGATGGCCGCTTTGATCTTTGATTAGGCCGTTTAAGACGTTAGGGACAGATGTCATCCGAGGAATTTTTGGTCTGGCCTCTGCGGTTTCCTCCTTACCAACAACTTCCGTCTTCCTTTTTTTAATTTTTTTCGTGAACGGAATCACTCGCTCTTTTGTCGGTTGTGCTGTAGTTCGTCTTGTTGACTTTATTTCTTCCCTGGCCACTTCTCTTCCTACTATTTTGGTTGGGATTACACTTGGTGCTGCCGGGATTTGGTTTGCAGGAGGGATCGTTGCTACGTTTTCTTTCGGTGCTTCCTCATACAAACCGAGTCTTGCTCTTAGAGCGGCCGAGGGCTCAAATTTTTTCTCCCCCGAAACAGGCATTAAGAATTCTCCCGATAGGTCGGGACGTGAATGGAGTTTTCTTACTCTTATCTCTCCGACGCTGGTAAGGTAAGTTGGCGTAAGGCCGGATGAGGGTAGGGTTAAGACCTCTTTTTCAACAAAGTTTACCTCAGAAGCAAGAGGAATGACAGCTTGAGGTGTTTTTATTGTTCTTTCTCTTTCCAAAAGTCCCGGCAGAAACTCTCTTTTTTCTTCGGGAGTTGGGGTTGGCAAGATCGATATCGGCGGAGGTGCCGTCGGTGGAGTTGGTGGCGGTGTTAAGGTTGGTGCTTGGACTTCAAGTGGTTTTTTTTTGGCTTTTTCTTCTTTTGCCACAAGGCCTGTGGCAAAGGCGACTTTTGCTGGCATTGAGATGCCGAAATCAAGGGATTTTAAAAATTTTTGTTCTTCTTCCTCCAAAGGCGAAATTCCTTGGGGTACCTGAGCTAAATACCTTTCCAAAAGTCTTCTTGTTACGGCCGCTTTTGAGACGGTCATTCCTTCTTCTGGCAGGGCTTGTGGGTGAATTTCTAAAAAATATAAACGTTCACCTTCTTTTCGCCATATTCTTTGGGTTGGGGCAAAAACCGCTTTTAAAAAAGCCCAAAGCCATTTGTCAAATGAGCGACCTTGGACAGGGATAAAGGCAAGGATAACTCCGCCTGTTCCAATCACAAATGAAATTGGCCACTTAATAATCGGGTGGACAGGAGAGACAAAGGTAAGCCAGGCCAAAAGCATACCGACTGCCAAAAACCCAAACTGCTTTAAAGTTAGATTGCCAACCAATCTGAATTCAAAAGAAGCTATATGTTGGGGAATAGCATGTTGTTGTAGAGCCATGGGCAGTTTTAGTTTGACACTCTCTCTAAATTCGGTTTACATTTGAATTGTAACACAAGTTTTAATCTTGTGGCTAACTTTGCAGGACCTTGTTTTCCACTATAGGTTTTGATAAAATTTAATTATGGAAGAGCAAGAAACCCAACCTAAGCCAAAAAGACGACATAAAAAGATAGAGACTGCGGCAAGGGAACATTTACAGGCTAGACAACCCCGGCCCGAAAACGAAAAAAAACCCAAGACAAAAGAGACAAAAGAGGCGGTAGCGGGTCCAGGGAAAGAGGGACGCAAGCCCGAATTGACTCACACGGCCCAATCATTGGCAGAGGTTGAGGCTTTAAAAAGACAGGCATGGGAAGTTTTTCAGCAGCAGATGGCAGGAGAGCAAGATCCTGCTAAAAGGAGAGGGATTCTTGCACGTTATGAACAACGCCTATCTTCACTCGAGCAGCACCAGCAGGATTTAATCGATCGGGATCCCGACCTTAGGGCAAGAGCAAAAGAAAGGGCAAGTGCAATGGCTGGTGGAGCTGCCCCTTTAGCCGCGGACCAACTTCACGTGATAATTGACGATCTTCTTGCTGATATTATCCAAAGTGATAATTTTGCCATCAGTGCAGAAAATTCTGAAGCAACAGAAAGATATGCTGATATAAACTTTTATATTGAACAATTGCCCGATACTGAAAGAGCAGGGTGGCGGAGAAGGAGGGATTCAGTTGTTAACATCCATGATGCTTGGCTTCATTTTGACAAACATATTGCTGAAGGTATAACCGAGGGTTTTCGGGAATCTTATAGATTTAAGGCCAGATATTTAAACGAAGTATTTGACTTGCCTGGAGTAGCTCAAGCTTGGAAATCTTTAGAGAAATGGTCACGACGCTTAATTGATAATACTGATGCACTAGGTGGAGGTTGGGATGGTGCCAATCCGTTTGCGCGTTTCATGAGTGAAAAGAACTGGAATGATATTTGGAGTGAGATTGCTAATGAAATTGGAGGGGTTGCTGGCGACCACGCAGAGGCTTACACCAGACTTGCCCGGGGCATTTGGGAATATATGGGGCGATTTGATAAGCTTTCTGCACATGCCTTCCGTCAGGCTTTATCACAAGGAGCCCAATTAACAGCCCAGGATTTTGAAGGAGGACCAAGGAGTTATGGTGGCAAACACTTTCAATTTAGGAGAATTTTAGGATTTGATGTTTGGGCTTATGTTGAAGGGATAGAAAGAATAGGCCCCGCTGGGGCTCGCCAGATTCAAAATATTATTACCAATGAAGTTGAGCATGTAAGAGGCGAATTTCAACGGGCATTAGATGAATATAATGCTAATCCACCAGCCCAAGTAGGAGCCTTACCTGTTTGTTACGGCACCAACTTTTTTACTGAATGGTCAGATTTTTTACCAGAGGAAGCATCAAGGCTACGTTTGAGAAACGGAGATAGGTTGGATTTTGATCCTTATAATCAACGTTACTTTGAACATAATAACCCGTATTTAAACGACCTTCCAGTTGACCAGATTGACTTCAGTGTGCTTGTCGATGAGGAGTTCGGCCATTGGGGAATTGCTGATGGGGCAGAGGGAGCCGATGCTACAAGAAGGGATTTAACGGGGAGAAAAGAGGGAGAAGGTGTTCTTTTTACACTTCATACAGAGCCAATGGAGGTCTGGTGGAAGAGTGTTAAAGGCTCAAATTCTTGGTCGCATCTAAGTGCAAGGTATGGAGAAGGCAGGAAGTTTGAGAAATGGTTTAGAATGAACGATGCCTCAAGCAAACTTCAGGATGAAAACCTGCCACCAAGAGGGGGTAATAGTTGGAAAGATGCTGTTGATAAACTTTTGCCGCATGGTTTTCATTGGGGAGCAATTCACCGAACTACTGGTCTTCCTTATGTTTCAATTGAGCATGGCAGTGGTGTAGATGATGTTGTAATTGCGCGCCTTGTGCTTGGTTTTCATGACAGAGAGACAATATTAGCTTTTGATCACCACCAAAGAGAGCTACTAATGGAGGAAGCACAAAGAAGGGGCAATTGGGCAGAGTTTAACGCATTAAGAGGTGAGGACGATGATGATTTTTTGAATTGGTTTAGGCGTCTGGCTTTGGGCGATCCAGCAGCTCGAAATGACGCGTTAAGGTTACGCAGGATTCAACCTTATCATTGGGATCAAGTTTTTCCCTATCACCAAGCAATGCTTGTTGAGCCCTTGAAAGCTAGAGTTGGTTGGCATCACCGAGGAGCTGCCGATATGTACTTTGCCGACCGAGAAATTTTAGCAATGATCGATGAAATGGAATTTCAAGAAGAACATCGGCTTCTGTTTGCCAGCGAAGCTGATATTAATGACTTTTTACAGAGATTTAATGCTGGCGAGAGTTGGGCAGACATCTTGGCAGGTCTTGGTAATAATAGAGATCTTGTTTTAGATCAACCTCCGCCTGGCGAGGGGAATATTGATAGACGGATTATTGCTCATGAGGACGGGCTAGCTTTTTTGGCAGATACAGATCCCGACCGCAGAAGGCAAAAACCTTATCATTCACGTCTCGACTATTGGCCAATGGAGAGGAGAATGCCGAAGGCACAAATCGAAAGGGCAATGGCCACTTTCTCTCCAGAGAATCCTTCGAACGAAAGAGTTGATCTTTTACCAACTCCAGAAGACTGGAAAGAAGTTGTTTTGCGGCATGAGCGGGAGTTGGGGCCTGCAGAAACTAGGAGATTGTTGGACCGGCTTGGTTATCATACCTGGTATCCTGATGAATGGGTAAGAGAAATCGGTGGTCTTGTACGGCAAGGAAGAGTCGGAGAGGCACTCACCCGTTTTAATCCTTTCAGATACTTAACTAGCCCCTGGGATCTTAAAAACTTTGCTATTCGCGGCGGCGTTTTGGAGGATGTAGATAATGCTCTTGCCAAAAGAATGGCCGGAGGAAGAGACAAAATGCCAGAAAAATTTATGTTGATACCAAGATTAAATCCAATAGACATCTTCTGGGCCTTCGGTTTAACATTTTTATTATTTGGTGGCCCTTTGACCTTTAGTGGTATTACTTGGTATATTTTTAGCTCTTGGGGAACCAGATTCGGCTTCCCAGGTGGTTTGGCTAGATGGTGGGCGGGTAGATCAAAGTTTGCACCCTCAATGCTTCGAGTTTGGAGAAGCCCTTATAAAGAAGACCCAAGACTTTATAGTGAATTAGAAAAAGCAGTTTTTGGAGGATAGATATTTTATGGAACTTGAGGTTTCACCAGGCGGTGCAATCAGCATCCGAAGAGGAGGACAAATGGAGCTTCCTTCTTCCAGAGAACTCGGCAATAAGGTGAGAGAACTCGGCAATAAGATTAGTGAAATGGGTAAGAGCTTATTTCCCGAAAGAAGAAGAGCAAAAGAAAAAGTAGTTTCTTTAAGAGAGTTGATGTCTTCGGTTTCTCTTCAGGCAGGAAATCCAGAATCTATACCAGATCAAACAAAGTTAAAAACAGCAGAGATGGGTCAATTGTTGGCGGATTTATCTTTGGAAAAGCCGGTTTTTGTGAGGTCGGTCTTTGCAGAAATCTTGCCCCACAGATTAAGAAAAAGACGAGAGTTGGCAAAAACCCTGGCTGATTATTTGCAAAATCCACAACAAGACGAAGACGAAAGATTAAAAAGATCAGGAGTGATGTTTGATGGATTTGGATTTAACAAAAATCAAAAAGAACTTGTCCTTAGGTTGGCTAATTTATTTCAACAAGTAGGCCAGCAACCAGGCCAGCAACCAGGAATTCAACCGCAGCCAGGTGGTGTGGCAGGACCGGAAGCTGCAGGTCCTCGTCGACAAGGACCGCGAAGAGATGAAGAGTTAAGAAGGGCAAGAGGAACAGTTAGAGCGGAAACGAGAGGGGTAAGAACGGCAGCCTTATCCAGTATTAGAAAATCAGTAACTTGGCCTTTAATCGGGGGAGTTCTCTTAGTTAGTATTTGGACAGTGGCTGAAAGGGATGGAAGTATTAAACTTTCACCGGCTTGGCCAATGTTGGAAAAGGTTGGTCTGGCCGATACGGCAGTGGAAAGTCAATACAAAGAATCTGTTGCACCACGGATTCAAGGTGTAATTGAAGGTCCTTTTGTTGTTTCACCAGAATATCAACCTTTCACTATTAAAGAATGGTTTAATGAGGTGTTAGCGGATCCTAAAAACCGAGAAAACCCAATTAAGCCTTGGCAGTGGGATGCTATTGCTAAAAATTATATTAAAGGTTTAGAAAAGGTGCTTGGCAAAAATAATATTCCAGTGGACCAGATGACAGAGCGATTAGAAAGCCGTTATCCCCCTCAACTTCGCGATAGGTTAGAAGTTGGTGAGAGAGTTCTTCTTTCTTATAAAAGCAGACAACCTTTAACAACAGAAGATATTCAAGCAATGAAAAGAATTTGGGAAGAGCAGAGAGAAGCGCCGTGGTCTCATTAGATTGGCAAGAATCTTCTAAGCTGCGATAACGCACCACCTACTGCTGCTCCAGGTTCCCCAGTCCAAGGAGGAGGCTTTAGTTCAAAGGCTGTCTTTAGGATATCACTGACTTTAGGTGTAAAAAGTAGGATTCCTATGCCAATAAAAGCATTCATTAAATTTGCTGCGCCTGTTTGATCTTCTGCAAATTTTCCGAGCGGTGCAGGAAACCAGGTCCATTCGTCAATGGGATTAATGAGCGGTCGAAGTTCACCTCCGCCCCCGACTGAGGCCATAAAAGCAGCGGCCAAGGCAATCATTGCAAAACTGACAGGGAAGGTTAAAGCAGCAGCAAGCATTGATTTAAACCAGCCAAAAATTACTCCACCACGTCCGGGGATTGCTGCTGCCAAGAATTGGAATGGCGCAAGGATAGTAAGCATGATGATAGTAACAAGGGCGGTTAAAAGCATAATGAAAATCCTAAAGACGATCATTACCAAAAGCAAAGTAATAAAAAGGCCAATAATTACGTCTGTAATACCCGCTTTATCTAAGACGGCGCCTAGGAGTTTGAGCAGGCCGTTAGGAATGGAAGCGATTATTACATCGACAATGGTTTTACCTGCTTGAGCAGATGTTGAAAAAATACCTTTGTCGCTTAAAAGCAAACCAAAAATGTTCCAATCCCCCTGGGTTTCAATTTTATTAATTAAATCCATGGGATTGTTAAGTAAATTTCCGGCAAGGATATTGGCGATTAGAAAGGTCCCAAGTCGGGCGATATCAATGATTAAACCGGCTAAGGCAAAGGAAAAAGTGACAAGAATCAAAGAAAGGACAATACCAGGAATTGCCGCCTGGACAGTAGCAACTGTTCTTGGATCGATTCTTGTCCTTAGCATAATCATAAAACCAACAGCAACAAAAATTAAGACAAAAGCAAGATAAGAAAGATTTCTCGTCATCTGCCAGAGCATTTGGACGGGACGGAGTTGATCATAACCAAAACCTTGAGCATAAGCAGGTTTGATGATTCCCCAATTTTTGCCCAAATCAGCAAAGTAGTCGATACTTGACGCTGGTTTATATTGATATATACCAGCAATGAAATTGCTCATTCCGCCGATTGCTCCTCCTGTGGTTGGACCCGAACCAGTTGAGGGGTAGCCAGAAAGGAGCTTGGTTAAACCCATGACTGAAAAAGACATATTGTAGAGGGAAAACTGTTCAAGATTGATATTTGACTCTTGCAGAGCTTGGCCGTATTGATCAACAGTGACTGATGCTGAGATATTTCGGGCCAAAGCAACACTTAAAAAAAGAGAAATTGCCAAGAATAGACTAATTTTTCTTGGAGTAAAAAATTTGCCCATCTAGTTTAATCTTTCAACTTTTAAATTACTCTTGTCAAGCCAAGGCTACTTTTTATTAAATGGCCACAAAGTGTCAACGACGAAATCTTTAGTGTGTTTGACACCGGTTAACCAACCGGCCCAGACTCTAACTTCAGAAACACTTCCGCCGGAAGGATCGGTGGTGTCGGCAAAAGTAACACCTGCAGGGACCTTACTTGAATTTTCCTGGTATCTATAAGGATCCTCTAGGACTTTTCTAGGATCAAAATATTTAAAAGCCCCAGTTATCGCTGCTGTCAATTTGCCAAAAGCCAATCCCACATAGGGAAATTTAGAATTAACAGCAACAGTTTCAGTTACGGGAGTGTCAGGGGTGGTAGATCCCGTGAGGTTAACCCTGACACTTTCGACTTTTTGATTCGTCTGATCATCATAGAGATAAATTGGACTGCCGCCAACGCCACCCTCACCTGTATTGGGGCCAATTGCGCCAAGGAGATGAGGGGGTATGTCTTCCCCTTCTTCACATTTTCCAATCAACCCAAGAAATTTACAAAAATACAAACTGATCATATTGTTAGGCAATAAGAGATCTTGAGTGAATCTGCCTAAGGTATTTAGTCTTAAGACATCGGGTACGCCCGTTTTGACAACCTGCACCCCCGGCGGAGAGGAATGTTCTGGACAATCGGTATCATCAGATGGCGCTGCCGGTTGGCCAGGGCCGTTTCTTATAAAAACAAGACATCCCCTGCTTCTCATGTTTGGAGGGGCAACGATGTTCATTTCCGGTAAAGTTTTATATAGCCTTGCACCGGGATCGTGGACTGGAATTTTTGGCCAATATCGTCCCCAGGTTTCGTCCCACAACTTCCAGTCCTCAGGAGTTGGATCTTGTTTAGCACTGGGCATCTGGATTATTTGGAAACTGGTCCAGAATCCAGGAGTTGAACTAGGAATACCCCATTGTTTAGCAAGGTCGTAGATTGTCCTTGGATTCTGTCCGCAGACATCAGAAAAAGTGAGGTTAATGTCTGGCGTTTTAGCTTTGCCGTCATTAGGGCCACCTAGTCGGATGCCTTGGTCGATTAAGGCATTAATGTAGCCAGCTCTTAATTTATCCAGAGTTTTTTGAGGCATTAGTTTGACCATTGGCCCGCTGTACAAAAGGTATTGAGACTCATCAAAAGTTCGGAAATCAGCCATCCGGTGATCTTCATCTAAAAACCTTCCTTCCAAATAGTCAGCAGTTTTCTTAGCGTGGGGGAGGCTTAAGTTAGAAATAGTTAGAGTTCCACCATAAGCTCCAGTGTCTGGGTTGGCGGTGTCGGTTAAGTCGAAAGTATCGTTGACGGTGGTTTTGTAAGTGACATTAACTGGATCTCCTGCGTTATTGATCGTTGTTGAATTGGGGAGATTATCCAATTCATCCCAAGTCGGTTCAATAAAAGCTGGCTCAGTAAAGTCCGGCATGTTGTTATAGTCTGGCAAGAGCGAGATTTTTTGGCAATGGTCGTTCCAATACGCTTGACTTCTGGCGAAGACTTTGCTCGTTAAACCCAACAAAAAGAAGAAGATAAGGAAAGAAATTAAAGTAAAAAATAGGGCAGCTTTATTTTTCACTTCTAATTTAAATTATGGGACTTTTCTTTTGGCTAAGTCAAATTCTGGCAGCAGATTTTAAGTTGGAAGTGTAATTTTAAATATTGTTACTTGTACGCCAGTTATTTCCTCAATTAGTTTGAGAATCAGGATTGAGGCAATGATTAAGACTAGACCTAAAATTGCAAAAGTTAGAGTATTTCTTGCCCCTGCTACTGCTTTTGATTCACCACCTGAAGTTAAAAAACGAAAACCGCCGACAATGAGCATAAAAAAAAGGATAAAGCCAACTAAAGTGACAATAATAGCTAGGAAATTGTTGAAAACGCCCTCTAACTGAAAAAGTGTTGCTGGCTCTTCACCATTGGCCCAGACAGAAAAGTTTGGAAACATGATGGGCATTTTTAAGGTTAGGGTCCAGCTCCGCCAGTTTGGACAGTGGGCAAAGATATTGGGCCAGAAATTATCGAGATGCTAAAGAAAAACTCAACCAAACGGATTATGGCAAAGGCAGCCAAGACAATAATTAGTCCAACCAAGGCACCAGTAACCATATTTCTTGCTCCCTCAACTGCCTTAGTTTCTCCTCCTGCTATGATCCAGCGAATTCCACCAATCAAAAGAAAAATAAAGGCAACAACAAAAGCAATGATAATTATTAGACGGATTATGGCAGTGACAAAATCAGCAACCTCAAATTTTGCCAACCCCTGAACTCCAGTAATATCGATATCTTTTGCAGCCCAAACAGGTAGTGTGAGCGAGAGGAACACTACTGCCTCTGTACCTGCAACAAGTGCTTTTTTCAAGATCTTCATTTCACCTCCTTTTTAGGGTACAGGAATGGGGATTACCCCTCCTGAGATCACATTAACATTAAAGAAAAATTCAATCAACTTTATTATAACAAAAGAGGAAACAACAATTGCAAGCCCTACTAAAGCAGCCGTTACTCTACCTCTTGCTGCTCCGGTTGCTTTTGGTTCGCCAGCCGCCACAATCCACTGGATGGCACCAATTAAAAGAAAGACAAACGAGGCAATAAAGGCAATAATGATGATGAACCGGATGACTGCCGTAACAAAATTTTCAAACGTTGGAATTCCGGCTGGTGGTTGAATTTTTCCAAGATCTGGGAACATGAGACCTACCTCAATATTGTAATCTTAGTAAAGCTCTCAATTAATTTTATAAATGTGAATGAGAGAATTACAACAGCCAAACCTAAAATCGCAAAGGTTATGGTATTTCTGGCATCGGACATTGCTTTTTCATCTCCACCAGATGCGATCCAGCGGATTCCCCCGAAGATTAAAAAGAAAAAGGCAACAATAAAGGCAGCACCAAAAAGAAAATAGACGATAGCTGAAAGTAAATCACCGAAAGTAGGAAATTCTCCCGCCACCGGTCCTCCAATCGGAATAGATAATAAAAATCTGTTTATAATATTAACTCCTTGTCCCGGCGTTGGTGTCATTGTGGTTGAGCTACTCCTAATTTAAATAAATCCTGAATAATAACCAAAATCCAATAGGCGCCAAAGATAATTAAAAATCCAATCAAGGCGAAGATAAGTCTACCTTTTGCTCCTTCTAGGGCTTTTGGGTCACCCCGCGAAACCATTAGTTGGTAGCCGGAGATCATAAGCATAATCAAAAGGACAAAACCGGCAAAGGTAAGAATCAAAGGCACTATTTGGTTGATAACTCCGCCAACGGTTTCTCCACCTAGTTTAAAACCAGGAGGTTGAGGTAATGTAATTGGTAGTGCAACTGGAAAAATCATTGGAATATATTAATATCAAAAACCCCTTGAAAAAGAGTTAAACCGATTAGTCTTAAAATGAAAGTTGCAAAAATAATAAATAAAAGTCCTACAATGGCTGAGGTTATTACCTCTCTTCCCTGGTTCACCGCTTCAGGATCGCCAGTTGAGGTTAAAATTCTTATTGCTCCAAAAATAATCAAGAC
>Ga0315280_10002465_pt1 | contig 29945 bp, 22 predicted proteins | sample YL17G06_40_MG_FD_203697 | JGI IMG/M metagenome (GOLD analysis project Ga0315280, IMG submission 203697) | Sediment microbial communities from Yellowstone Lake, YNP, Wyoming, USA - YL17G06_40 | ecosystem: Environmental > Aquatic > Freshwater > Lake > Sediment | place: USA: Wyoming | collected... | reverse complement strand
TTAGGGGATCCCCGCTACAGCACCGTTCCGAACCGCCGGCGAACCGACCTGATCGAGCAAATCCACCTCGGCCAAGCCGCCCACAGGCGACCGCTGCTGTGAACTGGTGGACCTTTCGGTCGGCGACGATTCACAGTATGCCCTAACCGCCAGGTCGCGCGGAGTGCTTTTCTGGCTCCTCGGGCAGGACTCGAACCTGCAATCCGCCTGAGGCGGATTAACAGCCGATTGCTCTACCGGTTGAGCTACCGAGGAACCGAGCTCTTATTCTCGCCACGTTTTCCGGCGTCCGCCGCACATGACTGGTAGCAAGAAAAAGACATTCTGGCGCCATCTGTCAAGGGGATTTGAAAATACCCGCAGAAATCATCCCACATCACTAGCCGTTTCTTTTTTGCTTGAAATCACGTTCTGAAAAAGGGAAAAGAACAATTTGTGTATGCGCACTGGATGCGAATAGTTCATTAGAAAGGAAAGACTCAAATGGAAGGAAGAAAGAGGGGAGAAGGCTTCACGTTGATCGAGCTGCTGATCGTGGTCGCCATCATCGCCATTTTGGCGGCAATTGCGGTTCCCAACTTCCTGGAAGCGCAGACGCGTTCAAAAGTAGCGCGCGTTCAGACAGACATGAGGTCGCTAGCAACCGCAATGGAAGCCTACCGCGTGGACTGGAATAGTGTGCCCATCTGGTTTTCGGCAGATGGCGCTGTGGGCGGGGCGGCAGGGCGAAGGCAAATGTCTCCCGGCTATTTCTGGTGGGCGCTGTCGACGCCCGAGGCCTATCTCACCGCGGCAATTCCCGATGCGTTTGTCGCCATTGGCCACCACAGCCAAGCCTCCCACATCGGCGACGACGACCTGTTGGATGCGTTTATCCAGGTGTCGCCGGGATTCCTTGGGCGATACCAACCAGGAGAAGACGGTACGCATCCGAAAACACCACGCGATTTGTGGTGTGCCGCCAGCTATGGTCCTGATTCCGCCGATGACACGACTTCCTTTCATGCCTATCCTTACACCCGGTATGCCCTTCCTTACGACCCAACCAATGGCACCGTGAGCTGGGGTGACATCTACCGCTTTGGAGGACGAGTCCCGTCCAACTTTGTCGTCGGTAACTGGCAGGGCGGCGGGCACGGTTCCAATGCAAGCAGCCAGGGAAATGCCGATCCTTTTGCCTGGACGCATTGAGGCCGGAGAGAGCAGCCAGCCATTGCACCGGGCGTAGGGAATCGCCCCCTAGCGGCGGATGATTGTGATTGTCCGGTTTGACTCCTCGGCATCGGGCATAGGGCGGGCTACCAGAACGAAGCGGTTCGCGCCTGGCCGCAAGGCAATATCTCGGATTTCCCAGGCTGTCGCGTCCGTCCATCGCATCTTCGCGTCCTGTTTGTTCATCTCGATCGTCCGGACACAAAGTGGTGCCTTGCCCTCGAGGCGAACGGTGCTTGCCGGCGTTTCAAAATCTTTGCCGCCCGAAGTCGTGATCGTAAAAGAGGTTGATTTCGGTAGGACGTTTTCGAGCAACCAGTGCGTTCGCCGTGTCACGAAGCTCCTCATCCCATCGGGGGCGGCGATCTTGTCGCTTTCGGCAGCCAACATGGCGTGAATTGCGCCGACCACTGGATCAAACTCTTCGCGACAGAAAGGTCCCTGAAGGAGTTGCTCGATGTAAGACAAATAGGCCCGCTTGTAGGGTGGCCAGGTGAGGAGGCGATAAATGCCGGCGGCCCTCGGATAGAAAGCCACCATTTGCGAATTCTGCCACGTCAGGTCTTTGTCCCACGGAATCAGAATCCAGCGACCGGTGTCGGGGCGACGATAGAGATAGACGTTTTTGTTGGTTATGAACCCAATCGAATCCCAGTCGGCAGCCACTGCCACACAGGCCATGTAACGGAGCCATTCGTCCACGTCCAGAGCGGCTTCGACGGCCGACTCGAAGTGGGCGTCATCGGTCTGGGTTGAATCCAGAACGCGCATGAGTTCGATCAGTGACGAAAAGTCATCCTCTTTCTCGTTCGAGTGCTTCTCGAAATTGAAACGATAGGCCTCGGGGTCGGTCCTAACGTATTGGAATTCGGCGCGTTTGTTCTTGAATTTGGCTCCAGTCCACTCGGTGGCGTCGTTGATCTCGTAGAGATCGCCATTGTCATTGCCGGGAAAGTAGTCTTCGAGAAAACCCTGATTGATTCGCTGGACCAATTCTACGACGCCGAACCGCCAACCGTTTTGAGAGATCGTGACATACTCGTGGGCATTCCAGGGGATTCCGCCCAGTCGAGCCAGCAGCCAGTAGAACATCCGCTCGTGCATGCAGGTGGGATCAATGGACTGGCTGTCGAGATTCACGGCCTTGTAGCCGAATAGTTTTTCGTCTGCATTGAACCGAACATGGAAAGTCGGCCGAGGGGACAAAAGACCAGAGAATAGGGAATACTTTTGCGCGGGACGCAACCAGATGCTCCCGAGATAGCGAATGCCGATATTGTAGAAAACTCGCGTATCGTTGAGCACCAATGTCGCGTCAAGGTACTCGTTATCCATGCGTTCTTGCGATTTGGAACGCTCGACGAGGCGACCGAGAGTGGCCGACCTTATCAGAAAATCGAAAGACTTCAGTCGGGTTGCGCGTTGGACCGTGTCGCGAACCCGAAAGAGGGCGGTGCGAAGGTGTGCGTCGGCCGGAAAGTTTTGCACAGAGCCGCGCGGGTCGGCGGCCTGAATGTAGAATTCGATCAAGGTGCCGGGGTGTTGGGCCGGTAGGACTGCCCCATAGAGGCTGTCTCCGGGTCCACCATCGCCGTGGCGGCCGTCGTCATACATGGCCACTATTGTACCCGTACTATCGCCGTCGGGTCGAAAATGGACCGTGGCCCAAGCCACGCCATCGGCATCGGAAATGCGCGCGCGGATCGTGACGGCAGTAGCAGAGGTTGGCACGATAGGGTGGTGGCTCACGTCGCTGATGATCGGGCCGAGGTTTTCGCGGAAGCGGCTGTTAGGGCGTCCCGGCGTGCCCAGCGCATCCGGCACGGGGATGGCATTTGCCCGCGCGACGCCGTTGCCATGAGTTCGAGTGAGGAGGCGATTGTTTCCAGACTGCCACTTGGCCCAATAGGAAACGGTATAAGTCGCGCTGGTTTGCAGGGTGCCCGATGTCGGTGTCTTGAGGCTATTGATGCCGGTTGAGCCGCCGCCGACGGCAACGACACGCAAACAGGCTCCGCCGCTGTGGCTGTCGCCCGTGTAGCGACGGGAGTATTTGTGTGTGCCGCCGAATGTCCAGCCCTGGGTGTCCTGGTCAAACGTGCCGTTGGTGATGAAGTTCTCTCCGTCGCGGCGAAGTTCGAGGTCGTCAATCAGGACGACACCCTCGTTGAGAAGAAAGAGTTGGAACTCCGAGTTGCCGTTGCCGTGTGGTTTGGTGTATTCGATATGCGTCCACGTGGCCTTGCCGCTTTCGTCGCTTGGGGCCCATGCCGAGGGGTAGGCATTGTCCTGGCGTGGATCAATCAGTTCGAGACTGGAGCCGCCGCCGTCCGCCTCGTTGGGCCAGCGGCCACCGTCGTAATACGTTACCTCGTCGGCGACGTTGCCCAATGCATCGCAAAGAACCAGTCGGTCGCTGCTATTGCTCAGCCGTTTCTTATAGTTGCCCACGCAGTTCGTGATTCCGTATTTGGCCCTCAGCCTTTTCTCGTCCTTAGCGATCACCAGATAGCTGTCCGGCGGCAAAATTGTTCGCGGCGAAAAACTGAACTCAATGCCTTTGGTGAAAGCCCAGCCGGCGAGGTCCACCGGCGAGTGGCCGCGGTTGTAAAGCTCGACATACTCGTCCTCGTCTCGCTCCGAAAACGGATGGTACATGATCTCGTTGATGACGATGTCGCTGGTGAGGGTGACCGTATTCGGGGCATCAGGAGTCGGCGGAGTCATCCGATACCAGTTGTTCGAACCGTCGGGCCAGCGTCCGATGCTCTGGTCAGGCGCTGTCCGGCGATAGGCGGCAGCATCAAGAACAAAGCGCGCCTGGGGTGCCGACAGGAAAATCTTGCGGCCTCTGGGCGAGAGGGAAAACCCCATTTGCTTCTGGGTGAAAACAGCCAAGCTGCCCGGCTTCAGGCTCGTTCCCTTGGGAATGGGAAACTTACCGAGCGCATTGGCCTCATCGCTCAATAGAGAATCCGAAAGGTCTATGGTCGTGGTGGTTGAGTTGTGAAGTTCAACCCATGTCTCTTTCGAACTCTCGCAAAGAATCTCATTGATGAGAACCGACGGGGAACGAGAGCCATTTGGAAAGTTTTCGCGTCCCGGCGTTCCGCCTATTTCGTTGCTGAGCGCCCACGATTGGCCCCGCTCATTGTCTGACAGGCGATCCACGAGCGAAATCGAGTGGCCGGTCCCATCGGCGCCGGCGGGCCAAGGGGCATCGTCCTTGTAATCCACGCGGTCAATCAGGCCACCCTCGGCGTTGCGAAGTTCGACGATTGCTCCTGCGTTGTCGAGGTTGCCACGAAAGGGGCCGATGACATTTGTGATTTTATATGCGCGTCGAATCGCCTCGGTGTCTGCAACAACGACAAGATAGTCCTGGGCGGCAATCGTTGTTTGCGGCGGGAACGTGAACTCAATGCCCGAAGTGAACTTCCACCCGCCGACTTCGCACGTTGTCGGCGAGTCGTTGAAAAGTTCGACGAATTCGAGGTCGCTCCCGCCTTTCGGTGGGTGATACATGATTTCCGTGATGACGACAAACGCCGACGCTCCGGCGGACAGTGACCAAAACCACACAGCAGCAACGAGCCAATATTTTGTCCAGAAAGACAGTTGGCTCAAAGTCAACTGGGACTCCAATCCCAGCTGGCCGCCCTTTCCAGAAGCCTCGGCGTCTTCCCTTGAGCGCAACTGCCGCCACCCACCCATGGAAGCCATTTCAGGTTTCCTGCGTTCGGATTCCTATGCTTTGTCAGATTCCACGGTTCACGCCTCAACCGGCGCAAAACAATGTTATCATTCATAGCCAATGCACGAGCACACGGCAAGTTCGAAATCTTGAACCCACCGGCACTGGGTGCGTCGGGCGATTTACAGCGCCGATGGTAGATACTCCGGCTCGAATTCCCTTGAACGGCGAGGTATGGTCTGGCATTCGGTCAAGCGGCGTAGTGCCTACAGTGGTCTTGTTCGGTGAAGTGCCCTCGTGTGGGGGGAAAAGACCAAATGGGCAGGAACCGTACCGATCGTGTCGCCGCTATCCTTTTGGTTGCCATAGCGTTTTACGCGTTTCTTGAGTACAACCTCCTTCTATACGTCGAATACATCACGGACGAGTTTCTCCACTCCTCTTGGGGAGCCGACCTTCATTTCGGCATCCGGCCTTACACAGCCGAACACGTCCACGTTAAGACACAACTAGGCATTCTCCTTTACAGTATCGCATACAAACTGTGCGACAACATGGTGGGCATACTTCTCATCAATCGGCACACAGCCCTCCTTTTCGTTATCCTGTCTCTGTGCGTTGTCTTTCTGCTTTATCGTCAACTATTTGCAGGCACCCATGGCGGCCTCTGGGCCGTCCTTTGGACGCTCAGCTGTAGCACCTTCCGCGAGCATAGCTTCAGCATTCGGGTAGATATGATGGCCACCTGCCTGGCGCTCCTTGGGCTCTACGTGTTCCTGGGCCTGCCTTTGCGTCGCCGCGCGCTGGCATCAGGGTTGTGTTTGGGTCTCGCCTTTTGCACCACACAGAAGTCTGTTTACTTCATCGCCGCATTTGTCCTTTCGTTTTGGGTCGCCTACCGCCGGACGACTTCACATCCACTGAAGGAGTTTTTGGCCTTTGCTCTTGGGGGATTGATTGTTTTCTGTGCCTATGTTGTCGCCTTCGGCTACGGTGGCAACCCCATCAACGTTGTGAAGGGAATGTTCTTTTCAGAAAAGGCATGGAGACTCGCTCTGACAGGCGACTATGTTGGCTTGCATACATTTTACTGGCACACCTTTTCACGCAACATCCCATTCTACTGCCTGTCTTTTGCCGGCCTCGGCTACTCACTCGGGCGCTGGGGATCAAATCGTTGGGAACAGAATGTTCTCTGCTGCTTCTCGCTGACGGTTCTTGGGCTTATCGCCGTTCATCGCGAACCCTGGCCTTATGTATTTGTGATGATCATCCCATTTCTGGGTTGTTACGCCGGACTTATCTCGGACCATATCACTGAAGCCTTGAGGATCTCCCCTCGGGTTCTCATTGTCCCAGCTGCTGTTTTGCTCCTGACGGTGGGTGTTCAGTCCGTCTTGCGAAATTACGACTACGCGGGTGTGCAATGCTTTCCGCAGTTGGCGGCAGTGCGCGCCGCAGAAGCTGTTCTCGGCCCCCAGGATTCCTACTTTGACGGTATCCGAATGATCGGCACACGAAAACACTGCATTCCCATCACGCTGCAACAGGCCGATCTGATGAATCTGATTCATTCATGGGAGACGGGGGGCCCGGCTTTCCTGGACTCGCTGCGCGCTTCGGAATGCAAAGTGATCATCTATAACTACCGCTTGGCGTATCTTCCGAAAGCGTTCCACCAGTTTCTTCGGGATCACTATGTTCTGATGGATACAAGCGTTTTCGTATCCGGGTATAGAATAATCACGTCCCCTACCGAAATTGATCTGATCTGGCCGGGAGAATACGGTACCCTGACCGATGGCGAGTGTAAGAACATCATAATTGATGGCAGAGCTGTTGATGCAAAGAAAGGAGGAATCTACCTCGCCAAGGGCAAGCATCGAGTCACGTTTGAAAGGGAGGAATCGTTTCTTTTTTTGATTCCGGTGGCCGCCCGCCAGTGGATGGAAAGAAGTGCCGGTGAGCGCATTATCGTGCAACTGTTTTCCAACAAATATGATCGTTGAAGGGAACCCCTGCATTCGCTGGCGGCAGGACAGAAGGGGATGTCGGCACGCATCTTGATAAAGCCGCCGGATCCTTCATCCGTCCCACGTATGTGTTTGGCGCTTTCCATATTGGCACGACTTTATGACACGCTAGTACAGTCTGGCTACGCTTGGCCACGACCTGTGGATGACGCGGACGTTGGCGCGCGAAGGCTTCTGCGTCCTGGTTGACACATACAGTTCCAGCAGTGTGGTGACCGACTCAGCCGCCGCTGCAACAGCTTGGGCCACCGGTCGAAAAGTCAAGAACGGTCAGATCGTGGTGGATGCTTCCTCCCAGGCTCCCTTGCAAACGATTCTGGAGTTTTACAAGGAGAAGTACAGTGTTCGCTCCGGCAAGGTCCTTGGCCTGTTTGCCGACGACAGTCTCACATGACTGATTGACCGTGCGGTTGCCGGGATACGAGAAACCGACGAGAGCACAACGTCCGACAGTCTGAAACGCTCCCAGCAAAAAACTTCTCCCAAGAGCGCGGCTCGCCGCAAAAGTCGCCCCGGTAGCCGATCAAGTGATACCGATCAATAGGATTGACCTGTGGGATCTGCAAGGGTCACCGGAGGAGAATCCGGCGCGCCGCCTGATCTATGACACCGGCGCGGATCAAGGCATCTGCAAAGATCCTTCCTTTTCGCTCCAGACCTTCCGGCCGGTCACGCAGATGGCAGATGTCGTAGAAGGAGCGCGGGTTCCAAGGCATTTCGCGAGCAAAATCCACGAGGACGACCGATCCGCCCACAGCGATTGTGCGCAACCGTTCATTACAGCTGGTCAATACTTGGGTGAAGAAACTGCGCTCATCCCGCGCGGTTTCGGTGGCAAGAACGGGGATGACGTTGTTGCCGCGTGCGACCGAGACAAAGCTGAGAGCGTTGCGCCCCACGGCCTCAGCGGCAAGTTGTGCGCGCTCCTGTCGCGCCTTGGCATCGAATGGTGGGACGTCGCCCCAACGGCTGTGGATCATGCCCACCAAGTCCACCGAGCGATTCGGCGCATAGGGATTGAATGGCGTGGTCACGCACGCGAACAGAAGCGAAAGCAATGGGCTGTATTCCCAGGCATGTGGGCCGAGCGGCCCGAACGTGTGGCGTCCGTGCGTATAATCGCTGGCGTAAGTTCGAAACTTGGTAGCCATCCAGGAATCGTTGAGAGTGTTGTGGAGAATTGTAATATCGGGCGAAAAGTCGAGCAAGCGCGTCTGAAACAAGATCAACGATTCGAGGCTTGTATAGGTAGGATGCCCGGCGTTGATCACTTCGATTGCAAAGGGAGCATTCGCATAATGCTGGCGCAGGAACCGCTCGAGATGAGCGGGATACGTGTGGGTATCCGTTGTTGCGCCGATGCTGTAGGTGGTTGAGCCGCCGAGGCAAACGATGCGAACGGTTGCGGCGGGTTTTTCTGTCGGAACGGCGCGACCACGAAGCCTTTGCGAGCTGTGGGAGGCGTGTCCGCTTTCGTCCGTTCGCCCTGGGATGAATTCGAAAATGCGATAGGGATGGGCAACAAAAAGCATTTGAGCGCGGGGCTGGCCTCGCCCGCCCCCGAAGGAAAAGTAGGCCAGCGCAAGGCCCTCCATCGCCAGCCAGCCAATGGCAAGCGGCAAGAAGGCGAAAAACACAAACCGAAGACCTCGGATTGCAGATTTCGGACTGCGGATTTCCCTCTCGTCTCTCACTTCTGACCTCTGGCCTCTGACTTCTTCTCGTGACGCCGCTCCCAGGCTTGCTCGATGGCACGCATATTGATCAGCCCCTGGGCGAAGATTTGGGCCTGGCGCCCCAGACCGCTAGGGGTGTCCCTCAAGTGGCTGGGGTCATAGTAGTCCACGGGATTCCAGGGCATCAATTGGGCGATATCAATCATGCCGACCGATTCGCTGGCGGCAATGTCGCGCGTCACCTTGTTCAGTCGCTCGATGGATCGTATCCAGCGACCGCCGACGGGTGTATCGTCCAGGTTGCTTTGCGTGCTAAGAACGGGAATGACTCCATTGGCACGGGCGACGTAGATGAAATTGCGCGTATTGCGCTCAAAGGTGGCGATCATTTCTGGCTCGACTTCGCCGCGACGCCCCTTCCGGGGATCCGCGGCAATACTCGGGATGGTGACAATGAGGACGTTGAGATTCACAAAACGCGCTGGGTAGTAGGGATTGGTAATAGACTCGCGCGCAAACCACCAGGCAAGAAACGGGCTATATTCCCACCATCTGGGCGGGGGGACGGCAAACGTCCGGCGTGCGTGGCTGTAATCGCTTTGAAAGTTCGGCATCTCGAGCATAAACCGGCAATCGTTAATCCCATGATGGCAGATAGCAATGTCGGGCGAAAGATCGAGCAAGCGCGTCTGAAAGTAGATGAGCGATTCGAGCGAGTTGTAGGATTGAACGCCCGCATTGATGACCTCGATTCGGAACGGCGCATCGCGATAGCGCTCGCCTAACAAACGTTCCATGCGCGCTGGATAGGTGGTGCTGTCGGTTGTGGCACCGTCGCTATAGGTTGTGGAGCCGCCGAGGCAGATGATCCGGATCGTATCCGCTGGTTTTCCGACCATGACCTCGCGCCCTCGCAAGCCCAGGGAGTTGAACGACCTATGCCGGAGGCGACCCACCCGGTTGGGAATCGGTGCGTAGGCTAGGTAGGGATGTGGCCCATACAGAAACAGGTGGTCTGACTCGCCCACCCAGGGTCGCAACCACAAGTTGACCAGCATCCCCGTCTCGACACAAAGCCATGCCAACGCGACCGCGGCCAGGGTGAATGCAACCCGCTTGGGAAGTGAAATTGTCCTCTTGCCGCTCAACGTGCCAGACTCCCGCTGTTCTTCCTCGCGATCCTCTGCTCCATAATTCCTTGTCGGATCAAGAAATCAGCGAAAATCCTGCCTACGCGCTCAAGCCCTTCGGGACCGTCACGCAAACGGCAGGCATCCACAAACGCTTTGGGACCCGATGGCATCTCGCGCGCCAAGTCCACGCACAGGACCGAAAGCGAGACGGCCGTCTGGCGAATACTCTCGTTCATCTTCTCCACCACCTCAGCGAAAAAGTCCTCCCCCTCGGGCCGATAGAGAACGGTGCTCAGAATCGGAAGGACGCTCTGGCCACGCGCGACAAAGATGAAATTGCGAACATTGCGCGCGAAGATGGCGATCCGCTCGGGTCGGAAGCACGCTCGCTGCTCCGCCTCGTCCACTTTGAGGCGGGCGGGATCGGTCATCGTCAAATCCGGAAGTTCCGCTCCCGGCGCGCTCCGATAGGGATTGGCGACCGAGCGCCAGTGGGGCAGGAGAAGCGAGAGTAAAGCGCTCCTCTCCCAAAGGCGAGGTTTGGGGATTTCGAAGACCTTGCGCGCGTGCGTGTAGTCGCTGGCGAAATCGTGGAAACAAGCCAGAAACAAGGCGTCATTCAGACCGACGTTCAAGATGGCCACGTCCGACTGATAGTCGAGCAACTTGGTTTCGAAATAGATCAGCGCTTCGAGACTCGTGTATCCTGGGACACCGGCGTTGATGACTTCCAACCGCAAGGGGGCGGTTGAGTTTCGAGTTTCGGGTTTCGAGTTCGGAGTTTCTGAATGGCAATAGCGTTCGCGTAACAGGCGTTCGAGCTGGGCGGGATAGGTATGGCCATCGGTTGTCGCCGTGTCGCCAAACGTCGTCGAGTCGCCGAGGCAGGCAATCCGCACAGTGCCGGGTGGTTTGCGCAATTCGATTTCGGGGCCTCGAAACCCATGCGAATTGATCGAACATTGTCCGGTCGCGCTGTGAGCACCCGGAACAAGCATGTAAACGCGATAAGGATGAGGGCGATAAAGGCGCAGAATGTCGTCGCTGGGAAGCGGCTTGAGTAGAGCGAGGACGGCCCACGACACCATTTCCAGCAAGAACCACACCGCCACAACGGTCAACAGCACTCGCGGCCAACGTCGGCGGGCAACCGGTTGGTCGAGTTCGGTCATCACATTCCCTCAAATGAAGCCCTGTCCGAAGGAAACGCTTTCATCTTGACCCGACCGTGCGAGTCCGGCTCGCGCTCGCCTACTGGGCAAGTTCGGGCAGAAGGATTCTGATCTGGGCGCGACGGCGCAGTTCGGCCACCCAAGCCTTGCGAGCTTCGCCCAAGCGCTTTTCGAATAGAAGCTCCTGCGGCCCACGCTTCCGAATGAGCTGGAACAGGTGAAGTCCCTTCGCGGTTCGAACGGGTTGGGAGACCTGGCCGTTCTCCAGCGACCGTACCGCTTCCAGGATTGGACGTTGCAGGTCTTTTTCGGTGATCCATCCCAGGTCGCCGTTGGTCGCGCGCGCCGCCTTGTCGTCCGACCGCTCGCGCGCCAGTTGCTCGAACGGCACTCCCTGGCGGACCTGTTCGAGGATACCCAGCATCCGTTGCTCGGCCTTTTTCACGTCGGTTTCGGAGGGCTTGGCCGGCCACGCCACGAGAATCTGGCGCAGGCGATAGTGGACAAGCGATTCTCCTTTTCGCTGCAATTCTTCTCCATAAGATTTCATGTCCTGTTCGGTCATCTTCGCTCGCGCGCGGCGCGCCAGCGCCGCTTGAACGGCGTAGTCCCGCTCTTCCTGCTCGTGCAGGTATCCCTTGTAGCTTTCCAGGTCCCATCCTCGCTCGTCGAGGTCAGCGAGAAAGGCTTGGTCGGTGCGAAACAGCGACCGGCGGTCTTTGATCAAGCCTTCGACGCGATTGGCGATCACTTCCTCGGGGATTTCCTTGATTTCCTCGCGGGCCGCCTGGGCCATCAGTCGCTCGTCAATCAGCGAATTCAGCACCGCACGGACATTGGGGCTGGTGCCGGGCAAAAGGGTTTCGGCCTGGCGAGTGTCGCCAAAGGCGGTCACCAGAAGATCGTTCTCGGTGATGATCTCGTTGTTCACTCGCGCGACGACACGATCGAGCAGGCGACCTTCCGCGGCTTTGGCCGCAAACGCGCCCGCAGGGGGGATCACGAGCGCCAGCAAAATCAACCATCCCACGCGAAAGCGCTGCGAAAAGAAAACCATAAGTTCCTCAGGAAACCGACACTACTTGGTCTCGCTCTTTTTCCCGCGCAACCGGAGACGTTCCCAAAAGGAAGGTTTCGGCTCCGCCGACACAGTCGGCGATGTCACCGCCTCGGCTGCGGGCTGCTCGCCAGCGGATGCCTTCTGCCCCGCCGGCTCCACCGAAATAACCTCTGTGCGGCTGGTCGTGAAGTCGGTCGAAGGCAGCACTGTGGGACTGACCGTGGCGGTGGACATTCGATCCTCCCGCTTGGGCATCCCGAAGCTTTCGCGCATCACGTTCACCGAATCCATTAGGTCCTGATAGTACTGCTTGTAGAGGCGGGCGTTATGGTAGTATTGCTTGGCGGCCTCCACGTCTTTCGCATTGACGGCCTGATCGTAGAGTTTGTAATACTCGAAGCCCAACAGATAGTAAGCCTGTGCCATGTTCTCGTAGAAATCCACCATGTCTCTACGAATCCGCCGCGAGACCTCCTCGTTCTGGCGCACAGTGGACGGCATCACGCACCCTGTGGCCAAACCCAGACCACTCACTACAGCCAGGAAAAGTGCTCTCCATCTCATCGTCTGCCACCCCCGGGATTTTGTCTAGTGATGAATGCTGAAAGCTGAATGATGAACTGGATTCAATCGTCCATCCGGCTTTCTCTTGTTTTGTCCTGCCGTTCATCGTTCATGATTCATCATTCACCGTTTCGGTTGTGGGTTCAACTTGCGCGAAACCACTCCGAAACGTCAATGTTTTTCCCATGCGAAGCAACGTTGACAGACTCATTGTGGTTCGCCAACTTGAGCAACGAACCGCGAATGGGTCTCCACGAGACAGAGCGATGCGGGTGACAGTCCTGGGTTCGGGTACCTCGCTCGGAGTTCCGGTGATCGGATGCATGTGCCGGGTTTGTACCTCCCGCGATCCGCGCAATGATCGCATGCGCTCGAGCATTTTGGTCGAGACGGCGCGCCAGGTTTTGCTCGTGGACGTCGGGCCTGACTTTCGCCTCCAGGCCCTTCGCGCAGGAATCCGCTCTCTCGACGCCGTACTGATGACCCATGAGCATGCCGATCACATCAGCGGGCTTGATGATCTTCGCATTTTCGGTTTCCGCACGGGCAAGCCGATCACGATCTACTCCAACCAGGCGGTCAAGGATTTCATTGAGAACCGATTCTCCTATGCCTTTCACCCGCTGCAAGAAGGCGGCGGCGTGCCCGCGCTCGATCTGCGCGTCGTCTCGGAGCCGTTCGTTCTCGACGATGCCGAGATCACGCCGGTCCGCATCTTTCACAGCGAGATGGAAATCTTGGGTTTCCGGTTCAACGACTTCGGCTACGTCACCGATTGCAGTCGGATGCCCGAGGAGTCGAAGGCGCGCCTGCGGGGCCTGCGCATCCTGATCCTGAACGCACTTCGCCGCACGCCCCATCCAACGCATCTCAGTGTGGACGAGGCCGTGGCCCTGGCGCGCGAGTTGGGCGCCGAGCAGACCTATTTCACCCACATTGACCACGCTCTCGACCACGACGAGACGAACAAATCCTTGCCGAAGCATTTCGAACTTGCCTATGATGGATTGCAGATAGAATGTTGAGTGTTGAGTTTTGAATGTTGAGTTGCTAATGAAAAAGGGTGATCCTTCACCAGCCGTCCTGTTTCTTCGCCACTTGTGACTCAATACCCAAGACTCATCACTCAACACTTTGCTCTTCGTTTAGAGGTAGTGAAATGCATCTGGCGCGGGTTGTTGGCAACATGGTCTCAACCGACAAGTATGACGCCTACGAAGGCCGCAAATTGCTCATTGTCCAACGGTTGGGACTTGATCAAAAACCGTGGGGACCGACCACGATGGCGATTGATTATGTCGGGGCAGGCGAGGGTGACATTGTCCTCGTCGGAGCAGCGCCGGGTTTGGCCGCGCAGGTTTTTGGCATCCCCAAGGCGCCAATTCGCGAGTTAATCATGGCAATTGTGGACCGCGCCGAAATGGCCGGGGCGTTCGACGAATTCGGCATCAGCGTCAAACCAGCAAAGGACATCGCCCCGAAGCCTGTGCCGCCGGCGGACCGGCAGCCACCGACCTTGCCCAAAGCTGGCAGGTCCCGTCGTCCCTCTTGACCCTTTAATTCTGTCCTGAGAAGCGGCGCGGGCGCAGCGCCCGCAGCCGCCTATTTTCTGCCCCCACTATCCAGCATTTCATTACTCGGCGTTTTGTTTTGCCTTTTCATAGATGGCCAAAAGGCGTCGCAGATGGATTTCGGGCGCGTAACGTTCGAGAAATGTCCGTCGCGCCGTCTCGCCGAGAAACGTGGCATGTCCGCCTCGGGCGGATTGCCCATGAACATTCACGGGCGAGACGCCCGTCCCACTCAGCGCTTTTCGGACGGCTCGCTCCAAATCATCGGCGGAACCTAGGTCGAAAAGCCAGCCTGTTTCGCCTTCGTGGACCAATTCGGCAATTCCCCCGATACGCGCACCGATCGTTGGGCGTCCAGCGGACATTGCCTCCAGAACGGCGAGTGGACAATTCTCATAACACCGCGACGGAAGAACGACAGCGCGAGCGCGACGAAATTCTCCGCGAAGCGCCTCGCCGTCGAGATGGCCGAGCAAGGTGACGTTGGAAATGTTATGTTGCTCGATTGTGCGGCGGAGTTCGTTCTCGAAGGGACCGCTTCCGGCCAAACGCCAACGCGTCTGCGGCAGACGGCGTGCCACCTCGACAACAAGATCGAGACCTTTCTCGCGCGACAGGCGACCGGCATACAATAAAGCACCGTCGCCGGACACGGCTCCCAGTCCGCCGTAGTCCTCGACCGTGTTGGGAAGGACCGAAATCATGTCAGGCGGCACAGGCCGCGGCGACAGTTTCGACCGCAGGAACTCGCTCGGTGCTATGTAGTGCTGAACCAATCGGCGGTAAGTCCCCAACAGGCGATAGAGCATCGCTTCCGCATAAGCGACAAAACTGCGAACTCGCCCCACCTGCATGCACCCCCGCACGAGGACACGGTGGAAACCATGCTGTGGACAATCCTCGCAAACAACATCACGGCGGTAATCGTAGAACCCATGATTGGGGCAGGCCAGATGGTAGTCGTGCAGTGTGTGGACAACCGGCACCTGGGCTTCTCGAAGAGCATAGAGAATGGATGGCGTAAGATGGAAGTGGTAGTTGTGCAAGTGAGCGATGTCGGGTTGCTCGCGGCGCAAAAGCTCCAAGAGATTGCGATAGGCTTGGCGCGAGTAGATTGCCCGGACCGCCTGGCGCATCATCGGCCAGAGGCCCGTGAGCGTGGGAAAATCCACGCTCTCGACGAAATAATTTGCATAGGGCGAGTCCTTGTTTTCGGGATGTTTCATCGAGAACTCGATGACCTGATGACCGGCGCGGCGCAGCAACTCGGCCGTGTGGAAGAACACCACTTCCGCCCCGCCCCGCCGGTAGAAGAATTTGTTAATGAGAAGTATCTTCATGATTCTCCCAGTGAACAGGCTGGAAGTCTGTTCTACCGATTGCTGGCACAGCGTCGTTGGGCGGCCAGATAAACGGATTCGGTCTGCTCGGCCATGCGCGGCCAGCCGTAGTGCTCGAGAACAAAACGCGCCGCCCGCTGGCCCATCTCGCGCGACTGCTCGCTTTGATCCATCGTCCGCTGGAGCACATCGCGCAAGTCGGCGATGTCGCCCGAGCGAAACGTGTTGGCGATTGGTTCGACTCCCGGCGGCTCGACGACCTCGCGGTTCTCTGGAATATCGCTGACTACGGTTGGCAAACCGTAGCTCAACGCTTCGAGCAACGCAATGCACATGCCTTCGACCAGCGAAGGATTCACGAACGCAAAGGCATTGGAATAAAACTCGGCGAGAATCCGCCCGCTTTGATAGCCCGTCATCACCATCCGGCGCTCATCGAGCATGGCCCGCAGTTCGCGCTCGTAATAATTGTCATAACTCGCGCCACCGACGATGACCAGTCGCAGGTCGGTCTTCACCTGCTTGAATGCCTCGATCATTAGATGGTAGCCGCGGTCGGGGATCAGCCGGCCGACACACAGAACATAGTTGCGCTTCGCGAGGCCGTAACGCTCAGCGATAAGCGCCGGTTCGTGAACCTGCGGCGGAGCGACCCCGTTGGGAATGTGGTGGGTCGGGCAATGGTGGCGTCGGGCCATATAGTCGGCCAGCCCCCGCGAAATGACGATTGTTTCGTGCGGGACACGAGCGGCGACCCATTCGCCAAATTTCAGGTAATACCGCGCGAACCAGTTCCACTTGCGCTGACGCCAGTCGAGCGCGTGAACCGTGGCCACCGTGGGGCGACGCACCAGTCGCATAATCCCGCACAGACTGGCGGGGCCAATCCCATGATAGTGGATCACGTCGAAACGGCTAAACAGGGCGTGCAGCGAGCAATGAAGCGTGTGGGTGATCGTGTCGAAGTGCTTCGACTCCAGCGACCATTTCTTGAGAAGGCGAACGCGCCGATAGGTTGGCGCTGTGTAGAGCGTGTAATGAGGACGGCAATAGACGGTGACGTCGTGGCCACGGACAACTAAGGCGGCGGAAAGATTCTCAACGTGGGTCTCCACGCCGCCATAAACGGAGGGGATTCCCTTCTGGCCGATCATCGCAATTTTCATTACCAGACCTGTTGTTCGAGGATGCGAACGATGCGTTCGGCGGCATGGCCGTCCCAGTATTTCGGGACTCGCCCGCGCCGCCAGCGACCGGCGAGAATCTGATCGGTGCAGCGCAGGATTTTTTCCCGGTCCCGGCCCACAACCACGTTGGTCCCTTCTGTCACCGTGATCGGCCGTTCGGTGTTCTCGCGCAACGTCAAACACGGAATCCGAAGCGCCGTGGTTTCCTCCTGGATGCCGCCGGAATCGGTCATGAGAAATCGTGCATCGAGCATCAGTTTGAGAAAATCGAGATAGCCCAGCGGCTCGAGCAAGCGAAGATGGGGATGGCTCACCGCTCGCTCGAGTCGGCTCGAAGCGGCGATGCGAGCCCGCGTTCGCGGATGGACCGGAAAGACAACCGGCAGGCGATCGGCCACCTGGCGAAGCGTTTCGAGCAAGTCCTTCAGATCGTTCTCGCAATCCACGTTGCTTGGCCGATGAACGGTCAACAGGACATAGCCACGGCGCCGAAGGTCGAGGCGGTTGCGAATGTCGGACCGCTCGGCCAGAGGTCGAAAACGCCGCAGCGAATCTATCATCACGTTACCCACGAAACGAATTTTGCGCCGGGGAATTCCTTCGGCCCGCAGGTTATCAATCGCATCGCGACAGGTCACAAAAAGCAGGTCGGCGATCTGGTCGGTCAGCAACCGATTGATCTCTTCGGGCATGGTGCGGTCGCGGCTGCGCAACCCTGCCTCGACGTGAACGACCCGAACGCCGCATTTGACCGCCACCAGCGAACAAGCGAACGTCGAGTTGACATCGCCGACGACCAGCACGGCGTCGGGACGGTAGCGGTCGAGAACCGGCTCAAAGCGCGCCATGATCGCTGCGGTTTGCTGGGCGTGCGATCCGGAGCCGACTTCGAGGTTCTCGTCCGGGCGCGGAATGCCCATCTCGTCGAGGAACAGCCTCGACATGTTGCGGTCATAGTGCTGTCCCGTGTGAACAAGATAGGAGCGCAACCGCCGCGAGCGTTTCATGGCCGCAACGATTGGGGCGATTTTGATAAAGTTCGGTCGGGCACCGACGACGTTGAGGATTTTCACTCGGCTGGACTCCTTCCCGCCAACGGATTGCCTCCCGTTCTGCGGCGAAAGTATTGGCGTTCGCTCTCCGATGGTCAACAGGAGAAAACCCAGCCCGCATACGCGAAAGCCGCGTTCAGAGGTTATACTGATCGGGAAAGAGAGGTTCGATTCGGCGTTCGACGGCGTGTTTCTCCATCCAGCGGCGGGCAGCTAAGGGGATCAGGAGCAAGCTTCCCTTCCCCTCGAAACCGACCTGGTGTTTGCCAGCATCCAGAAGGATCTCCGCCATCGGCTTTGCGGCTGTGCCGTCTATTTGAATCTTCTTGCATTCGCCGTGAATTGCCAGGCCATAGCTGCCCGGCCAGAGCAAGTTTACTTCGCGCGGCGAGCTGGTGATCTCGGCTCCCGACACAAACACGTTTTGGTCAATCAGCACGAAGTGATCGAGGATAAACTGGTGAAACTCGTCCGGAAGCGCGGCGAGACGATTCTCATTGTAGATGATCACCTTACACTGGTTCGCACGAAGCTCGTCTAGCAAGAGCCGGCCCTGTGTCTCCCAGGAGGTTACCAAAGGCGCGCGCACCGGCAGCTGGAGAACAAGCGAGCTGGCAGATTTCCGCGTGCCGATCATTCGGTTGCCGTCAAAGTAGGAATCTTTTGGATCGAGAATCGCTTCAGCGGCGCGAATTGTCTTAAGCTGAGGGAGGCAGGTGACACTCAGGTGGGCCTTGTGGCGAAAAATGGAGCCGACGAAAACCATGAACAGGAGAACAATAACCGGGAGGGCCAGAATTCGCGGCGAGGTGCGCAGGCTTCCGAGAATCTGATCCGACAGAAAGCCCGCGTAGCAGCCCAGCAAGGGAATGACCATCACGAATACGTAGGGCCACGGTTCGCGATGAACCATCATGAAAGCCAGAACGATCAGCGAAAAGCACAAGAGGAACTTCTGTTCCCAGGTACTGCTGCGCCAGTATCGAACGAAGTAACCAAGACCCGCAAACGAAAGACCGTAGAAGGCGATGTTTCGGAAAAAGGTTTGGAGATAGTATTGATGCGACCAGGTGAAATGCTTGCCCAGTGTGGTCCTTATCAACCACGGATCAGCGAAGGTCACCTGCACAACATTGAGATAACCGACCGCCTGACCCAAGAGAAAGATATAGGAGACAAAAACAGCGAGCCCTGCCAGAGAGAAGGCGACGAAATCACGAAGGGCATTCGAGGACACGCGGCGGTAGGCAACCCAAAAGGAGACAAGAAAAGCGACAATGAAATAGACAGATTTCTGGGTTGTGCAAAACGCCAAACTCAAGCAGACGCCAGCGGCCACAACGCGTCCTACCGAACGCAGGGCAAGGAATTGGTACAGGCCAAAGAGGGCAAAGAACGTCGCAATCATGTCGGCCCGGATGCGAAAGCTGCACTCGCTGAAGGTTGAGCACGCCAAAGTCCACAGGACGGCCCATAACGCCCCGCGTGGACTCCCGAATGTCCGGCGGCACAAGAGGAACAAAACATAAAGTGACAGGACTACGATGAGGAAGACGGTGTTACGATTGATCAGCATCACGTCCTCGGCCTGATCGGCCAGCTTGTAGGCCAGGCTGAAAAGAAGCATGCTCAGCCGTGTTTTACCCGGAATGTCTGCCGCATAGACAGGGATTCCCGAATGAATGTCACCTCCCCAGGCATTATGGAGGAACTCATCGGGCACATAGCTGGCGTAAAGGACAAGCCGGTATTCGAGATAGCCGTAGAACGCTATGGCCGCCAACAGGAAAACGGTTGTTAGATCAAAGCGCCTGCGTTCCATAGAGATTTCCTGCGCCTCGGCCATAGTAGCTAGAGTCAAGGCGAATGGAGGCGCGATTCGTCAAGCTGTTAATTCTGCCATTGCGAAAGAGCGGCGCCCGAAATGTGCAGGTGCGTCAGCAAGGAAGCCTTTTCAAGACCAGGTCGTGCGCATTCTGAAGGGTTGAATCGAGGCCAGAGGGCCGCGATTTCTCCTAAGAATCGGCCCTCTTCGGATCAAGTCCTCCCAGGTAGATTCGAGTTCCGGCGCCCGTGACGCCAAACTTTTTCTTAGCCCTAAAGTCGTTTTAAGTTGAAGAGGCCCCAAATGGAAAGGGATCATTACACCCTGACGGCTGCCCACCTGAGAAAGGAGGAATGGCGGTCCGGGGTCGAGCAATTCGCCCACCGGATCGCGGCCCTGTCGCTGAGGGGCGATCGCCAGCACCGGGAGATAAGAACCATGCAAAGGGGGATCAAGTGCTTCGGAAGCGCCATCCTTGTCGCGCTGATCTGTTCGGCAGCGTCGGCGGTCTGGCCTGCCCCGGTGACGACAGGCACCAAACGAACCGTCCAACCCTCCTCACAAGTAGCCCAAGGAACGACCACTCAGACAATCCTCACCGGCGCCCTGATTTGGTTAGACAGTGATTCGCCCTACTATGCGGCAGGCATGCGTTCGAGAGACCTCGTTGTCAGGGGCGGCGGCAAACCAATTCTCAATGATGCGGATTTCTACAAGGTTTTTGCCGCAACGACCAATACGGCGTTGATTTCGGCAGAGGTGATTCGTGGCGGCAAAACCATCCCGGTGACCGTACCATCCTACCTCCCGGCGGATGTGATGGTGGGTTCCCACCTATGGGATTGGGTGCGTTACCTGAAATACTATGCGCCCGATCCCCGAAATCCTGATCGCCTTTTGCGCAAGGCCTATGAGGATTTCGATTACCGTCAATACGCTTTGGCACAGATCGAGTTTACCTCGGCGACCAAATCGGGCTGCAAGGACCCGCTGACGCTGACCAAGCTGTCCTGGCTTCTGCTCAGCCGCCGCACGGCCGGGGCAACAGGTCCTGTCGAAATGGCCGGCAAATTGCTCGACCAAGCGATGCAGGCCTACGATCCGAGCTCGGGGGATAAAGATACCCTGGCCAAACTCGAAGGAACCTACATGATCTATTGGCAGGCATTGGGCAACATCACCCAGGCGGCGGTTCATGGACGAAGAGGGATCGAGATCGCCCCATACATTGTTGGCAACCGGAACAATTACTATCAGATGCTTTACGAGGCGAAAAACTTCGACGAAGCCGCCATGGCCGCCGATGCCCTTGTGGCCGACTACCCACGGTCGGTCCTCTTCCAACGTTTGAAGCGAGCCGCCAATCTGCGCGTTGGCCGCATGAAAGGGGTCATCGAGGCCAGCGAAGCCCTTGTCAATATCATGCCCGAGGACATTCCGACGCGATTGCAATTGCTTCCCTACCTCGATCAGATCGCTGACAACTATAACCTGGGGTTGCATTGCGACTATTTGCTGGCGACCAAGGGCAACTCGTTGAACGACCAGCAAAAAGCACAGATCAACTACTATCGGGCACAGATTAACTATCGTCGGCGGTCCTACCGCACGGCTGAAAGCCTGGTGCGCGAGGCCATCCGAATGCGCGGCAACGGAGACGACTACTACCTGCTTGGAAACATTATGCACAGTCGCGGCAAGTGGAAAGATGCCGTTGTTGCCTATGGGGAAGTCAGAAAGAAGGGCTGGCCTGGCCAGACGCGCGACAGCTACCGCGACCTTCGCAACAAAATGGACGACGCGATTGACCACCTCTGGAGCTGGCAAATCAAGAAACTGCCCACCCAGCTCCAAAACGAAGTCATGGCCCGCAAAAAGTGGCTGGACGAACGAGCCGTCCTCAAGCACAGCTTTATCATGCGCAACCGCTACGGGATTCGTAATGTCCTGATCGCCATTGGTCTGTTGATGATCTGTTCGGCCATTTTTATGAAGCTCTTTGTTTCCGAATAACAGCGAACGGACCTGCGAACCGTCTCCTCTTACTCCTGCCCTGAGTCGCAACGGCTTCTGACAATCGGGTTGACCGGGCGACATGGGCGGCTCACTCTAACCGCGGCTGGCTGTGGAACAGAACCATCGAGGCGAGAGATTTTCCGCGTCGGGGGCGTAAGGGCAATTCATGAATTGCCCCTACAATTTGCAGGAAACCATGACAATTCGACTGGCGAAAACGGCAGGGTTCTGTTGGGGCGTCAGACGGGCAGTTGACTTGGCGCTGCGCGTCGTCCACGAACGCACAGGTCGCATCCTCACCTTCGGGCCGCTGATCCATAACCGCCAGGCCCTTGATCTGCTTCACACCAAAGGCATTGACCAGATTCGGGAGCAGGAGAAAGGGCCTGCGGGCGGTCCTATCCTGATTCGCGCTCATGGCGTCGCGCCCGAGGTCAAGCAATCGTTGGCGGATCGGGGGTTCGAGGTGATTGACGCCACCTGTCCCCATGTCGCGCGAACCCAACGTATCGTCGAACGCCAAGCCAAGCAGGGCTGCCACGTAATTATCGTGGGTGACCGTGGACACGCTGAGGTCGAGGGTTTGCTTGGATATGCCGGCGGAAGGGGCTGGGTCGTCGCAAAGCCCGAAGATGTCGCCTCATTGCCGGCCGATCTTGCCAAGATCTGTGTCGTTGCCCAGACGACCCAGGGCGGCGACCGATTTGAACGCTGTGTCGAGGCGATCCGGGGGCGCTTTGGCGAGATCGAGGTTTTCAACACGCGTTGCAGCGACACGAACAACCGCCAGGGAGAACTGTTCGAGATGGCCCAGCAGGTCGAGGCGATCATCGTTGTGGGCGGACGTGGCAGCGCCAATACGACCCGCCTGGCCGAGCTGGCGCGCGAACGCGGCGTTGCAACGTGGCACGTCGAGACCGCTGACGAGCTCCCGCTCGATGCCCTCGAACACTTCAAGGAGATCGGCGTAACGGCGGGTTCCTCGACTCCCCACTGGATCATCGAGCAGGTTGTGGACCGGTTGCGCGCGATGCAACGGCATCGCCAATCGCTCCTGTCGCGCGTCGCATCGGCCACGGGACGCCTCCTGGTCATCGGCCAAATCGTCTTGGCCTGCGGTGCTGCCGCGTTGGCCTTTGCCGCCGCCCATTTGATGGGCATTAAGTATCGGTTCGAGTATTCCGCCCTGCCGTTTCTCTATCTTTGGGCCATGCACCTGCTCCATCTCTATGCGACGCTTCCCCGCGATCTTTCCCTCACGGCGGGACCGACACGAACGTTTGCTGCCCATCGCCAGGCGGCGCTGATCGCGGCACTCGTTTCGTTGGTCGTCGCGCTCGCCCTCAGCGCCCTGATGGGCCTGCTGGTTTTCTCCCTGGTCACTGTTTCGACGCTCGTCGGCGCGGTGTATAGTTTCGGCAAGATTCCGCGCCGCCGGTTTCCGCATTTTCGCTTCCGCCATCTCCACCAAATCCCCGGTTCCAAGGACGTGTGCGTCGCTCTGGCCTGGATGATGATGGTCGTCATTGTGCCGTGGGTGCACGCGCATGGCCTGGCGGACCTGAAGTTGGCCAGGTTGGCACCTCTGGCATTGACCGCCCCGTTCGTTCTTGGCCTCAGCCTGGTGCGATCGCTCACGGCCGACCTCCGCGAGATCGAAGGCGATCTCCTGCTGGGGCGCGAGACGTTGCCCATCTTCGTCGGTCGCGACCTGACACACCAATTGTTGACTATAGTTTTGGCCGGACTGGGCGTATTGGCTTTGGTGCTTGGTTTCTTTGCCGAACCCTTGCGCATCGGCCTGATTCTCCTGATCCCGGTTGTTCTCATGGCACTGGCCTACTGGGTGACCTATCGCCAGAAAGTCCGGTCGCACCTGGTCTGGTCCTGCCTCCTCGATCTGCCATTTCTGGTGGCCGGCGGCTTGAGTCTGCTTTGAGTTGGGCTGGCCTCTCTGGCACGAGAAATGCTCCGGCAAAAAACCATGAACTGCCAAGACGCCAAGGCACCAAGTTTTATCCTTAGAGATTGTAAAAAAATGATCCACGAAAGGCACGAAAGCGCACGAAGGTTCTTCAAAAACCAAAGGACGGCTTTGCTTTTTCAACTTCGTGTCCTTGGTGTTCTTCGTGGAAGAGCATTTTTTGGGCGTTCTTAGTGTCTTTGTGGCTTGGCGGTAAGAGGTAGTCCTGGCGACTCAAAGACACTTATTGAAACGAAGACTTGAAATGGGCGAACGGATGAGGGATCGTATCGTTGCGGTTAAAACCGCGAAAGGACGGTTTGGCGTGGTGCGTAAGGTCCCGACAATTGCGAGCAGAATGGTTTGCCTGACTGTCTGTGCTTGCGTTGTCCTTTTGGCGGGCTTTGTTGCTGAAATGGCCCAAGGTCAGGTGATGAACCCTACGCCGCCGTTGACGCCCCCGCCCCCCGGTCGTAGCTATGACACCGACTACCCGTCGGGGGCTCCTTACTCACCGGGCTATCCCTATGGGAGTTCTTATGACGCTCGTTATCGCGACCGAACAACGGGGCGGTTCGGGGCCTCGCTTACGCCCGACACCAGTGGTGTCTCGCCGCCTTCCAGCCGATATAGCCGACCAACACCCCGGGGCAGAACCACGCCAACCCCTCGCGGAGCGACTCCGACACCGCGTGGTGCAACCCCGACAGCCGCCGTTCCCGGTCAAGGTCCTGCCTCGTCTCGTTTCCCGGGGCAGCCTCCGACGGTTGTCCGCGGGGCAATGCCTGCGGCACCCGCGGCGCGCGCGGCCGCCGCCAAGGCCCCAGGGGGCACCGCAAGTTTCACCTTCAAGCCCGCACCCGATGTCGCGGTTCTCTACACCACACCGTTTCAGGCGAAAACGGCTGTGGGCGAGGAATGCGAAACACGTGTTTCGCTCTCCAACCCCGGCAAAAAGGAATTCCAGACAATCGTGACGGTGCTGCGGTTCGATCCCGACGCTGTCGAGCCCGTTCGTCTCGACGAGGACCCGATCAGTCCCTTGCTCGAAAGCCCATCCGAATCGGTTGTCTATACGCAGGCAGGCATTCTAATCTACCAAGCACAACTGGCCAGACCCATGAAGGCTGAGGCCGCCGACTTCTTCACCATTCGGTGGAAAACGCTCGCCGTCAGCCCTCACACCGAGATCGGCTTCGGTTCGTGGCGCGGACAGCGCACGGCCCTTCTCGGCAAATCCAACGAGACCATCCTTGGCGGGCCTGGCAACGAGGGCTCGCTCGGTATGACGTTGCAGGTCTATTCCCCCGACGAGATCGCCGACGGCCCGCCGATCGGCGAGGAATTGTTTGCTGGCCGCCAGCGGACCACACGCGGTGGCGTTCAGTTGAAGCTGATTACCAATAAGAAGGAAATCCCAGCCAATGAAGACTTCTATGTTGGTGTATGGTTTGACAACCCGCGGCTGCTCGAGATCAGCAAGGTAACCTTGAAAATCCGATTCGATCCCAGAGTGCTCGAGGTCGTGGACGACGACACGAACAATTGGATCACAATCGGCATCAACATCTCCGATGGGGACTACCACTCGGACTTTCCATTCGATGTCCATGTTGAGAACTCTGTGTTGAATGACCTGGGCGCCATCAACTATGCGGTAGCGTGTACGCAACGGCGCTCTCTGCCCGAACAGGGCTATCTGGCCCGCATCCGATTTCGTCCCAAGGGTCTGGCTGCCTCGACGCCCATCGAGTTTGTTCTGGAACCCGATGACGATCCGATGCGCACCCAGGTCTGCTACCTTGGCGACGATGTCCTCGGCTCGCCCGACCGAAACGATGATGGCGTCGAGAATCTAACCGTGACCATCGTGGAGCCCCGGCTGCCGCGACTGTTGACCACCGAGAAATAGATGGACTTCTGGCGAGCATCCGTAGCCCTGCGGTGTTCCTGCCCGATCGCAGATCTCGAGATCGGCCATTCTTAGCCCCATTCACGGGGCTACAGGGAGCCCGCTCAAGCGGGCTAAACATGCCTGAGGATTCGAATGGCGCCGCATCATCTGGCGGATGACCAGCGGCCGAGATTGGAACGAGGTTAGCTCCAATACTGTTCACTTAGGGAGAAATCTCGACGTGGCATGTCCGCCTCGGGCGGATTGCCCATGAATCACGGGCTGGAAGCCCGTGCCACCTTGCTTAAGTGAACAGTATTGAGGTTAGCCCGCATTTCTCACAACCCTTTGGTAAAGAGGGCCGGGAGTGGATTTTGGGGATAAAAGTCGTCCGTCGGATGGAATGAGCCGACCGGTTGGGTGGTTGAAGACGGCCTTGATGTCTCACAACGTCCGTCTGGCGCCGAAAAACGGCTCTTTTTACTGAGACCCCGATCTTTCTCCCCGGATTTTTGTCTCAGTTGTCCGTCCCGTGCGGCGGCACCGCTAGCATCGCAGTAGCATCCGCTGCCGTAGCCGGTTGTAGATCGTGGTGAACAATTGCACGAACGGATAGCCGCCCGTCAGCGTCAGCCGACTCCGCTGGACGGTCATCTTGATGTAGCCGCCGATTTTCAGTAACTTCGTGCGGATGGTCCCGCACGTGGCCTGCGCCATCTCAGTCCCTTGCAGCCCCAGACGCCGCAAGGCCGCCATCAGCGTGTAGGCGACCGACGAGAACCACAGCCGCATCCGCCTCAAGCGGATTGGACCACAAATGGGCCGTGCTCGTGCGGTCGGCGAACAGGTCCATTTGCTGTTCCTTGATTCGGTGCTCCATCTCCCCGCGCGCACAATAGTGCTCCTCGTAGATCGTTCGCGCACCGAACTCGCGGCCCAGCGACGTCACCACAAACCGCGGATTGGCGCCCTTGGCCAGGTGCTCGGCCTTGGCCACCATCCGCCGCGCCCGCGACCAACTCTCGCGCGTCTGATAGGAAAACTCTTTGCACACCCTCGCGGCTTCGCCCGTCTCTTTGTACCTCTTCCGCGCCTGCTCCATCTCCGACTCGATCTCCTCGACCAGCCGGCTGTTCTTGGCCATTGCGAAAATGTAGTGAACGTTCGGTTGCCCTTCGCACCACGCCATCAGCTCTTCGCGGCAAAATCCGCTGTCGCCCCGAATCCAAATCTCTACCTCCGGCCACCGCGCGTGGCCGCGGCTTGAAAGATCTCGGGCGGAATGTCTTGGCACCTTTTGTGTTGACTGCTTTTCGAATATTTCGCCAACTAAAGGCCGAGAGGGGAATTGCGCGGCGCGGCAGACGCCAGGACCGCATGAAGCATCTTCGAGGTAAATTGCCCTCATCTGTTTCGTCTTGATCCCTCCGCCGCTCCGTCGGTCCTCTGCGCGGCGCGTGGCGGGCGGTTCCCTGACTATCTGAAAGGCGCGAAAAAGGTGCGCCATCGAAAGGAGTCGTAGGATGAAAAGTGGAAAGGCATTCACGCTGATCGAGCTGCTGATCGTTGTGGCGATCATCGCCATTCTGGCGGCGATTGCCGTCCCGAACTTCCTGGAGGCACAAACGCGCTCTAAGGTCTCGCGTGTAAAGTCCGACATGCGGACCATTGCCGTCGCCGAGGAAGCCTACTTTGTGGATTGGAACTCCTACACGCATTCGAACACCGAAGCCCAGAACCCCGAGTCCATCGGCACCTCCGACCCCGTGGGCAAGTGGGCCGGCTTCCAAGAACTCACCACCCCCGTAGCGTATATCACAAGCATCCCCCGGGACGGCTTTGGCCAGAACCGTTACCGCTTTGACATCCAGGGCGGCTGGCGGCCCGATTATTTCTCGCTGGGATCGGGCAATGCCGATACCAGGGAATCTGCCGGCCCTCCGTGGGAAAGGCGACCCGGCTTTCCAAGCAGCACCTATGCAATCGGATCGAACGGACCCGACAAGTATGACGACACCCGGGGCGACCTGAGCATACAAAACTATCCGTGGAAGAACATTGATCGCAACGCCCTCACGCCGGTTTTCGTCGGACTGCTCTACGACCCCACAAATGGGACCGTCAGCGGGGGCGACATCATGCGGTTCGGCGGGATCAAGCCCGCCGGCGCCGTCTATGAGTTTTGGTGGTCGAATTGCCTGAAGTGAGTGTGGGGCCTGAGGACGTGTTTGGCGCTGTGGAAGAGTTTGAAAGGCCGCCCTTCGTTCTTATGGGCCTCGACTTGTGGGTTTTAGGAAAGGCATAAAATTAGTCGCCGCCCGTAGACCGACGGGGCCGGCGGTCTGACCGCGATACCCAGATTCCGCCCGTCTCCCCCTTCCTGCCGCGTCCAGAAAGCGATAAATCCAATCGCTGCAATACTATAAGACCTACACCTGCTACAGATCTTTCATGGAGCTTTTGACACGATTACATGCGCTATACCCACGCCCGTCCTCTCCTTCACTTCTCCTTTTCGGCCCCCTTTGACGAGACGGTTGAAGCAAATGTTTCGTGTAGGTCGAGAAGCGCGAGAGCCAGATCGGGCCCTCCAGTGATCGTCTCATAGTGAGCGCATCGTGTGCTCGCCCGCGGCAATGGGCCATCGTCCCAGAAAAGTCGCACGGCCTGCGCGCCAAGATATTCAGCGCGACCAAGGTATTTGCGATCCCCTGTTTCCCGATAGGCAGCGATCATCACGTGAATGACATTGGCCGGAACGGCGGGCCACACGTCGTATGTCTCCGTGTCCATTTCGCCCGTCATGTAGCTTTGCGCAGCTTTCAAGATTAGATCGCGATAGCCGCGGTTTCGGGTTTGGCGGTATCGTTCAATGCACTCCACGGCGGCATCGGCGCTGGTCGGACTGCCATACCCCGTCCGCCAGGCGGAGCTGAAGGCGCCCTGGCTCAGTGGGCGGTCGGGGTCAGGGTCGAGCGGGGGCCAGGGCTTGCCGTCTTTCGCATTCGCGCGCAGGAGGAATCCCCTGGCTGGTACGCCCGCCGTTGTAGGAGATGAACCCGTGGAAAAGTGAGGAAGGCGCAGAAAGGCTTCGTCCTCGCGGGCCGCAAAGGCGCGCAGCCGCCCTGCCAGCGGTTCGGGCACCTTGGGGACGCTTTCCGCACAACTGATCGCCAGCTTAAAGCTGCTCAGCGTCGAAGAAAACGCTGCGCCGTCTTTGCCTCTGACGGAAGCACCGCCGGGGACAATGCCGGTTGTGGGATCGCGCTTGCGTTCGTAGTGGCCCAAGACCACGTCAATCGGCTGGAGGAACCGTTCGTCCTTGGTCAGCGCATAGAGATCGGCCCAGGCGCGGATGAAGAAGCCGGCATGTCTTTGGTAGTCCTCCCTCCCACCCGGTTCATGTTCGAGGTATCCTGCGTGGCGATTGAAGTCGCCCGTCTCGTGATTGCCGATTTGATGTTCCCATAGACCCAACCCGAAGCGCATACAGTTTTCCGGGGCCAGCTGGTAGGAGCGATCCATCAACCGCCAGACATCACCCAACTCGTGAATTCCATTTGCCTTGTCGCGGCGGCCGCAGTACCATGTATTGGCAGGGATGTCCCAGCACATGTGTTCGCCCCATGCATAGAGCCCTGTTTTGCGGCTTTGCGCATGGGTCAAGAACCACTTCAATGAAGTATCTGCCGCTTGCGCGTATCGCTTCTCGCCCGTGATTCTGGTCAACTCATAGAGCAGAAGGTAGAGCGCCTGATCGTGTTGCGGGTTAGATCCGGTGCGGATCACACGGTCTTCCCCCCTGACGCCTTTGGGAGCAGAAGTATTCTCGGTCAGAAAATAGAGCGTCTTGCAATCGAGACACGAGGCGAACAGCGGCGCTTTCATCTCTCCATACTTGCCGCTCGCCTGATTCACCATCGCGTCGGCGTAGCCGCGCACAACCGCCAGATAATCCGGCTGATCCGTATTGGGTGGAACCGCCTTGGCTTTCTCTTCGGCACAGATGCTGCCCGCCAACAGGAAAAGGAACCCAAGCGGCAAAAAGTTTCTCCGGTTCAGTGACATTTTTCAATACCTCCAAACTAAACATACAGCGATTTGACTTTATGAGGGATATTCCTCTTATAGGTCCCTGTCAAAGTAATGCAACGGGATGACATTGCCACTCACGGTTTTTTCGATTCATGGATCAACCGGTCCCATCCCGTGCATGCGAAAGCACCGACCCTGCCCGTCCTTGCGAGGAGTCCGCCTGAGGCGGACGACCAAGCAATCTCCCGCGCGCACAACGGGATTGCTTCTCCGCCTGGGGCGGATCGCAATGACAGTGGAAGGGATTGAGTCAGGCATTGCATTGGTTATGCACTAGTTGTAATGACACTCGAGATTAACATACAATTGGGTGACGGTGCTTGAGCGAAGGAGGGCCACAGCCATGCAACTCCACGCTCAAGCCGCACTTACCCTGAAACAGCGAGAAGAAGTCCAACGGCTGCATCGGGAAGAAAAAATGACAATTCGAGCATTGGCGCAACGGTATCGGGTCAATC
>Ga0315280_10002463_pt1 | contig 29949 bp, 18 predicted proteins | sample YL17G06_40_MG_FD_203697 | JGI IMG/M metagenome (GOLD analysis project Ga0315280, IMG submission 203697) | Sediment microbial communities from Yellowstone Lake, YNP, Wyoming, USA - YL17G06_40 | ecosystem: Environmental > Aquatic > Freshwater > Lake > Sediment | place: USA: Wyoming | collected... | reverse complement strand
GTCGGCATCGGGACGACGAGCCCAGATACAAACTACAAACTAACTACTTCTGGCGGAGGAGTAAAGGCAGAAAACGCCACTGCCCAGCCAGCTGGATATTTTTCCAGCACTGGTGGAGGATATGCAATCCAAACTGGAACAGGTGTGGCTAGCATAGCTAATCCCATTTACTTAGGTACTCAGGGAACCTATGGTAGTGGAATGATTTACTTAAGAGACTTTACTTTTCAGATCTATGATTTACAAAGGGGGAGACCTCTTTTCCACAGAGAATGGACAGCTGCTGAAGGAGATTTTCTAAAGTTAAACAATGTCCAGGGTGGTGGTGCTAGCCTCGATGATCAAATATGGCTGACAGACGTAAAAGGTATATTATTTTATACAAATGGAGCTGAGAGAATGAGAATTGACCCTAACGGCAACGTCGGCATCGGGACGACGGGACCAGGAGCGAAATTAGAAGTTGCGGGTCAAATTAAAATTACAGGTGGTTCACCTGGTGCAGGTAAAGTTTTAACTTCTGATGCCGCAGGTTTAGCTTCTTGGCAAACGTCAGCAGGAGGACTTCCAACTGGAACATCGGGTCAGACTTTACGTCACGATGGCACAAATTGGGTGGCAAATAGTGTAATCTTCAATAATGGCACTAACGTCGGCATCGGGACGACGAATCCGACAGCACCTTTATCTGCCAATGTTGGATCATTGGGTGGCACTAACAGTGCAGTGGCCGCTTCTCTGGAAACCACAAGTCAGAGTGCCTGTGGTAACGAAGTAAGATTGCGTTTTTATAATACAGGGGGATATGAAGAAGGAACTATCGGCGCGAGTTGTGATCCCAATTATGGCGGCTTCGGCAGCGGCGGCAACGGCTATCTAGCTTTTAGGACTTTACGGAACGGTACTAGTGCTGAAAAAGTCAGAATTGACGCAACCGGCAACGTCGGCATCGGGACGACGGGACCAAATGATAAACTCGACGTTTCAGGAAATATTAGGTTTAGCGGCACTCTACTGGGAACAAATGGCGGTACTTGGCTTCGGAATAAAGAATGGACTGACTCTTATGTTTTACAACAATCGTGGGATGCTAACCTTGGGGACTACACAAGGATTGGGCATGGTGGTTCTGGCGCAGTTGTTAATTATTTAGATATATCTGAAAGCAAAGGATTTATATTTAACAACGGCAATGTCGGCATCGGGACGACGGGGCCTTCATACAAACTGGATATTGTAGGAAACATTAGAGCAACTACTGGGGGTAGATTGTATAACACGGATTTTGGTGTTGATAATATTGAACTTAATACTGCCGGAACTGGTAATAGATATGCCTACATCGATTTTCACGGAGACGACACCTATACCGATTATGGATTAAGAATTCTGAGAGGTAATACCGGTGCTAATGCTTGGTCTGAACTTACGCATCGTGGTACCGGAGATCTAATAATAAAAACACTTGATGCTGCAGCTCTTAAACTCAGAACAGCTGATGCTGACAGATTAACAATTTTATCTACTGGCAACGTCGGCATCGGGACGACGGGGCCGGGGTATAAATTACATGTTATTGGTGATATTTATGCCGATGGAGGATGGTTGAGAACAAGTGGAGCAGCAGGATGGTACAGTGAAAGCTATGGAGGAGGTTGGTTTATGCAGGATGCAACTTGGATTAGAGCTTATAATAATAAAAATATATACACAGGTGGTAGTGCTCAATTTGATGGTAATTTGGATGTTGGTGGTGATAGCTATATCGGTTATGAGCATGTAAGTGCCATTACTGGAAGTATCTCTCCTTACTATTGCCTTAATATAGGAACGAGTAGCTGTGTGAGAGATATGGCTGCAGACATAATCTACGCATATTGTCCTACCGGAAAAAAAATTTTAGGCGGGGGATGTTGGTCAGATATAGGAGCTAATCTCTGGAAAAGTTATCCTCTAGGTGACAACGGTTGGTACTGTGATTGGAATGGTGATAGTGGACTAATGGAGGTTGATTTAATTTGTGCTCGAGTTGGTAATTAAGAAATAAAAACCTGCTTAAAGTTTAAAGACTGTAGAAGAAAGATTGTAGAAGTTTGGCTTCTACACTGGAGTGTTAAGATTAGTTAAAAATAGGAAAAATAGGGATGTGTACATTTTTGGTTTTTTTAATTTTTGAAAATGTTAGAATAAAATAATGCCAAAGATTAGTAAAATATTTTTGCTAATTACTTTTGTTGTTTTTGGTTTTTTTATTTTTGGAAAGGCAAAAGCTGGTATAACTGATAATGTTTCGGGTTGGGCCTGGTCAGAGAATATTGGCTGGATTTCTTTTAATAATACAACAGGCGGTGGAACTACAAATTACGGAGTGAATATTAATTCCTCAACCGGGGTTTTTTCCGGTTATGCCTGGTCAGAAAATATTGGCTGGATTGATTTTGCGCCGGCAGGACCTTATCCCTCGGCGCCAACATATTCAGCCTGCCTGGATTGGCCAGGCTCAGGTCAAACTTGCGATGGTGTGGGAGATTATAAAGTTTCTGGTTGGGCAAAGGCCTTAACTGATGGTGGTGGCTGGGATGGTTGGATAAAATTAAAAGGCACAAATTATGGGGTTTGGTTAGATACTTCTGTTACTCCCAACGAATTTCGAGACTGGGCCTGGTCAGATATGATTATTGGCTGGATTTCTTTTAACAGAGCCAATTGCGATCCCGATAAAGATGGATTTTCAAATGGAATAGGAAATTGCCCTCCAGCTGGTACTCCTATTCCAAATTATAAAGTAGTTTATGGAGCGTCTGATACTGTTTCACCGACTGTTTCAGTTATTGCCGACCCTGCCAGTGTGACCACTACCTGGCAGAATACCGATGCTACTGCCACCGTTTCTTGTTCTGATACCGGTACCGGTTGCGATACAGGTTCTTACAAGTTAAAGACCTACGCCTCAACTTCGACAACTTGCTCAACTAATTATGGAGATTATACTCTTTCCAGTCCCCAAATAATTTCTTCTCATCTTTGGGTTTGTGGGGCAGCCAAAGACTGGGCGGGTAATGCCGGTTTTTCCAGTCCAGTCGAATTCAAAGTTGATAAAATACCTCCCTCAACCGCGGTTACTAATCCGGCTGCCGGTTCTTGGCATAATGATGATTTTACAGCCACAATTGATGATTCAGATATCGGTGGTTCAGGTTTGGCTTCTTCTTGTCAATATTTAGTTGTCGGATTAAATCCTTCCGGTCCTGATTGTTCATCTGGAATCCTCTCTCGAAGTTGCGATCCGGTCAATAAAACCGTTTATGTTGGTTCATCAACTTCAACAACTTGTAGTGCCACTAATATCTGTATCTTCCAAGGCGAAAATCGCTGTAAAGTGACTACCTATGCCTATGATAATGCCGGGAACTCAAAACAAACCAGCCAAAATTTCAGTATTGATTGGACTAAACCCCAAATTGGAAAAATTGCCTGTGCTACTCCACCGACAAGTTGTGATCCAAGCCTCGCTCCCTGTACCACCGCTCAACAGGGCATAGAGAAAACTTTTTGTGCTACCCTGACTGACCCGGTTGGTAAAATTACCGGTTGTCAACTCTGGGTTGATGGAGCTAATTCAGGTGTTTCCACTACCATTTTGCCGGTTCCCTGTGAAAATGGTGCTTCTTGCAGCGTTTCAGCCAACTATACTTTCACCTCTTCCGGTTCCCATACCATGAAATTTTACTGTTGGGATGCGGCTGGAAATTCGGATTTTGGCCAGTCAGTAACCGTTAATGTTGGAGCCAATCAGGCGCCAATCATCACTGGAGGTCCGAGCTACACCACCTCACCCTGCACTTCTCCCACTACCCAGCCTGGCTGTAATGTCAATTTTACAGTTAGTGCTACTGATTCAGATGGCGATCCCTTAACTTATAACTGGGATTTTGGCGATGGAGCAACATCAACAGAACAAAATCCTGTCCATCATTATTCAACTGCCAATACATATACTGTTATAGTTACCGTTTCCGATGGTCGAGGAGGAGCGGCCAGCGGTAACCTAAATATCACCGTTTCTAACCCAACCTTATTAGTTGATGGTTGCGCTGGCTTAGATGCCGCCCTTGCTTGTTATGATTCACCCACCTTTTCCAAACCCGCAAATGGTGTCGATTTGAAAGCCACTGTCTCCGGAACAATGTTTGGGACAATGAATTATAAATTTGACTGCACCAATAATGGAACCTGGGAGAGAGAAGTAAATAATACTACTACTAATCCTTATACTGCTGTAGATCTTTGTGATTACACTGCCACCGGAACCTACATTGCCAAAGTCCACGTAGATCGAGGAACTGGTGCTGCCGAAGATACCATTACTATTAATGTAATTGAAAATCAACCACCAACATTAAGTTGGACCGGTGAAACAAATTATATTTCGGATGGTCTTCATCCCGAATCCGGAGATATCAGTACAACCTTTGTATATAAAATTAAATACGCCGACCCGGATGGTGACGCGCCAAATTTTGTTAGAGTTCATATTAAAAAAGGCGGCGTAGAAATTGCAAGTAGTACTATGAGTTGTCCGGCTGGAGATTATGTTACCGGAGTAAATTGTTCATTTTCAAAATCAGGTCTTTCCGGTGGCTCAGATTACACTTACTTTTTCGAAGCCCAGGACAATAAAGGCCTAAATGCTACCCCGACTCTGGAAAAAGATGCCCCCGATGTTAATAATCCTCCGACTGCCGCTATTTCCTGTGATGCCACAAATTGTGGTCCAGGATCTGCTTGTAATGCCAATTGGATTGCCTATAATCGAAATTGCATTTATAAAATTTTAAATCAATCCACCGATCCTGACAATAATATTTCAACATCAATCTGGTCAATTTTCTATCAAGATGGTACTCCCTGGCAGGACCCCTATTTAACCTGTTCAGGAATCTGCGATCTTACTTTACCATCTTTACCAGCTTCGAATTCCTATTATGTTAAATTAAAAGTTGTAGACACCGGCGGCTTGAGTTCTTCCACCACTCACAACTTTTACGTTCGCCTGGAAGCCATTGCCGCATTTGAATGTTCTTTGAAACCTGGCGAGGGTTGGAAGAGTTGTGATAACTTCAGAGTTTCAGAAGACGTCTTGGTTTATTTCCGAAGTGTAAATGGTACTCTTCTTTCTAGGCCATCTGAGGGAGCGAGCTCAATTACCGGTTTTTCCTGGACTTTTGAAGATGGTACGCCCGCCACCGGTACTCTCCAAAATCCCTCAGTTAAATTCAAAAAAGTTGATGCTAACTCTGGTTTAGTTACTTTGAAAATTACCGATGATGTTGGCAGAACTGATACCACCTCCCATCAACTTCAGATTACCATTCCTCTCCCCGAATGGCGGGAAGTCCCCCCGTTATAAAATTATATGCAAAACAGAGGATTCACTCTTCTCGAATTAACAGTGGTAATTGCCATTGTTATTTTACTTTCCGGCATTGTCCTGACCAATTATCAGGTAGGAGAAAGAGAATACGCCCTCTTGAGGTCAGCCTACAAATTAGCTCAGGATTTGAGAACGGCAGAAAAAATGGCAATGGCTAGCGAAACCCTCCCGGCCAGTTTTGGTGGGGGTTTCCCAAAGGGGGGATATGGAATTTTTTTTCAAAACAATTTGAATTCCTATATTTTATTTGCTGATTGCGATGGCGATAAAGAATATGACGCCTCGGGGTCTGCTCTAAATTGTCTTGAGGCCTCTCCGGGCACCCCCTATCCGGAAAAAATCAAAGAACTTTCTTTGGAGGAGATGGGAATTAAAATTTCCAGCCTCTCTCCCTCTTCACCTTTATCAATCACTTTTTTCCCTCCCGATCCAACTATCAAAATTAGACCCGAACCCACAGACAATTTAGCCATCATCACCTTAACCTACGATGGTAAAACTAAAACTGTCAAAATCAATACCGTCGGCCTCATTGAAATCGACTAAAGGTTTTACTCTTTTAGAAGTGATTGGGGCGATTTTCATTTTAACTGTCGGAGCTGGTTCTGCCTTTATTTTAATTAGCCAAACCTTGTCGGCTGCCTCTTTGGTAAAAGAACGTTTAATTGCTTCTTATTTAGTCGGAGAGGGAATTGAAATCGTTAGAAATATAAGAGACACCAATTGGCTCCAGGCCAGAGACCCAGCTAAAACTTCTCCCTGGGATGATGGTTTATGTTCTACCTCGCCCTGTTATTGGCAGACAGATTATACTACTCGAACTTTCACTGACACAGCCGATTTTGAACAATGCAGTGACCCAGAATACAATTGCCGTCCATATGATGGAACTACTCTAAAAATTGATGGCGGTTTTTACAATTATACTTCGGGAACTGAAACAATATTTAAAAGAAAAATTACCATTGAAAAATTGGATTCCGATAATATAAAAGTTGAAGTTAATGTTGAGTGGACAGAGAAAGGCAGAACCCATAATCTAAAAGCTATAGAATATCTCACCAGTTGGTATGAATAAAAATGCTTATACTTTAATTGAGATCTTGGTAGCCGTTACCATTTTTTCTATCGTTATTGCTGGCCCAACCGGTCTTTTTGTTACTTCTTTAATTGGGCAGAGAAAAGCCCTAACTTCAATGGAAATTGCGGACAATATTTCTTATGCTTTAGAATATGTTAGCCGGACTTTAAGAATGGCAAAAAAAGATTTAGCAGGTGTTTGTATTTCAGCCGGTGCAAATTATGAAAATCCCGACCTTGATGTTTCCAAAATCAGATTTATAAATTATCAAGAATTATGTCAGGAATTTTCTTTAAATAGTGGTCAATTGGGAGAAACGAAGTCGGGTCAATTTTTACCCCTGACTCCCGATGATTTAGAAATTACCCTCCTTAAATTTCAACTTTCCGGCGAAACCCAGGGAGATGACCTTCAACCAAGATTGACAATTTCATTTGAAATTCAAAAAAAGGGTCAACCGGAATCAAAAATCCGGCTCCAGACCACTATTTCCCAAAGAAACTTAGATTTTGTTTATTAACCCCCCACCACTTTTATGTATTATGTTTACTTACTCAAAAGTAAAAAAGATAATAAGTTATATATTGGCTTAACTGATGACCTGAGAAAACGGATAACTGAGCATAATCAAGGATTAACTCGATCAACTAAATATAGAAGGCCATTAGTATTAATTTATTATGAAGCATATGTTTCATTAAAAGATGCTCAAGTTAGAGAGAGAAAATTAAAGAAATTTAAAAATTCCTATGATGAGCTTAAAAAAAGAATCATTAATAGTCTCCAAATGTAAAAGTGGTGGGGGGGAAAAAGGAGTTTCAATTTTGTTAACCAGTTTAATTATGAGCGTTGTTTTAGCTATTGGCTTGGGACTTTCTGTTATTTTAATCCAGCAAACAAAAATGATGGCCGGAATTGGTTATTCCGTTATTTCTTTTTTTGCCGCCGAAAGTGGAATAGAAAAAGTTCTTTTTTATGACTACAAAAAAATACCAACCGGGGGAAAGAGGGGGCTTTGTGATATTTGTAACCAATGTCCGACCCTAGATTGCCAAAATTGCACAAAAACCGGAGATTGCCTGGCAACAACAAGTTGCCAAAATTGTACCATCGCCTTTTATACTGTTTTTGATGGGAAAAGATATGATATTACAGCCAAGGTTGAAACAATTGATACCACTTCCACCACAACCATTAAATCAATTGGCAACTACAAAGAAATAAAGCGGGCCATCGAAACGAAATACTAACGTATTGAATTTCTTTATGACCAAACAACAAACAAAGCAGAGGATAGAAAAATTGAAAAAGGTGATTAATCACCATAGATATCTTTATCATGTTTTGAATAAACAGGAAATTTCCGATGCGGCTTTGGATTCTCTAAAACATGAACTTTATAAACTTGAACAAAAATACCCCGAATTTATCACCCCTGACTCCCCAACCCAGAGAGTGGCTGGAAAACCATTAGAGGGCTTTAAAAAAGTTGAACATAAAACCTCGATGTTATCAATTGAAGATATATTTTCTGAAGAAGAACTGAGAGATTGGGAAGATTATTTAAAAAAAATTGCCCCCCACCACTTTTCGCAAAAAAGTGGTGAGGGGGTTGAATATTTTGCTGAACTAAAAATTGATGGTTTTGCTATTTCTCTTGTTTATGAAAATGGGATTTTTCATTATGGTTCAACAAGAGGAACTGGAAAAATTGGTGAAGATGTCACCCAAAATTTAAAAACAATTGAATCAATCCCCTTAAAATTGGAGATCCATGGCGAAGTTCCTTCAAAAGAGATTGAAAGAAATTTAAAAAGAGAAGTTGAAATCAGGGGCGAGGTTTATATGAATGTCAAAGATTTTGAGAGATTGAACAAAGAACTTGCAAAAAGAGGAGAGAAAACTTTCGCCAACCCCAGGAATTTAGCTGCCGGTTCCATCAGGCAATTAGATCCGAAATTGGCCGCTTCAAGACCCTTAAAATTTTTGGCTTATGATATTGTTACCGATTTGGGTCAAAAAAAGCATTCCCAAGAACACCAAATTTTGCTGGCTTTGGGATTCAAAACAGATGAAGGCAGGGAATGTAAAAGTTTAAAAGCGACAGTGGAATTTTGGAAAGAAGTGGGGGAAAAGCGAGAGAAACTCCCATTTCAAATCGATGGAGTAGTAATCAACGTTAATGATAATGAAATTTTTCAAAAATTGGGAGTAGTTGGAAAGAGCCCGAGAGGAGTGAGGGCTTTTAAATTTTCGCCAAAGCAGGCGACGACAATTATTGAGGCGATTTCATTGCAGGTTGGAAGGACTGGAGCAATCACCCCGGTTGCCGTTTTAAAACCGGTTGAGGTTGGGGGAGTTAAAATTTCCAGGGCAACTTTACACAACGAGGATGAAATAAAAAGATTGGGAGTAAAAATTGGCGATACGGTCATTATCGGTAGGGCAGGGGATGTCATTCCCGATGTCATTCAAGTTTTGCCGGAATTAAGAACCGGAAAGGAAAAAGAATTCCGCTTTCCAAAAAGTTGTCCGGTTTGTGGGACAAAACTTATCAAACCCGCCAGAGAGGTTGTCTGGCGTTGCCCAAATCCAAAATGTCAGGCCCGTAGACGGGAATATTTTTATCACTTTATTTCAGGTGGGGCTTTTGATATTATTGGTCTTGGTCCAAAAATTGTAGATAGATTACTGGACACTGGTTTGATATCAGACCCCGCTGACCTATTTACATTGAAAATGGGAGACCTCATCTCTTTGGAGAGCTTGCCCCGTAGGAAGCCGAAGGCTTTCCTTCGGGGATTTGCCGAAAAATCAGCCCAAAATTTAATTTCAGCTATTCAATCAAAAAAGAAAATTACTTTGTCAAAATTCATTTATGCCTTGGGAATTAGAAATGTTGGCGAAGAGACCGCTCAGGACTTGGCTGAAAATTCTTGCTCATTTGAAAAACTAAAAAACGCCTCCTTGGAAGAACTTCAAAAAATAATGGATATTGGACCGGTTGTGGCAAAATCAATTTATGATTTTTTTCAGGAAAAAAGGAATTTAAAATTTATTGAAAAATTAAAAAAAGTTGGAGTAGAAATTTTTGAAGAAAAAAAACCAAAACGACAACCCCTAAAAGAAAAAATCTTTGTTTTAACAGGAAGTTTAGAAACAATGACCAGAGAAGAGGCAAAAGAAAAAATCAGAATTTTGGGTGGAGAAATTTCGGAATCGGTTTCTAAAAAGACAGATTTTGTTATCATCGGCAAAGAACCCGGTTCCAAACTTGAAAAGGCCAAAAAACTTGGCATAAAAATAATAAATGAGAGAGAATTTCTAGATCTAATCCGCTGAAATAATGAAATCATTTATCATCCATTTAAGAAAATTAGACTGGATCTTAATTATAGTAGCAATATTATTAGTTGGTTTTGGGTTGTTGTCAATTTACAGTAGCTCCTTGGGAAAAGGAGATTTTTTGAATTTTAAAAAGCAGATTATTTTTTTTGGAATAGGGATTATTTTAATGATATTGATTAGTTTTTTTGATTGGCGAATGCTCAGAGAAGACCCCCATTTAATTTTAATTCTCTATTTTCTTTGTCTTTTTCTTTTGGTGGGTTTATTTTTTTTCGCTCCGGAAATCAGGGGAACAAAGTCTTGGTATAAATTGGGTCCAGTTTCTATTGATCCAATAGAGTTCACAAAAATTGTTTTAATTATTTTACTGGCAAAATATTTTTCAACACGACACATTGAGATGTATCGGATAAACCACATTTTAATTTCTGGTCTTTATATTTTCATTCCCTCTCTTTTGGTTTTCCTCCAGCCAGATTTGGGTTCGGTCTTAATTTTAATTTCCCTCTGGATAGGAGTTTTGATTTTATCAGGGATAAAAATCCGCCATTTTTTAATTTTGGTTTTAGTTTTTCTTTTAATTTTAATTTTTAGTTGGTCAACAATTCTTAAAGATTACCAAAAAGAGAGAATTTTGAGTTTTATTTGGCCCCAGATATCGGATACATTAAAAATTGGCTGGAACCAGAGGCAGGCAAAAATTGCCATTGGTTCTGGTGGGATTTTTGGCCAAGGCGTTAGTAAGGGATCTCAAACCCAATTGGGTTTTTTACCCGAGCCCCAAACCGATTTTATTTTTTCGGCCATTGCTGAAGAAACAGGATTAATTGGGGTCTCTTTTTTACTTTTTCTTTTTTCAATTTTAATCTGGCGGATTTTTAAAATTGCCATTTCCAGCCAGTCAAATTTTGCCTATCTTTTTGCTTCCGGCCTTTCCCTTCTTTTTATTACCCAAATTTTCATCAATATCGGGATGAATATCGGTATTTTACCGATCATTGGCATTCCTTTACCCTTGATAAGCTATGGCGGCTCAAGTTTAGTTGCCACTCTTATCGGGTTAGGGATACTCCAAAGCATTAAGACGCATTAAAGAGTTGTTTAGGATTTAGAAATTAGGATTTAGGATTTCCCGCGAAGCGGATATGAATTTATGTTATCATTGTTGTAATGGGCAAGCTATTATATAATGAATTGACATATATATTAAAAGAATCATCTACACGAACGATAAGAAACCGTTTCTACAATCTGTGTAGATCCGTGTTCCTATCCGTGTAAATCAGTGTAATATGAAAAATATATTAGATAAAATAATGAAGGTATCAATTTATTTGTTGGTTTTTTTGATGCCAATCTTTTTTTTGCCCTGGACGGCAAATGTTTTGGATTTTAACAAACAAGTTTTACTTTTATTTTTAGTTTTTCTTTCTTTTTTTGGTTGGCTTTTAAAATCCCTGCTCGAAGGGAAAATTAGTTTAAATTTAAATCTCTTTAATATTCCGGTTTTAGTTTTTTTGGTGATTTTGGGAATTGGAACTTTCTTTTCCGCTTACAGCTACGGCAGTTTTTGGGGCTGGCCACTAGATATTGCTACGAGTTTTTTAACGATTTTTGGTCTCATTCTGCTTTATTTTTTAATTATTAACCTCTTTAAAAAAGAGGAAATTTTTGGATTACTTTTAACCTTAGTTTTTTCCAGTTTTTTAGCGGTTTTGTTTGGTGCCTTCCAGATTTTTGGTAAATTCCTTTTTCCTTTCGATTTTGCAAAGTTGACTTCTTTTAACACTATAGGCACGGTCAATGGCCTGGGGATTTTTGCTGCTTTGCTTTTACCTCTGATTGTTTCTCTGATCTTTATTAGTAAAAGTCTGATCTTTATTAGTAAAAGATTGATAAAAATTTTGCTGATAATTTTTGGACTGATAACTTTAATTCTAGCCATTCTGATTAATTTTTGGGCGGTCTGGATTTCGCTCTTAATTGGGATAGCAGCCATTTTAACTTTTGGAATTGCTAGACGCAAGATCTTCCAGGCTAACTGGCTAACCCTGCCAATATTCCTTTTAGTTCTTTCTCTCTGCTTTGGGATTTTCAAAGTTCCTATTCCAGGTTTGCCGGCCACTCCTTTGGAAATTTCTCCTTCTCAAAGAGCTACTTTTGATATTGCCAAACAAACTTTAATGGCTAAAGGACCCACCTCTCTTCTTTTTGGCTCGGGACCTTCAACTTTTGAGTACGACTATTCAAAATTTAAACCAGAAACTATAAATCAAACTGTTTTTTGGGGAGTAAGATTTTCTTCCGGCGCTTCAGAAATTTTAGATAAACTTGCTACCACTGGTCTTTTAGGACTGATTTCTTTTTTGGGAATTTTGGCTGTATTTTTCTGGCTGGCATTTAAAGGGCTAATGAAACCCCCCACCACTTTGTCAGAAGGTGCTGTAGGGAAGGGAGATTCGCCAACAAAAGTAAAAATCCCCCTTACTGGTAAAGGGTGGTGGCAAAGTGGTGGGGGGTGGATTTTTGGATTAGGGATTTTTGCCAGTTGGTTGGCGGCAATGGCTAGCCTCTTTTTCTACCCAGCCAATCTCTCCTTGAGCTTTCTTTTTTGGATTTTCACAGCCAGTTTTATTGTTTTTACTGAAAGCAAAGTGAAAACCTGGGAACTAAAACCCTCTTCTTTGGCTAATATTGGGGTTTCTTTTCTTTTTATTTTTATTTTAACCTTGGGAATTGGCCTCTTTTTCTTAGAAGGTCAAAGATATTTAGCCGAAGTAAGGTATTTACAGGGAATAAGGGCTTGGCAGGCAGGCGACAATCAAAAGGCAATAAATTATATTTTGAGTGCCATTTCCCATACCGGTGGCAGCCAAGATAATTATTGGCGGGATCTTTCACAGGTTTATCTTTTGAAAATCAATGAGGAACTTCAGAGAAAAGATATTTCTCAAGAAGAACTGAAAAAAGTAATCCCTCCCTTAGTTAGTAATGCGGTTAATTCGGCCAAATCTGCCACCGATGTTTCTCCCAAAAATGTGGCAAATTGGTCGGTGAGGGGCTTTGTTTATCGGCAAATGATCAATATTTCAGAAGGAGCAGACGAGTGGGCAATCAATTCTTATGAGGAGGCCAAAAAATTAGAACCGACTAATCCTTACATTTTTACTGAGTTAGGCCAGGTTTATTTAGCCAAAAATGAAACTGAGCGGGCCAGGGAGCAATTTCAAAAAGCCCTTGAATTAAAATCAGATTATGCGCCGGCCAGATTTCAAATCGCCCTTATTTATGTTGGGGAAAATAAAATTGCCGAGGCAATCGGAGAGATGGAAAATGCTAAAAGAGAAAGTCCCCTCGATGTGGGAGTGGCTTTTCAGTTGGGAGTTTTATATTACAATGACAAACAATATGATAAAGCCAAAGCCGAGTTTGAAAGAGCAGTTGGTTTAAATGAAAATTATTCCAATGCCCGTTACTTTTTGGGATTAATTTATGATAGGGAAGGGAAAAAATCTGAAGCCATCTCCCAGTTTGAAAAAATTGCCCAATTAAATCCCGATAATGAGGAGGTAAAGAAAATTTTGGTTAATTTGCGAGCCGGAAAATCAGCTTTGGAAGGAATAACACCGGCCCAACCACCAATTGAGGAAAAACCCGAGGAAGTCCTCAAGAAATAACCCCCCCACCACTTTATACTGAGTTCCAAATCAAGTTTTACAAGATGTGTGCTTTCACAAAACTGTGAAAAGAATTAGAAATCCATATAAAGTGGGGGGGGTTGACAAATTTTTGAAAAAGAGTAAAATTACATTTACTGATTTAAAATCTATTTTATTGATACTTTTTATTAATACCTTGATTTTCTTTAGGTAAAAAATTTAATAAAAACCTTGCCCTAAAATATACTATTTAGGGTTTTTTGTCATATTATGGAGGAAATAAAAACCAAAAATTTTGGTAAGGCGAAGGTATTTTTACCCTTGCCCTATTTATTGAGTTTAGAAAAAGATAGTTGGAAAAATTTTTGGGAGAGAGATTTGAAAGAGTTATTTCAAGAAATTTCTCCAATTAGAGATTATACTAAAAAGGAATTGGAACTTTGGTTTTTGGATTACAAATTAAGCGAGCCAAATTACAAATCTGATTTGGAGGCAAAGAAAAATAACGACTCTTATGAAGTTCCATTAAGGGTAGAGACGAAATTAATTAATTTAAAAACCAAAGAAATCAAAGAACAGGAGGTGTTTTTGTGTGATTTCCCCTTGATGACTGAGAGGGGAACCTTTATTGTTAATGGGGTGGAAAGGGTGACAATTTCCCAATTAATTAGATCGCCGGGAGCATTTTTTACTGCCGAACATATTCAAGGAAAAAATTATTTCGGAGCCAAAATCATTCCCAATCGGGGGTCCTGGCTGGAATTTGAAACAGATTTATCTGGAGCAATTGGAGTGAAAATCGATCGGAAAAGAAAGGTGATGGCAACAACTTTATTGAGAGCCTTTGGCATTGCTCAAGATTTACAAATCAAAGAACTTTTCCAAGATGTTAACAAAGGTGAGATAGATTATGTTGAGGAAACCTTAAAAAGAGATTCAACTCATAATCAAGCAGACGCCTTGGTTGAGATTTATCAAAGATTAAGGCCCGGAGATATGGCTTCTCCTGACACGGCCAGGGAATTAATAGGAAATATGTTTTTTAACTTTGAGAGATATGATATTTCAAAGGTTGGCAGATGGAGGATGTTACAACGCCTTTCGGCCGCTTCCGCTAGGCACGGAGATGAAATCTCCGTGCAAGATAGGGTTTTGAAGCCCGAAGACGTAGTGCAGGTAATAAGAGAAATTATTAGATTAAATAATGACCCGAAAGGGGAACCTGATCAGATTGACCACCTGGGAAATAGAAGGGTAAGAACTTTAAATGAATTACTAATCAACAGAATGAGGGTAGGTTTGGTGAGAATGGAAAGAATTGTCAAGGATAGAATGTCAACCTTGGACATTTCTACCCTGGCTCCAATTCAATTAATTAATCCCAGGCCGGTGATGGCAGTAATCAAGGAATTTTTCACTTCAAGCCAAATGAGTCAGTTTATGGATAACGAAAACCCTTTGGCTGAATTAGAACATAAAAGGAGATTATCTGCCACCGGCCCAGGAGGTTTGACAAGAGAAAGAGCCGGATTTGAAGTTAGAGATGTTCAACCATCTCATTATGGCCGAATTTGCCCAATTCAGACCCCGGAGGGACCGAATATTGGATTGGTCAGTCACATGGCTTCTTTTGCCAAAGTTAATCCTTATGGTTTTCTGGAAACTCCTTATTTTAAAGTTGAAAAAGGAAGAGTTATAACAGGGGCCCGCGAAGCGGGAGGGTGGGGGGAGGGTGGCGTCCGATATCTTAATGCTTATGAAGAGGAGAAATATAACATTGCTTCGGGAACGGTACCAATAAATGAAAGGGGTTATATTATTCCTGAGAAAGTTGAAGCCAGGATTAAAGGAGAACCGGGTATTGCCAAAAAAGAAGAAATTGATTTTATTGACGTTTCCCCGGAACAGTCAATTTCTATTGCCACTTCTCTCATCCCTTTTTTACAAAATGACGATGCCAATCGAGCCCTAATGGGCTCAAATATACAAAGACAGTCCGTACCTCTTATTAAACCTGAGCCACCTTTGGTCATGACCGGAGTGGAAAAAAGAGCGGCAATCGATTCCGGGCAGGTAGTTTTAGCAGAAGAAGACGGTGTGGTGACTGAGGTTGATGCCAATCACATTACCGTAAGAGCAAAGAGCAAAGAGCAAAGAGCAAAGAGCAAGGTTTACGAATTAAAGAGATTTATTAAAACTAATCAGTATACTTGTTTTGACCAAAAACCCTTAGTTAAAAAATTTGCCCACGTCAAAAAAGGAGAGGTTTTGGCCGATGGAGGAGCAATTTCAAATGGCTATTTGGCTTTGGGTCAAAATATTTTAGTTGCCTTTATACCTTGGCGGGGAGGAAATTTTGAAGATGCGATTTTAATTTCTGAAAGATTGGTTAAAGATGATGCCTATAGTTCAATTTTTATTGAAAATTTTGCTTGTGATATGAGAGAAACGAAATTGGGGCCAGAAATAACTACCTCGGATATTCCCAATGTCGCTGAAGAAAAACTAAAAGATTTGGATGAAGAGGGAATTGTTAGGATCGGGGCTGAGGTTGGACCCGGCGATATTTTAGTTGGAAAAATTTCTCCCAAAGGAGAAGCAGAATTAACGGCTGAAGAAAGATTACTAAGAGCGATTTTTGGAGAAAAGGCAAAGGAAGTAAAAGATACTTCTTTGAGAATGGAGCACGGAAAGAAAGGGAAAGTTATTGGAGTGAAAGTTTTTTCTCGGGAATTGGGGCACAAACTTGAACCAGGGGTGATAAAAAGAATTGAAGTTGAGGTGGCAGAAATTAGAAAAATTCAGGCTGGGGATAAACTTTCCGGCCGGCATGGGAATAAAGGCGTGGTCTCCAAAGTTTTACCGGCCGAAGAAATGCCATTTATGGAAGATGGCACTCCGGTTGACGTCATTATTAATCCATTGAGCGTTGTTTCAAGAATGAACCTGGGACAGGTTTTGGAAACCCATTTATCCTTGGCAGCTCAAAAATTGGGTTATTATGCGATTTCTCCGGCTCTTTCTGGAGCGACTGAAAAAGATATCAGAGAAGAACTGAAAAAAGCCGGATTGAGTGAGAATGGAAAATTGACCTTATATGATGGAAGAACCGGGCTTCCTTTTGGCGAAAAAATTACCGTTGGTTACATATATATGATGAAGTTAATTCATATGGTTGAAGATAAAATTCATGCCAGAAGCATTGGTCCATATTCTCTCATTACTCAGCAACCCCTTGGCGGGAAGGCTCAATTTGGTGGCCAAAGATTTGGCGAAATGGAGGTTTGGGCATTGGAAGGTTATGGGGCAGCTCATACCTTGCAAGAAATGCTGACCATAAAATCTGACGATGTTCAGGGAAGAGCAGCAACCTATGAAGCAATATTAAAAGGGGAGGAAATAAAACCACCTAATGTACCGGCATCATTTAACTTATTGGTAGCAGAATTAAAATCATTGGGGTTGAGCGTCGAAGTAAAAGAGAAACCAAAAAAATGAGAGTAGAAGACCTAGAATCAATAAGAATAAAATTGGCCTCGCCAGAGGAGATTTTGGCATGGTCGCACGGTGAAGTGACTAAACCTGAGACGATAAATTATAGAACCCAAAGAGCAGAAAAAGACGGACTTTTTTGTGAGAAAATTTTCGGACCGGAAAAAGATTATCAATGTTATTGTGGGAAATATAAAAGAATTAGATATAAAGGCATAGTTTGCGATCGATGCGGAGTGGAGGTAACGAAGTCTTCAGTCAGAAGAGAAAGAATGGGCCATATTCGTTTGGCTGCTCCCTGTTCTCACATCTGGTTTTTGAGAGGAGTTCCTTCAAGAATAGGAATGATTTTGGACTTGCCAATGCCCCAATTAGAAAGGATAGTTTATTTCGCTGCCTATATTATTACAAAAGTAAATGAAACGGCTGAGAAAAAGGTTTTGGCAGAAATTGAAAAAGAATACAAACAAAAAGTCAAAAGGCAGAGAGCAAAGAGCAAAAATAAGAGGGAATCAAAAAAATCATTAGAAGAATTAAAAGCAGCCAGGGATAGGGTAAAGGAAGAAGTTTTATCAATTAAACCTTTAAAGGTTTTATCTGAGATTGAATATCGAGATTTTTCTTTGAAATATGGCGAAGTTTTTGAAGCTGGAACCGGATCCGAAACACTGAGAAAAATTTTTGAAAAGATTGATTTTAAAAAAGAAATTGAAAAATTGAAAAAGGAATTAGAAGAATCTTCGCCCCAAAATAGAAAAAAGACTTTGCGAAGATTAAAACTTTTTCAGGGAATGGAAAGGGCAAAAATTAGACCAGAATGGATGTTTTTAACAGTTTTACCGGTATTACCCCCGGATTTGAGGCCAATGGTTCAGTTAGATGGGGGAAGATATGCTTCTTCGGATTTGAATGATTTATACCGAAGGGTAATTAATCGAAATAATAGATTAAAATATTTATTGGAAATCGGAGCTCCGGAAGTGATTGTCAAGAATGAAAAAAGAATGCTCCAGGAGGCAGTCGACTCCCTCATTGATAATGGAATGAGGAGGGGAACAACTACTCAGGCGACAACCGGCGGGAGAAGATTGTTAAAATCTTTAGCTGATATATTAAAAGGCAAAAGTGGTAGATTCAGGCAAAATCTTTTGGGCAAAAGAGTTGATTATTCTGGTCGTTCGGTGATCGTGGTGGGACCGGAATTGAAAATCAATCAGGTAGGTCTTCCCAAGAAAATGGCTTTGGAACTCTTTAAACCTTTTGTCATTAAGAAACTTTTGGATAAAGAACTGACCTATAATGTTAGGGGAGCTTCGAGGTTAATTGATGATGAAACAGATGAGGTCTGGGAAGCCTTGGAAGAGGTGGTCAAGGATAAATTAGTTTTATTAAACAGAGCTCCTACTTTGCATCGTCTGGGAATCCAAGCCTTCCAGCCAGTTTTAATTGAAGGTGACGCCATTCACGTCCATCCAATGGTTTGTAAAGCTTTTAATGCTGATTTTGATGGAGATCAAATGGCAGTTCATTTACCCCTATCCGACATGGCTCAGAAAGAGGCGAGAGAAAAAATGTTGGCTGGTCTTAATCTTTTGAAGCCAGCCACTGGAACGCCAATCGTTACTCTTTATCAAGATATTATTTTGGGTTGCTATTGGCTAACTGATATTATTGAGAGTGGAAAAGGTGAGGGCAAAATTTTTGGTTCTCCTGAAGAAGCAATTTTGACTTCTGAATTTGGTAACATAGATTTAAGAGCCCAAATCAAGGTTCGAGTATCGAATAAGGTATCGGGCGGTTTTGTAGAAACATCAGTTGGCCGAATTCTCTTCAACGAGAGCCTACCAGCAAATTTTCCTTTTCAGAATCAGCAAGTTAAAATCAAGGATCTGGAAAAAATTGTCAGCCAACTTATTGAAAAATATCCGAGAGAAGTCGTTGAGGAGACCTTAGATAAAATTAAAGAATTAGGATTTGAGTACTCAACTCTTTCTAGTATTACTTGGGGAATAGATGATTTAATTGTTCCCGAGGCTAAAAAAAGAATAATATTAATGGCGGAAAAAGAAGAAGAAGAAATTAAGAATTACTTTAAAAAAGGATTTCTTTCCAGGACTGAAAAATCAGCCAAGATTATTGAGGTTTGGGGTAGGGCAAAATCGGAAATTGAAAAACTAGTTCCTAAAACTCTGCCAAAACAAGGTCCGGTCTTCCAAATGGTTGATGCCGGAGCGAAGGGTTCTTGGTCACAACCTATTCAAATGTGTGGGATGAAGGGTCTAGTCATTAATCCGATGGGTGAGATTATTGAATTGCCGGTCAAAAGCGCTTATAAGGAAGGATTTTCAGTTTTGGAATACTTTATTTCTACCCACGGAGCCAGAAAAGGAACAGCTGATACCGCCCTTAGGACTTCTACCGCCGGTTATTTAACCAGGAGATTGGTTGACGTTTCTCACGAAGTAATAATTCGAGAGTCAGATTGCGGTGATAAAAAGGGAATTGAGATTTTTAGAGAAGATGCTAATGAGATTGGTCAAGATTTTCTCTTTAAAATTGTGGGGAGAGTTTCTCTGGAAAACATTAGAGGAATTTGCAAGGAGGGGGAGATCATTGATTGGGAAAAAGGAAAAGAAATTGTTGAGGCAGGAATTGAAAAAGTGAGAGTTCGTTCTCCTTTGAGTTGTAAAAGCGTAAGAGGAATTTGCCAAAAATGCTATGGTTGGGATTTGGGGTCAAATCAACTAATTCAATTGGGAGAGGCGGTGGGAATTATAGCTGCCCAGGCAATTGGCGAACCGGGAACCCAATTAACACTGAAGACCTTCCATACGGGTGGGGTGGCTGGTGGCGGAGATATTACTTTTGGTCTGCCAAGGGTTCAAGAACTTGTTGAAGTTAGAGTTCCCGGCGGTCTGGCAGAAATTTCTCAGACCGATGGAAAAATAATCGAGATTACTCCGGACAGAATAATTAGGATAAAATCAAAAATTGGTAATCCCAAATCGGAAATTCTGGAATATAAAGCCCCACCTCAGGTGGCAATCTGGGTGAAACCAAATGATCACATTAAAAAGGGAGACCAACTTTATGAAGGTAGTGTGGATTTGAAAGAGTTATTTAAATTAACCGGAAAAGAGAAAACTTGGCGTTACATAATAAAGGAAATTCAGCGAATTTATGTCTCTCAGGGAGCTCCGGTTCACGACAAACATTTAGAAGTGATAATTTCTCAGATGTTTTCTCGCTTAAGAATCAAAGAACCTGGTGATGGTTATTTCACCACTGACGAAATTGTAGAAAAGGCAAAATTTCTCGAGGAAAATCTTAGATTGAAAAAGGAAAAGAAAAAACCGGCTAAAGCCACTCAAATTTTATTGGGCATTTCAAAAGTGGCCTTAACTACTGATTCATTTTTGTCGGCCGCTTCCTTTCAGGAGACCTCAAGGGTTTTGATTAAGGCAGCAATTGAGGGAAAAGAAGATAAATTGAGGGGATTGAAAGAAAATGTGATTATTGGAAAACTAATTCCGGCTGGAACCAGTTTTCAAAAATAAATTAATTTGTGGTAAAATTAAGAGAGATGAGGAAAAATAGGAGAAAAAACGCTATTGAAAAGCAAAAAAAACCAAGTCGATTTGCTTTGCCAGAAGAGACAAAAAGATATATTTGGGGCGCTCTCTTTTTCCTGATGGCGGCAATTTTGGCTTTAAGTTTTTTTGAAAAAGCAGGAGTGGCGGGAAGAGTAATATTCTCCTTTTTGAATTATTTGATTGGAAAATCAATCTATCTTTTGCCTTTTGTTTTGCTTTTGGGTGGTTTAGTTTTTTTTCTCACTCATTATGAAAAATTTTTAGGCGGGATTCTTTTGGCAACCTTGTTTTTGGTTCTGGGAAGCTCGGGAATTTTAGAAAACTTAAAAACAGGTGAAAAATTGGGAGGATACTTCGGCTGGATATCCGGTCCTCTTTTTCAACTCTTTGGTTTTTGGGTGACTCGAATAATCTTTGTTTTGCTGATTCTTGTTGGATTTGTAATTTTTTGGCAGTTGTTAAAGCCCACCCAGCCTGCGGCTGGTTATCCAAAAGAAGTGGAAAAAAGACCTTCTCTGATTAAAAGAATCTTTGCCCCCAAATTTAAAATTAGGGAAGTCCCCCCCACCACTTTGGGAAAGGAAGCCCAAATTAGTAAAGAGCCATCTTTAGAATTAAAAGCTAAAGCAACTTCTATATTCCCGGCAAAAGTGGTGGGGGGCGAGTACCCACTTCCTCCCCTAGAATTATTAGATTCAGATAAAGGTCAGCCTTCAGCCGGCGATATTAGACAAAACTCAATAATTATCAAAAAGACCCTGGAAAATTTTGGAATCCCATCCCAAATGTCAGAGGTGAATATCGGACCAACCGTTACCCAATATACCTTAAAACCGGCTGATGGAATAAAATTGTCAAAAATTACTTCCCTGGCTAATGACTTAGCCCTGGCTCTGGCCAGCCATCCAATCAGAATCGAAGCCCCCATACCGGGTAAGTCTTTAGTTGGAATTGAAGTTCCTAATAAGGTGAGAACTTTGGTTAGATTGCGTGATTTGATTTCCAATCCCCAATTTCAAAATTCTTCCTCTAATTTGACGATTTCTCTGGGCAGGGATGTTTCGGGAAATCCGGTTTATGCTGATTTAGCCAAAATGCCCCATTTATTAGTTGCCGGTTCCACCGGTACTGGCAAGACCATTTTTTTAAATAGTTTAATTTTGTCCCTAATTTTTAGAAATTCACCGGAAATTTTGAGGTTTATTTTAATTGATCCAAAAAGAGTTGAATTCCCGGTTTATAATGAACTTCCTCATCTTTTATGTCCGGTAATTTTTGATGCCCAAAAGACGGTAAATTCGTTGAAATGGTTGATAGGAGAAATGGAAAGGAGATTTGAATTGTTAGCCGAGGCAAAAACTAGAGATATCGCGAGCTACAATGAGATTGTAGCTCGAACTCAAAACTCAAAACTTGATGGTGAACAAAGCCGAACCATCAAAACTCAAAACTTTGAAGAAAATTTTAGTGAGGCGATGCCTTATATTATCTTGATTATTGATGAGTTGGCTGATTTAATGGCAGCCAGGGGGAGGGAAGTCGAAGTCGGAATTGTTAGATTAGCCCAGATGGCCAGGGCTGTCGGGATTCATTTGGTGGTGGCAACCCAGAGGCCATCGGTGGAAGTGATTACCGGATTAATTAAGGCCAATATTACTTCAAGAGTTACTTTCCAGGTTGCTTCTCAGGTTGATTCAAGGACTGTTTTAGATATGGCTGGGGCAGAAAAACTTTTGGGTCTGGGAGATCTTCTCTTTGTTTCAGCCGAAATTTCAAAACCAAAAAGAATTCAGAGTTCCTATGTTTCAGAAAAAGAAGTCAAAAGAGTTGTCAATTGGATAAAATCAAAAACCCCTTCAAAAGAATCCCTCCGGGATCTTACGGGGCAAGAAATTTCATTAGAGAAACCTGAGACTGCGATTGAGGGATTTTATGGTGAAGATCCCTTTTATGAGGAGGCAAAAAGAATAGTCGTTGAAGCCAAAAAAGCCTCGGCCTCACTTTTACAAAGAAAACTGAGAATAGGTTATGCCAGGGCAGCCAGATTAATAGATATACTTGAAGAAAGGGGGGTAGTTGGACCCGGCCAGGGAGCAAAACCAAGAGAGGTGTATTTTGGAGAGGAAAAAGATGAAGATGAGGAGGGCTGGCGAAAAGTATAGAAAATGGTAAAATAAAATTAGTATGACAAAGAAAAAAGGTGAAAAAATTGAAGAGGGAGATTTACAAGAGGCGGTTGAGGAAATTAAACAAAGATTTGGTGAGGGCGCAATCATGAAATTAAAAGAAGTGAGGGCAGTTGATGTTGATGTAATTCCGACAGGCTCAATTTCTTTGGATACGGCTTTGGGAGTTGGGGGAGTGCCGCGGGGTAGGGTAATTGAAATTTACGGGCCCGAGGCAAGCGGCAAAACCACCTTAGCTTTGCACATTTTATCCGAAGCCCAAAAGCAAGGAGGGGTTGGTGCATTTATTGACGCCGAGCATGCCTTAGACCCCGATTATGCAAAGAAAATTGGAGTAAATGTTGATGATTTATTAATCTCTCAGCCTGATTCCGGTGAGCAGGCTCTCCAAATTGTTGAAACCTTAGTCAGGTCGGGTGAGGTAGATGTTATTGTTGTTGATTCGGTGGCTGCTTTAGTTCCTCAAGCTGAAATTGCTGGTGAAATGGGCGAGTTTCAAATTGGTCTTCAGGCAAGATTAATGAGTCAAGCGTGCCGAAAGCTTTCCGGAATTATATCTAAGACAAAAACCGTTGTTATTTTTATAAATCAAACCAGAATGAAAATTGGGGTGATGTTTGGTAATCCTGAAACAACTCCTGGAGGCCTGGCTTTAAAGTTTTATGCCTCAGTGAGAATTGATTTGAGAAGAATTGCCCAAATAAAGCATGGTGATGAAATTATAGGAAATAGAATCAAGGCAAAAATTGTCAAAAATAAAGTTGCAGCTCCCTTTAAAATTACTGAGTTTGATATTTATTATAATGAAGGAATTTCGAAATCTGCTGACCTTTTAAATACCGGAATGAAATTGGGGGTAATAAAAAAAGCCGGCAGTTGGCTTCAATATGAAAATACAAAATTGGGTCAGGGAATGGAGGCGAGCAAAAACTTTTTAAAAGAAAATCCGGAGATAGCAGAAAAAATTAGAATTGCCCTACTTAATTGTATAAGGCAACAATCCTAAAATTCTTGCCCTTTTTATTGCCTTGGCTAATTTTCTTTGATGACTGGCACAGACTCCAGTCCTTTTTTTTGCCCTAATTTTTCCCAAACCAGAAATAAACCTCCCTAAGGTTTCGGTATCTTTGAAATCAATCTCCTTAATATTTCTTTGGCAAAAATAACAAGCCACGAAATTAAAAGGGGATATCTTTTACGTCAATCTCATTTTCTTCTTCAATAATGGGGATTTCTTCTTTTTGAGTTTCTGGTTGAGGTGGCACTACTTTTCCAGCCGTTTTCGGTCCCAATTGGATTCTTTCGCCTAAAATTTCAGTTCGATATCGTTTATTACCCGAAGCATCTTGCCAATTTCTCGTTCTGATTCTACCTTCAATAAAAACCAAAGATCCCTTAGTTAAATATTGGGAGGCAATCTCAGCTAATCTTCCAAATAAGACAATGTTGTGAAAATCAGTTTGCTGTTGCTTTTGACCAGATTTATCAGTAAAGTATCTGTCAGTGGCTAGGGAAAAATTGCAAACTTGTTGTCCGGAAGGCAAACTTTTCGTTTGAGGATCAGCAGTCAAACGACCAATTAAAAATGCCTTATTAAGGTTCATTTATTCGCCTAAGATTTCTTCTAATTTTTTTTCGATCTCTTTTAATTCGACCTTTTTTTCTTTAACGGGAATCTTAGGAATAACTTTTGTTGGCCTTTTCCTTACTTTTGCAATTTTAATTTTGGGTCTGGCTAAAATCAGATATCTAAGAATTTTCTTTTCTGATTTTAATTGCTGTTCTAAATTTCCCAATTTATCCGGTTCTAAATAAAAACTCAAATTAGTCAAAAAGGCCTCTCTTTGTTTTTTTATTAATTGACCCAACTTTTTTTTGGTTGGTAATTTAACTTCATGTAAAACCCCGGCTCCTTTTTGATAGATTAAAGAGTTTATTTTTTCCCTCAGGGATTTTAGTTCCTCCTCAGAAACTTCCGGAGATATAAGGTATGTTAGTTCGTATAGTTTCATAGCCTCACCCCGACCCCCGTGTTAGACACCTTCGGTTTCTAACGTTTTCGCCTTCGGCGAAAGCCTGTTTTTCCAACACGGGGTGAGTTTTAATTATATTTTAAATTCAATAACATCGCCATCTTGAACAATGTAATCTTTGCCAACAATTTTTAGCCATCCTTTTTCTCTGGCTTTCGACCAACTTCCTATGTCAGCCAATTTTTGCCAAGGAATGACTTCGGCCCTGATAAATTTTTTTTCAAAATCAGAATGGACCACTCCACCAGCCTGAGGAGCTCTTTCACCTCTTTTTACTGTCCAAGCTCTCGTCTCCTTGCCGCCCGTAACAGTGAAAAAGGTAATTAAATCAAGAATATCGTAGCAGGCCTTAATCAGCAGGTCAAGTTGAGATTTTAACCTCAATTCCTTAATTTCTCCTTCCGAAAGTTCCGAGATTTCTTCCTCTTCCTTCAAATTCATTACCGAGTGTTTAATCTCCGAGATTAAACACTGGCTTTTTCCATTGGTATTTAAGATATAAAAAATTGGTTTTTGAGTCAAAAATTGATATTCTTTAATTTCTAATTTCTCTTCTAGGTTTAAATTAATTTCTGACATTGATTTCCCTTCTGAAACTCCTTCTTTAATTCTTTTTAAAATTTCGATTTTTTTTAAGATTTTTTTATCTTGTCTTTTTTCTAATTTGGGAATCATACCCTCTAAAGTTTCTAAATCTTTCATTAAAAGTTCAACTTTGACAATTTCAATTTCTTTTCCGGGATTAATTTCTCCTAAGACATTTTCAACCTCAGGCGTTTCAAAACATCTGACCACCTCCAAAATTGCATCACAATTTTTAATATGAGCTAAAAATTGGTTTCCCAAACCTTCACCTTTATGAGCGCCCTTCACCAAACCTGCAATATCAACAAATTCAATAACCGTTGGAGTAACCTTTTCAGGCTTAATAATTTCAGCCACTTTTTCTAATCTTTCATCTGGAACAGCAACCTGACCGAAATTGGGATTAATAGTGGTAAATGGTCGGGGAGAAATAGCGACTTCTTTTTTAGTTAGGGCCTTGAATAAAGTGGATTTACCAACATTGGGTAGTCCCACAATTCCTACCGAAAAACTCATATAAAGTATGTTATAATAAATTTATATGAAAATCAACCCCAATATTTTCCGGGCTTATGATATTCGAGGGATTTATCCCAAAGATTTAAACGACGAGGTGGCAAGGCAAATTGCCCTCTCTTTTTCTCATTTATACCCCCAGTTAAAAAAGATAGTTATAGCTCGTGACCCAAGATTGAGTTCGCCTTCTTTAGCTAAGACAATAATTGAAACCCTGGCTAAAGAGGGCAAAGAAGTCATTGATATTGGTATTGCTCCTGACCCTTTGTTTTATTTTTCTATTTTCCATTATCATTTTGATGGCGGGATTATGATTTCTGGTTCCCATAATCCAAAAGAATACAACGGTCTTACTTTACATATCCGAAAACCGGGCAAGAAAATATCAGAAGATGTCATTGGAAAGGATTTGGAAAAAATAAAAAAACTAATTTTCAAAGGCGAAAAATTAAAAACAGTAAAGAAACAAGGGAAAATAACTAAATTCGCTCCAGTCAAAGCTTACGTTAATTATGTGATAACTAAGGTTAGTTTAAAACGACCTCTAAAAATTATTATTGACTCAGGAAACGGAGCCTGTGGTTTTTTACCAGAAAAGGTGTTTAAAAGACTTGGCTGCCAGGTTCAAACTCTTTATGGAGAATTTAATGGCAATTTTCCCCATCATTTACCCGATCCTTATGAAGAAAAAAATCTTCGAGACATTAAAAAAGCAGTCATAAAAAGAAAAGCCGATATGGGTTTTGCCTATGATGCTGACGGCGACAGGGTAGGAGTAATAGATAATCGAGGTCGAGTGGTTTCTGGTGACTTTTGTCTCTTGATGTTAGCCAGGCAGGCACTTCAAAAGAAAAAGGGTCCAATCGTTCACGATATGAGAGTTTCTAAGGCTTTTTTAGACGAGATGAAAAAGAAGGGAGCAAAAACCTATTTTTCTGTTTCTCATCATAGCGCCATTATTAATAAAATTTTGGAGAAAAAAGCAGTCTTTGGAGGAGAAATCACCCTCCATTTTCTTTTTCCCCTCGATTATTATCTTTGTGACGAAGCCATTTTTGCTTCATTAAAACTGGCTGAAATTGCTTCGGGATGCAAAGACTTTGCTCAATACATCGATAGTTTACCCCGTTATTCCGCCAGTCTAGAAATCTTTATTGATTCAACCGATGAAGAAAAATTTAAAATTATTGAAAATTTAAAAAAATATTTAAGAGAGAAAAATTATGATTTTGTTGATGTTGATGGAGCAAGGATTAATTTTCCCTGCGGCTGGGCTTTAGCCCGAGCTGCCAATACCGCCCCAATTATTAAATGCCGTTTTGAGGGAGAGACAAAAGAAGATTTAATTGAGATTGAAAAAAAAGCTTTAGAAATCTTCAAAAAAGTGGGTATTCCAATAACTAAAAAAACCTACCAAGAATTAGGTCTTGAAGAATAAGGAGATTATTATATTAGGCCCATTTTCTTTTTGACCTCAGCCATGGTAGATTGGGCGATGACTTGAGCTCTTTTTCTACCCTGTTCTAAAATTTCTTTAACATACACTTCTCTCGAGAGAAGTTCTTTTCTTTTCTTTCTCAATGGCTCTAAAGTTTCTATCAGGAGTTTAGTCAGAGATTTTTTAAATTCTTCATAACCCCTGCCTTTGAAATTTTTTTCCAAATCTTTGATTTTCTTTCCGGAAAAAAGGGAATAAATTGTCAAAAGATTCGAAATCCCCGGTTTTTTTAAGGGATCGTCTTTGATAATTCGACCTAAGTCAGTAACGGCTGACATTATTTTTTTCTTTATCTCTTCCGGTTCGTCAAAAAGTCCAATGCAACCAGCCGGATCGTCAGTTTTTGACATTTTCTTTTTCGGATTTTGCAAAGACATTATTTTCTGGCCAATTTTTGGTAGCAAAACTTTTGGTTCTTTGAAAACTTCTCCAAACATTTTATTAAATTTTCTAGCGATTTCTCTGGCTAATTCCACATGCTGTTCTTGGTCAATACCTACAGGAACCGAATCGGTTTTGTAAAGTAAAATATCAGCCGCCATTAAAAGGGGATAATTCAAAAGCCCGGCATTAACATATTCCGGATGCTTTTTTGATTTTTCTTTAAATTGGGTCATTCTTTTTAATTCTCCCAAAGGAGTAAAGGTACCCAATAACCAGGCTAACTCGGCATGCTCTTTGACCTGAGATTGGACAAATAAAATACACTTTTCTGGATCTAAACCAGCAGCTAAATAGGCAACAGCCAAATCTAAAATATTTTTTTGCAAATTTTCTGGCAGGTACGGAGTAGTGACGGCATGCAAATCAACAATACAAAAAACACAATCGTGCTTTTCTTGAAGCTCGATCCATTGTTTAATGGCTCCAAAATAATTCCCAATATGCAATTCTCCCGTTGGTCGAATGCCACTAAATACTCTCATATACCGAACTTCTATTTATAGAAGTGAAGGTGGAAAAGAGGACAAAGTCCTCTTTGACTTTTATACTTCAATTACTACTGGTAATATCATCGGTCTCCTCTGAGTTCTCGAAAAAAGAAATTGGCCGATTTTGTTTCTAATTTCATCTTTGATATAGCTCCAATTAACCGCTCCGCCAGTTCCGGTGGCTCGTTCAACTATTCCAATAACTCTCTTTCTTGTATCCCTTAATAATTCCTTTGACTCTCTTAAATAAACAAACCCTCTTGATATTATATCAGGAGAACCTCTGACCTTACCAGTCTGTCTCTCCACAATAATGACAATAACAAACATTCCATCTTCGGCTAGCATCTGTCTATCGCGGAGCACCACTTGGCCCACATCACCAATCCCCAATCCATCAATCATAACATAATTTGAGGGAGCTTTTTCTTTTTCAATAAAAATTCTATTTTGATTCAAATTTATAATCTGCCCATTTTCGGCTACCACCACATTTTTTTCTTTCATCCCCATTTCCTTTGCCAATTGGCTATGCGCGACCAGCATCGAATACTGACCGTGCAGGGGTAAAAAGAATTTAGGCTTCATAATTTTTATCATTTCTTTTAATTCTTCCGATTTAGCATGACCACCGGCATGGATATCCATCATTTTATAATGGAAAACTTTCGCTCCCTGTCTCAAAATTTCATCTTTCATAATCTGAACCGTCCTTTCATTTCCGGGAATGACCGAAGAAGAAAAGATTACCGTATCCCCCTTTTTTATTTTAATGAATGGATGTTCTCTTGTGGCAATTCTCATTAAAACTGCTTCCGCTTCCCCTTGAGCTCCGGTACCCAAAATTGTAATTTGAGATGGCGAATAATTTTCAATTCCTTTTGAGTTAATAAAAGTTTCTCTTTTTGCTTTGATGTAACCCAAATTTTTGGCAATCTCAACATTGGTCTTCATTGAATATCCTTCAAGACAAACCTTCCTGCCATATTTTTCTGAAACGGCGATGATTTGTTGAATCCTATTTATCAAAGAGGCAAAGGTAGCAGCAATAATGCGACCTTGAGAGATTTTAAAAATTTCTTCCAAATTTTTTAAAATTTCTTTTTCGGAAAGAGAATGACCTTCTTCTTCGGCATCAGTTGAATCCGATAACATTAATAAAATTTTTCTTTTGCCAATTTCTTTTAATTTTTCAAAATTGGTTGGCAAATCATTTATCGGATTTTGGTCAAATTTGAAATCCGAGGTATGTAAAATATTTCCAATCGGTGTTTCAATAAACAATCCTAAGTTATCAGGAATATTATGGTTTTGTCTAAAGAATTCAATTTTGAAAGCTCCCAATTTGATTTTTGAGCCATCATAAACTTGATTAATTTTTAGTTTAGCTTCGTGGGGAAAATCTTCTTGTCTTTTTAGGATTATCCCCCTGGTTAGTGGTGAAGCGAACATTGGGGGGCGGTGGGTGGGTGGAATACAGATTTTCTCAATCAAATAGGGGACTGCTCCGATATGGTCATAATGGCCGTGAGTAAAGATGATTCCTAAAATTTTTTCTTTTTTATTTTTTAGATAATCAATATTTGGAATTA
>Ga0315280_10002462_pt1 | contig 29958 bp, 36 predicted proteins | sample YL17G06_40_MG_FD_203697 | JGI IMG/M metagenome (GOLD analysis project Ga0315280, IMG submission 203697) | Sediment microbial communities from Yellowstone Lake, YNP, Wyoming, USA - YL17G06_40 | ecosystem: Environmental > Aquatic > Freshwater > Lake > Sediment | place: USA: Wyoming | collected... | reverse complement strand
TGTTTAAACGGTACCCTAGCATACTCATAACTCATGAAGTTTTCGAGGATTACCTCTTGAATCAGCATTGTAGCCTTTTGCCTCTCTCGCAGTAGTAATAGAGGTGAAAATTCTCTTATTAAAACAAATTGGACAGTTTTTTATTAAATAGGCTTGGTTTCTAGTCATGTTTTGTCACTTGCGCTTACTAAACACTTTCATTCCTTCTATGTCGCAGACAAAGGTGAACCCTGACTCAACAAGTTTTCTAGCTTCATCAACGGTTTTGGCAACTGCTGAATAGTATTCATCGCTTTGAAAGTTTACCAGTTGAGTGTATATCAACGTGTTCTGAATGTTTCTGTGTCCAAGCATTTTCATAACGTGTATGATGTCTCTTGTTTTAGCGTATTCCATTGTTGCTTTCCAATGTCTGAAGGTGTGAAGATGAATCTGTTTGAACCTTGGGTTCTGTAGGGTTCTGGCCAGTCGGTTTCGCGTTGTGGTCAGCATGTCTTTATAGACTCTTGAGTTTGGGTTGAACACGTATGGTTCATGTTTTTTGGGCATGGATTTAAGCATTGAAAGTGTTTTCTCCGAAACTTTCAGGGTTCTTGAATCTGAACCTTTCTCAGGGTTGTTTATTCTGACGGTCTGGTTTGCGTCGTTGATGTCTGTCCATTTCAGCTTAGACACTTCTCCAGATCTAGCGCCAGTGTCTTTCAGCGTCTGTAGAAAAGCCGCTGTTTTTCTTCCGCTTGCCGCTATGATTTGGTCTAACTCGCTTTCAAGCGGTATATGAGGCTGTTGCGGTCTATATCTTGTTCTGATCGGTATCCAGGGTATGCCAAACGTTTTCGTGTAAGAGCGGTATGCAGCAACTAGAGAGGCTTTCTTGGAGACTGTAAACTTCTCTGTTGCCAACACTGTTTCTACGTTGTCGGGGTTGTTGAGGTCTGCGCCTTTCTGTATTAGCTGTTTCAAGAGGGTTGTTCGAAGGTTTATGGTGCTTTCTTGTAGACCATGTTTTTTCTGTGTCCAAGCGTATTCTAAGAGTTTTCCTTTTGTGTCTTGCTGTGGTGTCTGTGTGGCTCCCGCGTCCGTTGCCGTCTTTCCTACTACTTCGGCCAAGTTTTTCGACTCTTCTGCCAAGTCGCATACTCGGCGATTGTAGAGTATGTCCAGCTTGCCTTTTAATGACTGCGTTGAGAGAGTTGAGACATGTTGAGACTGTTGAGACGTTTTTTGTGATGGTTCACTGGGATCCTGGGGCGCTTTTTCAGAGAAGCGGTATCCGCAGTTTCTGCATAGCAACCGTTGAACTTTACAGCTATCAACTAGGTAACGGAGGCCGTCCTTGTAAAGCCTGTTGGATCCGCATTGTGGGCATGGGGGGCTGGTGCCGGTGGACCCTTGGCCTTGGTCCAACTTCCAGTTTTTTGTGGAACCGGCTTTGCCGAGTATGGGCAACGAATCCGGGGCATATGTTTCTTTGTGGAAGCCAGCCACTCCCCATCACTTCAGAGGTTTGCGTTTTATTTGAAGAAGAATTCGTCTCTGATGGTTTCGCTTATTTTGATATAGTTTCGGGATTTGCAGAAGGATAGGATGCGGTTAAGCAACGTGTCTCCTTTATTGTTGAATTCCTTCTTGAAGCCAAGTCTGCCAATGGCTACACGGATTTCCACAGCTTCAGCATCGCCTAAAATTTGATAGAAACCCTGTTTGTCCCCGGCATACTCCTCTAGGACTTCCCATTCTTCAACAAGATTGACCAAACAGTTTTCACCTTACATTATGTTGCTACAAAAGTTTAAGTGATTTCTGGCGTCAGCAAGGAACAGTGTTCTTTGTGAACGCTTGCAAGGAATAGTATTCTTTGCGGGGCTCAGCAAGGAACAGTATCCAAAAACGGACATATTTAAAAAGCTTCTAGGAGGAATTGAAGAATGACTGAGAGAACCCTATGATGGTGGAGATGTCTCCCGAAGTAGCCCTATCTAAGGAGTGACTTCCAATAGTACTATAGTGTCTGCAGTTTAATAAGTCAGCATAGAACTATCCTCTATCTGGTGCTAATGCTTTTCCTTCTGCAGACTATAACTGCCAGCAGTGTTGCCGTCATAAATAATGGCAGAATGAGAAATGATGAAAACTCCGGTATTATTGGTGCTCCTGGATCAAACCATGTCGGGTTAAAGGGCGTAAGTCCAAGTATGACGTTGTTCCCTTGAAGGGAAAAGTCTTGTGATTCTAATCCGGCTCCTTCATCAAACCGCCAATACCCAATTAGTTCCGGATTGTGACATTCTGTAAGGTTTAACACCCTGTCCCAACTGCCGCTGATTTCACTTTGTGTTCTGCTAACGTTCCAAAGGCGAACTTCATCGATCAGACCTTGGAACATATATCCCTGAGTCAAGTCTCCCCCTATTTTCAAACTCGCACTCTCATAATTCAAGCCTTGTTCATTTGTCCATGTGTACGTTCTATCATTTGTCTTGTTGACATAGAAAGCCAGAGAATATTTCGTAGGCGAATATGTGACAGCCACATGATACCAAAAACTCGAATTCCAGACTGCTCTGTTTGTATAGAATGTCTTCGTGTTACAACCCTGATAAGGCCCACACCATCTGTATGTGAAACATAAGCGCCCGTCTGAAAAATTGAAATACAATGCCCATCCGCCTTCGCTTGCCCATGTCTCTGAGTAACTAATGATAGCTCCATAGGTATGCTCATAACTGCTGTCGCTGCCATTTTCTATTGTGTATTTAGGCGCTAACCAAAGCTCAATCGTTGGTTCCTGAGCCTGGTAAATCGATGAACTGCGGGACGCATAGTCGTCTATTCCATCGAAACTTAGACAACAATTCCCAGGATAGTATTGACCACTAGTTGCGCTAACCTGTCCCACGAGAAGTAGCATTGTTGTAAGGGCAAAGGTGACAAACCCTAGAGATGCTCCTTTCAACCTAATATTCCCCATCAACGATATATTTCTGCTTAGGTTCTTATGTTTTGTGGAAGGCCTGATTGAAGCCAACTGGCCATGTTCCCTAATGATGAATATGGAGGGGATAGACAAGGTTTAAGGAGCTGCAAGGGGGTTTCGAAAACCTTTAGTGTTATAGCGCGCGCTCGACATTATTGCTACCAAGATTGTTGATGCTGTGGCTTCGTCCACCTTCATGAGCAAATCGTCCAGATTGATGAAGTTGAGCAGCATGGCCAAGTAGGCTCTGGCGGTTAACTCGTATACAGAAGCTTGGAAGCCAGCTTTGGTCTTTTTGACGCCTATTTTGTTGATGTACCCAGATTCTTTTAGAAGCCTTACTCGTTTGTTCACTGATGCGTAGCGGATGTATCTGAGTCCTTTTTGGGCTTTTAGTTCTTTGTGTATGTCGTAGATTATTAGCGGGCCTTTGAGGGAAAGAATTTGGAAAATGGCATGGTTAAGCCTAGCCTCACGACCTTTAAACACTGAAAGTCTTGTGTTTTTGGGTTTCGGCACTTCATTCGCTAGCCAGCAGGGTCAGTAAAATCAGAACTATGTGCAGAAGCGCCTTTTCACGTTAATTTACACATTTTTGTGTCTAAAAACCTCGGCAAAAACGTTTCTGCGGGCAGAAAAGCAGCTAGCGTCAGAATGTTTCGGCGTGCCGATATTTAAACAAAATCTGAGCTTCAACGTTGGAATCAAGTGTCCAGGCTGGTTTCTCTTACTGTTTTTGGCGGGTGTTTGCGGCGCGCCGAAATGTTTTCACGTGCTTCTAGTGTGAGTATCGATCAACGCAAAGGATCAAATGGGAAGTTCGGATTAACCTCAGGTCATTCTGTTGAACTTGAACTGAATCTCATAGGTGAGAAGTTTGCAGTCTTTCAAGGCTCTGGTTGCGTACTTTAGCTCCTCGCTTGCGCTTCTTGCAATTAGTATGCTTTCAACCGTCTTACCTTTGCCGATGTTCTCCTGAATCCATCCAATATATCTTGCTATCTGTCCCACTGCTTTATCTGAAGTATCTTCAGTCCTTTTCAACTCCACAACCAAGAGGTCCCCATTAGCATTCTGATATAACAAGTCGATTTGACCCACGATCTTTGTATCGTAGAGTTCACCGGTTACTCGGCCATCCGATTCGCTATACAACTTGTAACCTCTGTATTTTTCACCCCATATTGACTCCAAAGAAGGCAATCCTGCGACATAGCGTCGCAGATCCTCTTCAAGAAGAGAACCAATTGAATACGAAGGCTCAGGAACTTGTCTCTGATCCCATTCTACTATGGTCTGGTAGTCGTTCCAATCAACCATACATATGTTGAACCCAAGTCTCCCACAGTTGTTCATCCCGGAAGAAAACGTATTGTCTTCGACCCATTTCCTTATCAGTGAAAGTTCAAGGCCTTTCTTCAAGGTCAAGTGTATTCTCAGTCTAATAATGTGGGGCTGCTTTTTCAGCTGATCCGCTTCTTCTTTGTCTATCGTTCCTTTTCTAAACGCCTTATCGACATCATCGTCGATTTTCTCTAGACCAACGACTTCATAGATGTTTCTTATTTGCCCAGGATAGGATTCTACATCGTTTGTGCAGTATTGGATGACGTAGTCACCTACACCTACCTTTCCAAAATCTTGATCACGTCCTTTGACGTCCCATGACTCGTTGCGATAGTAACCATGCTTGATTGCTTCGTCAGCATAGGTTCTGTCTTTGAAAGTAATCGAGGCATGCTCAGCAGTCTTTCCGCTGCTCTGGATGAGAAACACTTGTTTGCTAGCCATTTTCACACCATTTCATCTAGTTCATGCTCACTCTATTTTAGAGTATCGTCTGCACGTTTCATTGAGAGTCGAAACCTATCGGCGGGGCTTAAAGTGATGACGAGAGAGCCGTTTTCCACCGTGACGTTCACGTCAAAATCTTGCTCGAGGAAAGGCTTGATGATCTCGTGATACTTTCTGGGAATGTTCAGAGAGACACGTTCATACTCGTACACGCGCTTGCTGTTCAAGTACCGCTTCCTAGAAAGCCTCTGCTGAATCCTAACCAATTCTGGAGAGCCTCCGTGCAAAAACTGTGCTTTGTCTTTGACTTTATAAAAGTCAGTTGCTGGAACGACACTCTCGCCTAGTGGAGAGAGACGAGTTAAAGTAAAGAGAACCTTCCAAATAGATTTTCCACCCATTTTATGCAAGGCTTATTAAATTTATAAGACTACTACAAATCGAAGGTAATCAGGAGATAAAGGAATGAAAAAGCTGGAGTCTGTAACACTTGAGAGGGAGCGTATAGCAAAAATATTCAAAACCCACATAGAAAATGCGATTGATGAGTTAGGACCTGGCTACACAGTTGATTTGCAGGGGAATTTTTACGACAGTCCTATCCGCATCGTCATTGAAATTTCGCCCATAAAACAGATAGAGAAATAATCACCAACGCGACAGCACCCACTCATTTACTCCGCTACGATTTTCTATTCTTTTGTGCAAGGTTTATTAAAATTTGTAAGCTTATTATAAGTCAGTCCAGAAGACGCTACTTGAGAAAGGCTGGATAGAGAAATGAAGACGCTTAGAATATCAGATGACGTCCACAGAAGCGCGCGCTCTAGACTCTCAAAAGCAGAAAGTCTTTTCTTGTAAGACTGAGTAATGATTTCAAGTGATTACCTTGTCGATGGAACACAGAATCGCAAAATGGGAGAAGAAATACGGGCAACTTCTTATTTCGAGAAAGGCGCAGCAGAGACTCCCAGGCTTTTTTCCAGAGGGCGAGTTCACACTGGTGGCTTTTGGAGAAATTCTCCCCAATAGAAGCTTTGACAGGAAATTCAATCGTTTGTATGTTGGAAAACCTCTTACAACCAACCCAAAAATAGTTGAGGGATCCATGGCAATTCTAACAAAGACTTCCGAAACGGAGATTCGTCTCAACCTTAAGGGCACCGGGTCCGAAGAGCCATTACCACCTATGGCAACCTCGTTGCACGAGAAGCTTGTACAAAAGTGGAAGGAAGAACAGAAGACCAAGTTCGGACCCTTCACGCCCGAAGTGTCGACACCAGCAAACATTAACAAGATTCTACCCGAGTCAATACATCTGAAGGAAAACACCAAGACTGTTGACGGTTTTTCAACTCTCAAGATCGGCGAGTTGCCAGTCTACAAGTCTATCCTTGAAGTCCAAGACAAAGGTGTCAGAGAGGATACAGTCGTCAGGTTAGCCCTTATTGTTCCATTCATTGACCATATAGATTTGGTCGCAGAGATCGATGATCTAGAGAAGATGAAGGAGCTTCTTGAAAGGCTAGTTGACGCAAACATTGTCAAAACTCGAGTATACTTTCATACCTTTACTGAATATTTGAGATTGAAGTGACAAGCGGGGCACTTCTAAATGCCCATTCATATGACCACAGCAGATGGACCAGATCTCGGAGATCAGAAAGAAATACAGATGGCGGAGATCATCAAAGGGACGACAGTTCCCTATCAGATTGTTGGAAAGCGATTTTCACAGAGGCGAATCTACCTCCTAGTCAAGTGTTCATTGCCAGAAATGAGTGCAATAGCAAGGAGAAGAGTTTTGGACAAGAGTTTTGACGGGAAAAATGCAATCGGCTTCATTGAATGGTGAGATCGCGGTAGCATTGTCAATAAGCCACGGCAAGAATTCTGTATCATCGTCATTTTAAGAAGTTGAACTGATTCCGCTTATGATTGCAGGTTGGCGTTCCACATCATGAAGGAATTGTTTGGTCTAAGTTGAAGATTGGATCTGTCTCCTAGCTTCTTCAATTAAATCCTTCTTTAGTTGATCACGATGGATTCCTGCCAAATAGTCAGCGAATTCAATGCAAGGCTTGAAAATCATTCCAACTCGCTTTTCCCTTGCATTCAGTCTTAGGTTCTGTTCCAACTGATGATGGATAGAAGGTGCAGAAAAGATACCGATGACTTTTTTTCCGCGATTCAGCCTCTTGAATTTCGAAATATGATCTGGAACCGAAGAGGCTTCTGCGCTTCCCCATTGTGCTCTGTTGCCTCTGAAAGTCGTTAGTTCAAGAACAAGCAAGTATTCGTCAATTTCGAACGTAATATCGGGATTTCCTTCCTTTCCTCCGGGAGCAGGCTCGCAGATGCCATACTTACCAGTTTTGCCATACCAGAAAACTTCATCTACGACTCCTCCTCTTTTCAGAAGCTGAAACAATTCCCAAAACAGATATTCTAGTCTGCCGCCTTTTCTCCTGTTGTCCACATAATTCTTTCCCAACACCTTCTCAATTGTCTTCAATTTCATGAAGTAGTCCTTATCGAAGCCTTGGAATTCTCCCGAAAACATCTCTCTGATTTGGTCAAGGATCATTGTTTTTGTGGGTGGTTGCTTTTTCCGATGCAGAGTCACTTTGATTTGGAAGCTTCTATTGCCCTTTGGGAATGAAATTTGCTCCTTGAAGATTTCGTCTCCATTCTCAGAATCGTATGCAACAACCTTGTAAGGTTCATCTGGAAAAACTGGGACAGTCATGTCAGTTCTGTCAGATATAATTTCACTTTCAGCGATGTAGTCATCCTTGTATACTGCAACTAGGATTTCATCAGCGCTATTAGTAGTCAACTTCAGATCGAAAGGTGGGTGGACTCTTCCGGGTTTTGAAAAATACTCGTTCCACAGGAACCAGTTCTCTCTAAAATCGTAAATCTCAATGCCTTCTGCCTTCTTGAGCAGACCCTTCGCAGTGTCTGGATCTTTGAGTTTAATTGCTGGTAGTCTTGAATTCTTTGTCTTGTTCACCTTCACGAAAGTTCGCTGGCAGAGACCGGTTGAATGACAGAGATACATGTAGTATACAGAGGTAGGGGCTTTTACGAGGGTTAAATTGCCTTCTTCGGTTTTCCTATATGCTTCAATCTCAGCAGTTCTTTTCTCAGGCTGCAGGGCGCGGAAGTTCTTTATCCTTTCAATCAATGGCATTAGTTCATCTTCTGTTTTCGTATGGAAAAGAATGTAACCGATCTCTTCTTTGTCCAAATACTCGAGTTCCAGAAGTAACTTCAGCGTCATTCTGAAGGGAAAAACCAAGATGTTCTGGCAGTCATTTCTGATGGACGGATTTGTTATTATCAATTTGGACATTTGAGCCCGAAACTCGTCGGAAGTTTGGATGAGGTCTCCTGCTTTCTCGTACTCTTTCAGATTCCTGTGTTTTGGCATTTTGCTGAAATCATATTTTTTTATTAGTTGATATCCGATGTCAGTGACGAGTATTTTCGGTGGTCTTGATGACTCGTCAATAAATATGAACCCCAGATATTTGGGGAGATTCGCGAGTAGCGTTCTTATTGATTGATGAGTAATAGCCTTTCCTGAATCAGTTAAGCCAGCTTTCCCCATTTCACTACCGAGAACTTCTTGCTTTCCAGCAGACCAAGATTTTCCCAAGAACCTGTCCCAAGTTAGGACATGAACCATGTAGATAGTCTGGTGGACATTTCCCCTCTTTGGTATATGCCAAATTTCCTTCGTTCTTGTGAGTTTAGCCATGTTATTTCACCAGATCAACAATCCAGTCTTTCTTGATCAGACCGCCTCTTCCCGACCGGGGTATTCTCAAGTATCGGTTTTTTATTATATAGGAAAAAAGATTCTCTAGTCTGAACTGATTCTGTTTGGCTATATCTATGAGAATCTCAGGTGTCGGCACGTCAATATTCCTTATCTTACTCTCACCGATTACAACCACATAATGAGCCCCATCCACAAGCAATTTTCTCACTTCGGAGAAGTTCTTACTCATGTCATCAAAGAACTTGAGCACTACGAATGCGCGTTTCTTGTCAAGTTCATGTATTTTTTTCAGAATGAGATCTAACTTACTTATTCCTGTATCTTTTATTTTGGTTTGATAAACGCTTGCAGGAATCGTTTCCGTTCCTACCTGTTTCTTCTTGATGCTAACAATATTCGAATCACCATAGAACCCAAGCCAAGCGTTCTCCAATCTCAATGATCGTACGTAGTCAAAGGCATTAATGTACGGCGGAGAGGTTATTGCGAGGGAGGTTTTGTCATTGTATTCGGGCGCATTAATCTGTCTTGCATCCTCTGAAATCATGCTGACTTTGCCTAGCGCTTCTTGACCATACTCAGACATCGCGTTAATATAAGAGTTCAGAGTCTTGGAAAACGCTTCTCTGACTGATAGTGGTTTCTTTTTTATTCTCTTCGACACGTAAGGCTTAGGAGATGTATCATCCGCGTAGGAACATTTCCTGATTATTGATGCGAAACATGTCCGCAAGAAATTGTAGGTGACCTCGTCTCCAGTCTCGTTGAACTTGTGTTCAATTTCCCCTTTTAGATAGGAAAGCATTTGAATGTTGTTTTCTGGAAACCAGTGACTTATGTTGTGCAGGTCAGGCCTGAAAGAAGCTTTACGGGAGTTGCTTTTTAATATGTATTTACCGAACTGCGACAAAGAGTCGATTTGATCTTTCGTCAGAAGCGTGCTCTTGGTCTTGCATAAGAGTTGACTGAATTTGTCAAAATCGATGCCTAACGCGTTTCTTTCATGAAGTACAGCTTCTACGAGACTTGTTCCAGAGCCGGCGAACGGATCCAAGACCAACTGTCTCGGCCTTGAATATTTCAGTATTGCCCACCTTGGTATTTGGGGAATGAATTTGCACGGATACTTGAAAAACCCGTGAGTAAAATAGCTAACATCAGTCGACGTTATTTCAAACGTCACATTGAAATCAACGTGCTCTGGTAATTCTTTTACTTGAATCAATTCTTCTTTCATTTCGCTAGCACTACTACACTTTCCCTCAGATACTCAAGTAAGTTGCCTAGCTTCTTATGCTGCTGGGAACTTGTCTCGTTATTTCTGGCGATTATGATCTCTTTCACTTTGAAGTTGGCCTTTTCCCCGATTTGTGATAGAATTATGTCAGTAGGTATGGCAAGGTTGCCATACGCTGAATTTCCGATCACGATCACACAAAAGCCACCATTCGTCGTTCTTTCATACAGTGATTTTAGCAAAGTATGCATCTCGTGAAAATAGACATCTAGCATTCGCGGAATCCTGACATCCCATAGCCTCTGGTGGTAAAGGTAATCTGTTATTCTGTTGAGGAGGTCTGTCCTGTGTGAGTGGTCAATAATCCTTGAAAGGTTGACATTCAGATTCGATGCCAGAGCCATTCTCCGTTTTCGTCTTAGGTCCGAATAAGATGCTACGAAATTGCCTAGCCATAACTCCATTTTATAGACTTCGAATGGATCAAAACAGTTCGCATAGGGGGGAGAAAACAGGGACACACCGACGTTTTGGATCGAATAATTGCTTATATTCAGGCAAGAATCATTCACAACTGTTGGCTCTGGACCGGTCACAGCAACTTCCAAATCCTCGTTTATTTCATGCACTTTTCTTTCAAACTCTTCAAAAGGATCAAGGTCTTTATTCACTCTTTTTTTCTTTAGTCCATTGCCACCTTTTCTGTAATTAGATACTCTTTCCAGAATAGACAAAAGAGCAAAAAACAGAAGGTCCTTTGCTCTTGCATTGTCTATCTTGGCGATTTCCTTCTTGAGAAGTTCTATCTTTTGAAGCTTGACTTCATCAAAGAGGTTTCTGATTATCTTAAGCTCATATTGCTTATAGATGTCTGGAATGGGTATGTAGCTAGGCAGTTTGAATTCCTTCACTGCCTTCAGATCCTCTTGAGTGTAGTTCCTTGTCTTAACTTCAGACATGAACGCACTGAAAGGGTTGATTTCAAAACCTGTTGACTTCATACCTAGTTGTTTTGCTGCAAGTAAAGTAGTGCCTGAACCTGTAAAAGGATCTAGGACTAGGGTCTCCCTGCTTTGAATATTGAGATGTCCAAAAATGTTCAGTACAAGCTGAGGGTAATATCCTTCCTGATAGTAGAACCATCGATGAATGGGTTCACTCATCCTTCGAGAAAAATGAACAAGGTACTGATACGAAGAATCCCTATGTGTGTTGAATTGTTTGTCTAAGTCCTTATATGCACTATAGAAGGATTCCTTTTCATCTTTCAATATTTCCATCTGCTACTACCCTTAGCTTCCTCAAACGTTTACGACTATCGAAATACACGGTATAGGTTCTTCTGCTTTTGCTTATTAGCCTTTTCTTCGGCAGTTTTCTTCATTTGTCGATGTAGGTCGCCTGTTCCTTCTTCCGTTTCATTTGTCGCGCGCGCTTCCTTTTCACTATTCTCTCGTGCACTAACCCCAAAACAGGTAAACCTTAATCTGCAACAAGAAACCGCAGACCTTGATTAAATGCGCAAGCCTTTCGAGGTTGGCTTTCATCACTTCTTTTTTATAAAGCTCTTTTTTCCCAAAGGGTATGTGGCAGAAAAAGTATTTCATAAAGCGTGCGTGACAATGTTTAATGAACGCTTCTCGCACTTTTTCCAGACCTTCATCGCTTAGGGTTTGGAGCTTATTCAAAACGTATTTCTCGCTCCCCAAGAGTTGAATGTTAAAGCCAAGCTGCTGCAGGATTTCTGCAATGGCTAGGGCTTCTTTGGGTGGCGGTTGCTCGGCTATTTTCTGCATTCCAGCCTTCTCTGCGAAGGGATTGTATTTGGCCATGACAGCAGGCATTTCCACGTAAGGCGTTCCAGCCTTAGCCAATGTTTCACGCACAAGCTTAACGCCCAATCCTATGGTGCGGTATTTGGGATGCACAACAACACGGCTAATAATGCTCAGCTTCTCATTCAGCTCCTTCATAGACATCTTTGGCAAAACAAGTCTTCTTCCGAAGCATGTGGGTGGCGGATAGCAGTAGACTATGACTCCGCATAATTCGTCGCCACGTTTCAAACAGAAGATTTTGCGAGGACCAACTATTTTGTGGCTTCTGTAATGGAAGCCTGCAAGCTTACGCCAATCCTCAGTTGAGCCTTTCTCTACGTGCATTTCCTTAACGAGGCTACATTCCTTTACTTGCTGATTTGTGTAGTATGCTATACAGATCTCTTTTCCAAACCGCTTATGAATGTGAACGCTTGGGTTCAGATCTTCAAATAAATCCGTGTGGGTTGTAGCTGCTAAAACTGCTCTGCCTTGCTGTCTTGCGAGTTTCTGAAGGTTAAAAGCCACTATTTTCGCTGTGTCTCTATCAAGCGTGGCGCAAGCTTCATCCATTATCCAGAATTGAGCTTTACTCTCCATCATCTTGGCGATCTTATAGCGGTATTTTTGTCCGTCGCTCAGCTGCTCATAACTGCGTAAGAAAAGGAAAGCATCGTTTAAGCCTACTTTGCTCAGAAGCTCCAAGCCTTCTTCGAGGGTTTCGCCAACAGTTTCAATTAGGGGTTTACCAATGATTGGTAAAATATCATTAATGTTAATGTAACTCAAGCCCAGGTCTTGTTTGATATCTTTCTCCAGAGCCTTCAGCAAAACGCTTTTTCCGCTTCCACTATCACCCGTTATGTAAACGATGTCCGTAGGCCCTATTTTCAACTCAACATTATCGTAAACTATGAACTTCTCCCATTGGTCAAGCCCAAGTCCGAAGCCTTCAGCCACAGAGACCACTCTGCTTGTAGGCGCAGGAGCAGCAGTTTGATAACCGATGCTAATTATGAATTTGCCCTGTTGTTTGTCGTATCTTCGGGCATATTGCGTTATGCGGAAATGCTCTCTTCTGGGATGCATGGTATTCACTGACAACAATTTTCAGTGTCGAAAATTAGCCAAAAATTTAACGTGTAACTCCTGTTACTTGGTGTTTCTTCAGCTTCTTCCGTAGTTCTTCAAGCTGTCTTTTACGCACGCTGCCCAATCACAACCCCTGAAATTGTTCCTACAAAACCCGTGATCACCGCAAATATTTCGCTGTTCCAACTGTGCAGAAACACTATGTGAACGATTTCAAGCGTTGAAAGCAGGGCAATCGTGCCCAAACTAAAATAAACAGTGTACAGGAGCCTAGGGCTTGGCGGTAAACTTCTGCCCCTCACTTTTCTAGTTAAGACTTTGAGAATGAAGTTTGCGATGAAATCACACCTCTTTTGAAAAGAAATTTAACAAACCTGAAGTACTTGAGCGGCTTAAGCAGCTTCTCACGCACCGGGTCAATCTGTAACTGCAGCATCTTCATCACGTATAAGCCTAGAAGCGGCTGCGCATCCTTTATTACCATCGCCATCGCCACAAGCCCCTCCCCGTCAACGTTGATGTACGCCCAAACCATGTCACATGCCACTCTTGTACCATCAGCAAGGACACCTTCACCCCCGCCAACCGATTTCAGCTTAAGCTTTTTTGCAAGACTCAACGGGATCACAATGCATGATGCGCCAGTGTCAACGACAAACTCAACCATCCCACCTAGGTTGTGATCAAGCGGGTTAGCTAGGTAACATTTCTGCATCAACTGCCTTTCCTTATCCAAACTGTCTTTTCGTGTCTTCTTCACTTACAACACCATCACATTTTTCAATATGCAGACAAGGTCTCCTGGTTCAAGCTTTTCTTTTTTCTTATTCACGTAAAATTGCCTCGGCTTAAGGCTTTAAGCTGCCTCTTCAAACCCAAACCCAAACCCAAACCTTATGCATGCTCTCAGGTAAATTTAAAGATAAATACAGGATTAAAAATCAAATCAAATGTGCCTCCAGTTAACGAGGTATCACATGCGAAATAATAAGAATATCCTTGAACTGTTGGATAATTTATATCTGCTGTAAAAAGCCCAGTTGCACCTGCAGGAACAGTTATAACAAGTAATCTTGAAAGTGGTGACCTTCCAATATAAAAACGGCTATCTGACGTATTTGTATTAGTGCTAACGTAAATATTAACTTTAATAAAAGTGCCATTAGGCATTGGTGAAATAGGGGCTGACCAAACGAAACTACCCGTTGGGTTATTAAAGGAATAATATACAACTGCCATCGCAGTTTGGTCTGCTGTCCAACAACCTAGCACACAGTAATTTGGCACGTTTATTAGTTTGCTTCCATCCCAACGCAACGGAGTCGCAGTTTCACCTAAGAAACGCCCGTCAATGTTAGGTAGCAAGTCTCCTGTCATAGCTCTTGAACCATCAAGCAACAAATATTTCTGCAATTCAGCGGCTAAATCCTGAACATCACTCATTTTATGCTTTAACGGCAAGCTAAGTAAGTGTATTATCTCAGCCATTTTTTATTCCTCCATTTTTTCGGTTTCTCGCATGTCGGACAAGCCGATCATGTTCGAGTAATAATCCATCCATCCGCGGTCCAAGTGAATGTAAGCGTGAAAAGCAACTCTGTATCTTGATATGCTTTTATTGTGGCAATTGTTCCATCAGGGTTCTGTGTACCAACTAACTTTGTTATTTTCTTGCCTAAAGGCGCGCTTGCCAATTGGCTTAGAATGGCGTTGTGAATTGATTCGCCGCCCCAAACACTCATGGCTTAATCATCCTTCTTTGCGTTCCTCTTCATTTTCTACCAAGTTTTGTGCGTGCAAGCTTCTCCACTGTAACCGTTGTAGCCCTCAAGCCATATAGATAGTCAGCCAATAATGGCGGAACCTTTCCAAGCTCAAGCGTTACTTCTAACGTTTGTGTTTTTGCGTCAACGTAGTATTCGACAGTTTCAATTCTGAAATTGCTATCAACATTCTCGTTTGGCAATGTTACATGAATTTTGTCTGCAGCCAAAAGCGGAGTATTTCCATAATCAAGAACAGTAGTTCGTACCCTGAGATATTCTTCTGGAGCCTTGAGGTAGTCAAGAAGAGCCTTAGCTCTCAGGTAGCATTCATTATCGGTTGTAAGCTCCTCATCAGTCTCCGTGAGTTCACGTAAGCCATAGGCATTTTGGCTTCCAGTATCTTCAAATGTTCCAGTAAAAGAACACTTTAGAAAGCCAAAGTCACCGTCATACATAATATAATTTGCAACACCCGGCCCACAATACACTATAAGTTGAAGACCGCTTACTTGACTCCATTGCGGATTCCCGACTTTTGTCCAGACTCCATTAGGATTATTATTTGGATCATACATTTGGTTGAGTCCTAAAGCTAATGAGATGAGCCCCCACTGTAGAATGCACTTGCTTTCAAGAAGGGATTTGACGTCTGCTTGGAAATAGTTTGCACTATCAGGAGCCCACAAATTAACATAAGCATATCCTCCGTCTAAATTTCCCGGCATCCAAGCCCACATAACAAAAGTTTGAGGCTTACTTAGAGCTGCGAATGTACGGTAAATGTTTACTGCTACGTTTGCGGCGGCGTCAACACGAAGGCAATAACTTCCCTCTCGTTGTCTTCCAGTTTCTAATGAGAGAGTTCCTGAAATCGCTGTCCAGCCTGAAAGTGATTCGCTCCAAGAATCCAAGTTTGCTGGAAAATTTTGTCCTTGACAACCATAAACTCTGATTCTATTTCTTATTCGCACAATGTCTTTGCGGTATTCGCTATCTTCAACTTCTGGAAGGCTTACAGGCGATGTCTTGCTGTTCTTTGCGAAAAACTCAAACTTGCCATCTGGAGCAACTCGGAAATCGTAACCTATAACGCCAGCAAGATCAGATGATTCAGCAATATATTTCAGAATATCCCATACCGGCGAATTTTCGTATTCCAAATGCGTAAACGTGGTATCCGTATTTTCCACGAGTTCCGTGGAACCCCTAACGTGACTCAACCCGACATAATAGTCAAGCAGATCCTTAACAATGGCCTCTCCTTTCTGGTTATCATAAGTTTTCGTGACTACTTTACGGAAAAGCTTCTCTCCCCAACATCGCCCGCTCACGCGGATATAATGTTCCGTTGATGTAGGAGATTCACATTGAACCTTTTCAACACGACAAGTTATAATCTGCGGAACATTTACTCCTCTTCCAATGCTTATGCTACCATCCAAACCCACAGTTATTGGGTAGGTTCCGCCTGGGCTATACTTTTTATTCCAGTTCTGAAGTAAAACCTCAAAGCTGCTAACCTCTTTCGTACAACCAAGATGAATCCTTAAATCAATTACATCTCCTTGAGGTGGAGCCACAGAACCAAAGGCAATTGCACATTTAGGAATTTGAACGCTCATTCTTACTCAACCCCTCTACGATACATAGCTTGCTCGCCAGCTCTGGTTATGCCCGCTGTTTTCCCAGGAGTCTCAGAGGCAGCCGCATTGTATCCTTTTACGCTTGCAGTGGCAGCGTTCATTTGACTTGCAAAAATCGAGACGGCAGCGGCAGCCGCGATAATTACACCGATCCCAACACCTGTCAAAGCCAGAAAAGTCGCATGAGAAATGTTTAAGGCGTTTTCAGCCATCGTTGCAATGTTGCAAGCAGCAGCATAAATTCCATGAGCAATTGAATGAGAAGTCTCGGCTACAGTAGCCCCTGTTTCGGTGGTAGTTTCAACGGCTACAGCAGCAGTTTGCCCAGTTGTCATAACAGTGAGAAAGTTGTACATTCGAGCAGCAGTGGAAACAATCATAATCATCAACATAATCGTACGTATGTACTTGCTCGTCTCCTTGTCAACAAGCCCAAAATCAGAGGCGAGTGTTGTAAGCTCCGTGCCCATCATAGCAGTGCTTCGGATGCCACCAGCAACAGTGCGCAAGCTAACATTCACAGTTTCAGCCTGTGTAGCCATGTCCGTGAAGCTTGACCCAGCAGCCTCAACATTCGAACCCATCTCAGTCGCAGCAACCCCAACCTCACCCATGCTTGCTTGAACAGGCGCCATTGAACCTGAAATATCGGAGCCCATACTCGCAGCGTCAGCGCTAATCGCTTCAAACTCGGGCGTAGCCTCATTCACCGCACGAATCGTAACCGCTATCTCACCCATCGCGCTCATTCTACACATGCCTCCTCAGCAGCACGCTCCAAAGCCGCTGAAATAATAAACATGAAGTTCGGCGCATTCTCCGCCAAAGCCCGCGTCAAGAAATAACGTGGGCTAATATACCGTGTGCCTAACTCCTGAAACAAAGCGTAAGGCACCATACACGCGACTTTGACAACCCACTTGTAAATGATCTGAGCGTAAATCCCCGCTATCAAGCGACCCGTGCGAACCGGCGCCAACTCCTGAGCACGACGCACAACCATTTGACTTGTCTGATTCAAAGCGTCTTGGACACAGTCCTGCATACCTTCATCTAACACACGCATTTTAGCAGCAAAATCTTCAACGCCACTAAGCTCAACACGAAACTGGATACTCATTTTTTAACGGCGCCCCGACTCTCTCTTAGCCCTATCAATTTCTTCCTGCGTCTGCCGATCCATTTCACCTAAGATAATCAGAAACTCGCTAACTTTCTTGCTCGGCTGCTGATAAAGCTGCTGAATTGTCCACCCGAACTCTTTGCACAACCTAAACTCTGTAACGGACTGATGCGGGCTACTCCGCCTCATCGCCCTCAAGAGTTTTTTGTCTCTTCCATTGAAAGAGCGTTAAGCTTGTTAGCTGTCTTGCTGAGTAATTCGCCTAAGCCTATGGGAATACCATTCTCATCTTCGCCAAGGAGCTTTTCAAGTGTTAGGGGTTTATGTTCAGGCTGTTCCTTCAAGGAAGCCCATATTGTCTCAGCTTGGATCGCCACATAATCTGTCGTTATGACTGTGCCTGTTTGAGGGTTATAGCGTGTGTACTTCTGCAGAATCCTGTTACGCTTAGCCCATGTGATCTCTTGAAACACGTATTTGCCAGCGTATTCCTTGCCGAAACGCTCATCAATCTCGATAGTTTCTCTTCGCATTTTTAGCCGCTTCCAACAATCACAATTATGAAACTAAACGTTGTCAACCCTACAGTAGTCGGAGCTATGGTAAGAGTGAAAGTTATGGGAATTGAGCCACTTACGTTGATTTGTTTTCCACTGTAATCCCATGAAAGGCTTATGAAAGATGAAGCGTTTGCAGGAGTCCAACTCTCCGTGTACATTGTTAGCGTTATGGGAACGTTACTCAGATTTTTGATATAGGCTGAAAAGTTCACGTTCTGCCCAGGCTCCAGGACGCCCCAATCAATCTGCGTGACTGGAACTGTGAAGTTAATGTCTTTGTAAACGCCAACGCCCACAAGTTTCAGTGTTGCAGTTGTCGGAATCCTCGCTGTCCACTGCATAAGAGCGTATGTGGCGAAGCTACCAGCAAACAAGCCTATGATCAGAGCTAAGGAAACGATGCCGATAGTTCTTCTTTCAGTCAAAACAAATCCCCTTGCTATGTTACGTTATGGCTACGGTTTGAGCGAGAAACTTCAGTTTAACACTTACGAGATCCTTGATTTTTGTCGTTGGATTGAACTCTTCCCACTTGCAGTACGTGAACAAAGCTTGATGCCCAGTGCCAAGAATGAAGTTAAGGCTAAATTGAGAATCAGCTAAGAGATCCACTAATGCCCAATCACTCTCAAACTCTAACGTAAGCTCTCCAGAAAGTTTTCTGTTGCGTTCACGAAGGTATTTGAGAAGTAGTGCTGTTCCCCCACTTTGGATGACTGGGACTTCTTTAAGGTTGTTTTGAATCTCAAACTTCCAGTCAGTCACATCAGTAAGATCTGTTAAGCTTCCGCCTCCAGCAGCTCCTTTCTGCACTTTAGCATTGTAAAATGGAATCCCTCCAGGATAATCGCCATAGGTTGCGCCAGTAGGTAGCGATGTTGACCTCGAAACATTTTGTCCAATCAGCTCAACATCTGCCTTAATAATGTCATCGACTTTGCATGAGACAGTTAGCTTGTCGATTTTGCAGCCAGTGTGGAGATGAGCAATGATGTTTGATGGACTGCTCCATATACCTTTGTAGTAAGCTACCAGAACGCTTAGACTGCTTAACGTTTGCACGTGTTGAAGGAAGCTTGTGGCCGCTAAGGGGCTTGGTACATGGGAAATCTTCAAGTTAACCTTTCGCATGCCAGCGTACAAAGCTTGAAGATCTTTGCTTCCTACGCCCATGACTTCGATTAGGCTGGGGTTTATTTTAGGATCTGGGCCTTCACTGTTTATGCCAAGCATCGTTGGATTTGTTGGCGTTTGACCATAGACTGATTCTTGCACGAAATAGACGCGGCACTCTTGTGCGCCATATGTTTCAACACTCATTCAAATTCACCTTTTTAGAATACTCCTCCAATGTCCTCAAAAGACCATGATTTCAGGATAAACTCCGTCCTGAAGATGAAAGGTTTAACATCAACCTTGTCGACGTCACGGTAACTCTCCACGTTCAGGTATGTGATGCCATTAACTGTAACTGTGCAACTGACATAATCGCAGTTTATAACGGCTGCAGTTGTGCCGTTACTCGAATTTGTTGTTCTTGCGAGAAGCCAAACATACCCATTAGAGTCAATGTAATTCGTGATGTTTGAGGATAAAGTAATAATTACGTATTCATTAGCGCTTCCAGATCCACTCACAGCATTTTGCCAAGCTTGAGCTACTGCATTCCAGACTTTTATCGTGGAGCCATTCCCTGCAGGAGCAGTTCCGTAGCCAAGAAAACTTAAGACGATCTGCTGAACTTTTGACGCATCCATATCGAGTTTGAAACGGAAAAGCATCATTCCATACTGAAGGTTCACCGACGTGCTCTTACTGTAGTCAATGCTGTCTGGATGCCAAATCTTCTGATAATCCAAATTTGAAAGCTCAGCCCAACCTGAATCACTCGGTACAAGCTCGCTCGCTGCGGCACCTGAAAACGCTTTATGCGGATCTCCAGACGGATAGCCCAGCCCAGAAAAATCATAAAATGCTTGATTTGGAGTCTTCATGTTTTGCCTAACAACACGGTTCACTTCTTCAACGATCTTCTGACGCATTGTTCTGCCAGGGTCTGACGTCTGAGGTCTATCTGTAGCCCAAATATTAACACGAAGCCTTCCTATACGTCTGCGTATTCTGCCAGAGATCTCAAGCATCTCATCTTGACTTTGAGTTAAACCCACGCTTAATTGTGCGTCGTAGTTTTTGAAGAGTTCTCTGTCGTACCATTCCTTGCTGACGTAGAGGACTGCGATCGAGTTATCATTCTTACTCACTTGGATTTTCTTGCTGAGAAGCCTGATTACTGTTGTTACAGGGTCCTCGTACGCGCTCATTGACTAATTAGCCTCCGACAAACGTTTTTGTAATATTCTGGGTCTCCGTTCAAATCGAAGGCTTGAACGGTTAAAACCTCGTAGTCAACGCCAGCACGCCTGATTTTGTCGTGGAGACGTACCGGCACGAATGTGTAAACTGTAATGTGGTCTTCAAAGAGATAGCCGGGTTCAATCATGATTTCTCCTGCCGTGCCCATTGTCACGGTTCCTTTAATGCTTAAGGCTTCACTATAGGTGACTGTTTCAGCAGCTTCACGAATGGGATAGAGAAGCAGGTTTTCCCCTTCCAAGTCTAAAATGCGTGTGAAGTTTGTCACTGGGTCCGCATAATTGAGGAATAGTTGTGCAAGCCATGTCGTATTAGCCATGGCCTTCTGAGCCGTGATGGGACTGTAATCCGTGAATAAAGGACCCCAAGAAGCCAAGAACTCCTTTTCATACTTGTTAATGATTTGCATGCTTAAGGCAAGGCTTGGCTTATCATGTACTGCTCTAATCTTCCATAAGATTCCGCTTGTAATCGCATCATAATAGGCGCATGCTGGAAAACGTGTAACCACGTCAATGTAACCAGGCCAGCAGATGGCGGGATTGTAAGCTGGATACTGCGCTGAAGCTCGAATTGTCTCAATAAAATTGTACACTCTTTGGCAAGACGCGCTCCAGCCTTCATAAGTGTAAAGCCCAAGCAATGCGAAGCTAATTGGGTCATCGTAAACTTCGGTATCATTGATTCCCACCCGGTACCAGACGCCAGAACCCGAAGGCGGAGGCTGATAATACAAATAGAGCTGCTCAAAACCATCACGTAAGAAAACAACTGAATCTACCATCATACCGTTATACCGCGAAGCATTTGTCGGATCGTAGGTGTCAGCCAACATCTTCAAGCCAATGAAATTATACAAACACTCAATAGTCATGACCGTACTCCAATTGTTGGAGATGTCTACATAGTTTGCAAAACCGCCATAGTACTTGTCATGAATCCCCAAGTTTGCCGGTTCATGCTGCATCGTATAAAGAAACGTGTAGCCTGCAAGCTTTGCAGCGTCAAGATAGCCCGAAGTGCCGATCAGAGCATACGCCTTAAGCAAAGCTGGAATAACACGACCCGCATCAATCGCATAATACTGAGTGCTTGATTCGCTGGATTTGAACCCGCCATACGCCTTCTTCAGATTATCCGTGCACTGTAGAGTTAAGATAAAGTCTGCAAGTGCAACAATTTTGTTGTAAATCTCGGTTTGTTTGCTCGCAAACTGAGAATCAGAATAGGCTTGAGAAAGAAAATCAATTGCGAAAGCAGCGGGAAAAGCACCTTTCCCATAAGCTGGGTCAGGTCCTTCAACCTTCCCATTTTTAGCAACATAATACGTGTAGGCAAGATTGTTTTGCATGGTTACAACATTACCAGCAACAGAAGCCACCGTGTTCCATTCACTGTGTACATCATCCTTAATTTCCACAGAATAGCCAGTCTGAAACTTTGAGCCATCCGCAACCGTCACATTCTTCTGCCCAGACGGCGGATCAGCAGTCATGGCTGTGGCAATCACGTAAAAATAAGGCGCATATTTCATTATGAAATCGTAATAGCTTTGTGGAACATTCACTTGTACATCAACTCATCTATCAACTTTTTAATCTCGCAATGACTGCAAACGGAATAGTCAGTAACAGAACACTTCTCACAGACAAGCTTGCTCAAGCGTTTCAGCTTCTCAATCATCAAACAAATTCCCGCCCTCAGAAAGCCCATGCTGAAAATGCTGAAAGCAGAAAGGAGAAAGCTTCAACCACACCAACAGCCTTCTGAGAGTTTCGGGTTTCACTTAACTTGGCGTAACGATTTCAACGTCATACCCGTTATCCAAGAGTTGCTGCAGCTCGGCGCTTGTCAAAACCATTTTGACGCTGTTCACCCTTGCGACGATGTAGTTGCCCTTGCCTAAGACATGACCCCAATAACTCATGGATTTATTAGTCCTCCGCGATATGTTGGGACTTCGTCTTTGGCTGAAGCTTCAGCTGCAACTACGGGAGTTGCAAAATTCATGAGCATTCTGACAAGATCATCCTTAAAGCCCTGAGCTGCATTCTGAAATGCTACTCGACCGATCGTAGCCTTGGTAATGAAGAGATCGCCAAGTCGATAATCAAAGGCGCCGAGCAGCATGCCCCCACTTGCAGCCACTAAAACTCTAAGCGAAGCCAGGTTTAATGCTGCCATCTTAGCCCAGTTATAACGTGGGTCCGTGGTTTGCAGGTCTTGACCTACGATAGAGTTAACGTAAAGATTTGCAAAATCAACGTGTGCCAGAAAACTTGCTTGAGAGACGGATAAACCGAAAACCGTGTAAGTTAGGCTTCCAGAGTCATACGTAGCGTTTAGTTGGGCCTGAATATCTGCAACAGCAACATATTGCACAGTCAATTTTTCATAACCTTCTCAAACGTAAACGAAACAGAGAAACAAAAAAGGGGAAAGGGGAAACGTTGTTTAAGCTGTTGGAGTTGGCGGTCCCGGCGCTGAAGCGATTTCCTTGGCCTTTTCAAGCTTCGTCTTAATGTTGCTAACGATCTTCCAGAGCTTTTCCAGCAAGTAAATGAGAGTTATTCCTGGGCCTGTGTTCAAAATAACCGTTGCGATCTGGTCTAAAATAGGTCCGTATTGAGTAGTTACGTTTCCCGGTGATACTTTCAAAGCTATGGCTATAAACGCTGCGACTATCGTAATGATAAAGGTTCTCGCGAATTTGACGCCGTTGAACGTTTCTCCGCTCGCGAAGAAGCCGGTGAAGCTGTAGATCAGCCAAGCCACTATTATCCAGCCGAAGGTCAATGGAGCTTCAACAGTCTGGGCTTCGCCCTGCGCATGCACAATAGACACCGAAAAGCCTACGAGCATGCATGTGAGCGCAGTCAAGAGGGCCGCAAAAACAAGTTTACTCTTCATTGTTGTCTTTCACCTCCCTTTAAGGGCTCGTTTGTTCCGCCTGAAGGGCACGCCTTCAAGCATTGAAACAAGAAATGGAAAATAAGAAAATGGGGAAATGAGTCGAAAAGTTGAAACTAATTCTAAGTTGTCGCCAAACCCGTAATCTTGCTGATTGCCTCTCCGCATGTAATAACCGGTGCGAACCTTGTACTGAGGACGATGTCCACAGCATCAAACTCTTTTTTGATGTCAATATCAGTAAGCAGAGGTCGCTTTATGACGAAAAAGCCTAAAGGAGCATAGGATGCGCTTAGATTTTGTCCCGTGCTAAGCACGTAAGCAGTACCTGCAGGAACAACGTTGCTAACAAAGAATTGCAACCCGTAGACCGTCCCTATAGCTCCAGATTGAATCACGGGTTCCCCGTACTGAGCGTATAGAGAAAATTGTGGTAAATATTTCAGATCACGCGCGTTGACAGGGTTACAAAGCAAAGAATCAGCGATGAAGTTGTAGCTGGCAATTTTCGCGTCAGCCCAAAGCAGATCCTTTGTGCCAATGCCGCCAGTTATGGTGAACTCTGTGCCTGTGGCTCCAAGACTTTTGCCCGTGCCAGCACTGCTACTACCAGCTGCAATATCAATCACGGTCATGCAGTCCTTGTCGATCTGGTAGGCCATACGTCTCGCAAGACGTCGAAGCTGCTGTTCAATCACTGGAATGTACAAGTCTTCGATGGCTTCACGCGAAATCCTTTCTCGCAGCCCTTTCTTGTAAGGCGTCACAGTTACGGTTGTTAAAGGCGTAAAGTCCATCGGAATTTCCGCTCCTTCACTGATCTCGCTGATGCCAATGCTTCTTGAGCCTTGTTCTTTCGGAAATGTGGCTGTTCGACCTGCAACAAGCGGAAACTCTGGCAAAAGCCGTTTTACGACGAGAGCGGGCATCGTTAACTCTATAATGTGCTTGTGCAGAGCGGGATACGCTATAGCGCCTGTGTCAACCCATGTAAAAGCATCACGAACCATAGCCATTTCAAATCACCTTTTACCAGAGGTCAATGTATGCGGTGCCGCCGCTTGCGGCGCCTTGGACTGCTTGACCTACGATCGTAGTGTTCAGAGTCGTGTTGTCTGTGACAAATCGCAAACCATTCTGTGGTTTGACCTGATCTCCGAAGGCGATAGTGCCATAAGCGATTACTCTGCAAATTCCTCTTTTCACAACACTAACGCTTTTGCCGCTTAGAGCCTTCGTAAGAGCTATACCTGCAAATTTCTTAGTGCCCGCAACGACAGTTGACCTTTTAACTGTCCAATCTGCGCTGTATTCGAGAACATCGCCTATGTTAATGTCTTCGCCCGCGATAAGGGTTACAATGTAACGATCTGAGACAAGCGGCGTTGTTCCTTCTAATTGAGGTGCACTCATTCAAAACACTAACCTTTGAAGCCTTGAGTTTGCAGCATCCTGTGAGCTTTGAGAATATCCTTGAACCAATCATAATTGCCCAGTACATCCTTCTGTATCTCATCAACAGCTACGATGCCCTTGCCAGATGCTTTGCCAGCGTTTTTCTGAGCTTCAGCTTCAGCTCCCTCAGCCTTTGGCGGAAATTCTCCTGCCTCAGCTTCACCAGATTCGCCTTCTTCTGGCTCTGCCAGCTTCTTTGACAGTTCACTTACTTTCTTGCTTAGACTTCGTTTCGTTGCTCTTTTTCCAATTTCACTCTCTAATTCAGCCACCTTTTTCTTTAAAGCGTCCAGTTCTGCGTCGCTTGCGCTTGGACCTTCCCTAATCTGCTTCTCCAGTTGTTGCACCTGATTCATCAAGTCTTGGTATTCCACTTGTTTCGGCGCTGTTTCTCCCGGAGCAACGTTGACTACGCCTTGTGCTTGATGCGGAGAAGCCTTGGCCTGAGCATTTTGTTCAGACAAAGGTTTCACCTCCTTTTTTGCTTCACTCTTTTTGTTTTCAGGTTCTTGCAGCTCTCGCTTAGAACCCACATCTTTGTTATCTTCCGATAACTGCGAATTTTGAATATTCTTTAAAATTGCATCATATTGAGAATCATTCATTGCTGCTGCGAAGCCTACTGGCTTAAACTCAGTATTCTTGTACGCTGGACTTGCTACAATGCTCAGCTCTCGCACCTTCGGCTTATGCACGATTTCCCAAGCTCCCGGGCATAAATGCACAAGCATGCCTTCTTTCCGTGTAGGTTTCTTGCATTTGCTACATTCGACATCATCACTGTCAACTTGAACGCTAACGTGAGTGAGGTAGCCGCGTAAGACTTTCTCAATGATCGCCAGGTCTCCAATCTCAGCCCGGAACCAAGCAGTATTGCCGATTCGCTTGCCTTCAGGAACTTTGCCGATCACAGCCATTGCGCTTTCAGCGTGGTCAATGCGCATCTGTGCGTTAATCAGAGTTGACACGAAAAAGTCAAGGTCTTCGTCTGGAACTTGCCACTTGTTAGCGTTCACCGTAGAGTCAATAGCGACCCCCTCTATGTTCATCAGCTTCTCTTTCAGAGCGTACTCTGCTGAAACGCCCCCTTGAGCCTTGAACGGAATAAAATATTGCAGCTGCATTTTCTACGTCACCAAAACTGCACGTTTACCCTGAGACCTGAACCAAGCTTCTTGGTATGCCCTAAAGCCTTCAACATCTTCGAGCATACTCTTTTTTGGCGCATAGCCTTGGCATCCGGGAACACTGCACTTCGGATGCTCCATACCAAGTTGCTTATAATGTCGGAGAAGATGGTCATGCGCCTGCTTCTGCTGCTCCTTTGAAAGTTTTGTTTGCGTCACCCTCGCCATAGCGTTTCCGAGATGTGGAAGGTCAACTTTTCCGCTTTTGCCATGATGCGGCAAATTACGGTTTGTTCTCGGAACCGTTTTGCCCTCTTCCTTTTCGCCTTTAACAATGTATGCGAATGCGGAATCTGGTAGGTCATTGATGTATGCTGTATCCCATTCTTTCGCTACAAAACTCATTTCAAATCACCATTAGAAAACACTAAATTTAAATGATTAGCATGACCTATCAGAGGTATATGACAGAGCAAATCAGAAAGATACCTGTAGTAAGGCAAATTCAGGAAGCTATGGGGCTATGTTATGAGGCAGGGAGAGAACCAGTAGCCTTGCTTGTGAACCCCGAAGTGCTCGATGTATTGAAGCAAGAACTAAAGACATCTATGCTCCTTTTACCAGATAATCCTATCAACATGAAGCTTTTCGGCTTACCGGTTTTATTGGCCAAAGTGAAGGACTTTTACCTTGTCGATAACAGGAGCTGGGCAGAGCAAAAATTCTGATGCGTTATTTTACATCTGAAATCTCAACATAAGCGTTAACGAATCTACGGCGCCACTCATTCCACGCCTTAAAATCAAGTAAAGTTCGAATCTCTCCCTTCAAATGCGTATCAAGCCACTTGCGAACTTGCTCTCGTGTCTTAAAATGTTCTTTTTCAAACATGTAGTTCTGAATTTCCCAGCGATCAGAGCCCTTCACTTTACCGAGAGTAATCTTGACGCCTTTCCCAAGCTCTTTAACTCTGAATTTTGAGAATCTATCAGGGTCACTTACGCGATATCTAAAAACCGTATTGCCTTCTTCCAATCCTGGTATATTAATCCACTCCTAATTAGCAAGCCATTCAGCAATTGCAAGCCACCGTTTCAGAATCGCGGCTTTTATCTTTGCGAAACGGCGCTTGTTGTCGATGAAAAGGACGTATGTTGTGCAGTCTTGCGGCATCACTATCCGCATCTTGCTGTTGTAATGATATTGCGTCTTATCCATTTTACCATAGAAGAACCGTCTGATTCTGCAGAAAAGGCAGGTGAAATGAGGCCTGCGAAGTTTGTGGCCGCACAATGTTTTACATGCAAAACTCATTGCGGGGACTCCTCCTGTTCTCCTGGTGCTTGCGACTCCTCGAGCGTATGCTTCACAGTTTTTTGGATTGCTTTGTCAACTTGTCCCTTCGGCTGTGGTGCGGGAAGCATGTTTTCAGCTGCTAACGCTTCATCAGTAGGCTGCTCTGGATAGCCTAACTGTGGCCGAGCTTCACTTCGCAGAATAATGTTCTTGTCCACAAGATCACTGATGAACTTGGCTTTCACGTCAAGCGTGGGCTCCCAAATTGGACGCCACTTTATAGTTGGAACTTCAACGCCTTCGCCAAACTTGGCTACCAGGAGCTGCTTAAACAGCATTGTTTCAACCGTGTCGCCGATAAGCTCTTGCAGCATTCGCAAGCGCGTGACATATTCTTGCATGACAATCTCTGCGGTCGCACGGTTTGTTCTCTCGCTTTCACCGAGAAAGATTTTCGGAACACCTAAAACTGCTTCCCGTTGCTTGTAGAGGTAATCAAGCCAAAACTGAACGTTCACATCCTTCGTAAGGCTTGGAACTACATCAACAGCAACATCGCCACGCACAAAGACGTCTGTAGCAGGCTGACGATCACGGAAAGCCTCCATTAGCTGCTGAAGCTGCGGATCGCTGAAGGGCATTTCCGGCCTACCTGCCTTCACAACAAGCATGGGTTTCGCGTAACAATGAATTATAATTGACATGTCGCTTTCCAGCATGTCTAAAAGTGCCTGAATCTTCAGCAACGGTCTCAGTAGGCTTGTGCCATATGAAAATTCGTACCACCAAGACTTTGCGCCCCACCGAAAATGAACAATGTCCTGAGCTGTAAACACGACAGGCGGAAAAGTCAACAATTGAATGTAGCCGAAGACATTGCCATAAGCATCTCTGCGGACCCGCATATGCACAGGATCCAGCGGTTTAAGCCACCATTCTTCAGGCGGCATACCCTCTTCTCGGCAGATCTCAAACTCTCCATTCCCAAAAACAAGCATATCCGTTCCAATTATGCGTAGAGTCTGCAAAATATTATGTTCATCAAGCCAATCTGTCAACCACTCTTTAACAGCTTCATCTCCGCCTTCCAACTCGAAACCGTTGCTAATCGCAAGGTTAATCGTTACATTGATGCATGCGGAGATATACGGAGTAAACGTAAAAAGATCCTTGTACTTGGGAAGGTCCTCTATCGGTACGGCTCCCCACATCCGCTCCCAATTTCAGCTTGTAGCTCAGGATCCTGATACCACAAATGCTGTATAGGGCGGAGTTACGAAGCCTGCACCGCTGCCCTTAAGCATATATTTGGTAACGTAGCCCCAAAGCATCCCATCAGCTTTCCAGCTAACCGAGATCTCCTCTTCAATCTGGCGCTTGCTAATTTCTGGCGGAACTTGTCGTTGAGCTTCGAAACCGTCTTTTAAAGTGCTTTTCCACGGCATATTATTCACCCCCTTTTCCATGACATAGTTTTCAGTTTCCAGCTACTTTGCAGCCGTTAAGACAACAGCTTTACTTTCAGGCGCTCTCTCCATTACAATGCGGACTTCTTCCAAAACCACACTTTTCGTAATGTCCACGCCGTTAACGTAGATGTGAAGATCTGCTGGAGCACAGTTTATTTTCATGCCCAACGCTTTCACGTCGCCCTTTGAATTAGCAACGAAAATTTCTTCTTCCATACTGAATCACTTCTGAATCACTTTAATGTGGAAGCATAACAGCGCCTTTACCTGGAAGAGGCGCTTGAACACTTGCATAAACGGCTAGGGCTGTGCTCCAAAACACATCATCATGCCCGCCCTCAGGATGACTAAATTGGATATGGCCTGTCTTCATTAACTTGTATTTTTCGATATTCAATTCTGCAGTCAAGTCTACGTCTTCGAGCCTGTTAGCAGGAACATATGGAATCCGCACTTCAGCGCCACGCATCTTCTCCCTCAAAATCGTGGCCATTTCCTCTTTCGACTGCACCGTAAATGTTACGCCAGTGACGCCTTGGATCCCGCTTCGTATCATATCCTCAACGATGTAGCCGCCTACACCCGTTATGTCAGGGTACACGGCTCGAACTGATGGCCAACGGTCCTGAAGGCTCTTGATGTAGCCGATTACGCTTGCATACTCTGTTTTTAGGGGAAATCGGTGAACATGCACTACACGTAATGTCGAACCAGACTTTTCAAGCACCAGCACAACACTAAAATCCTGCTCTTTTCCGAAGTCGACACCAACGTAAAACTCGCCCTTCGGCATATCCAGAAAATCATAAAGCTGCAGTTGACTGTCAATACAGCTGACGATCAAGCTCTGTGTAAGCCAAGCATCAATATCTTCAACAAACTCCGCCATGTACTCCCGCTGAAAACGTTCAAACGGAAGTACGTCACGTTGCTCATCAAAAAAACTCTGCTTTTGCAGCCCCGCTTTTACACTATCCTCGTATGTCGCGATGTGCTTGCTAAACTCTTTGCTTTCCCACATCTTGAAAAACACGCTGTCTTTGTTCCACGGTGTGCTGCTGGCGATTAATGTGCCATCCGTGGTCGACAGCATCGGATACAGCACGCTATAAAAGATGAGTTGGTCATCCTTGAAGAAATTGGCTTCATCCGCTATAACTTGATCAGCCGTATAGCCACGAAGTAGCTGGGGACTGTTCGGCAGTGCAATGATACGGCTACCATTCTTAAAACGGATTGAAGTTCTCTGCAACTTTTGAATAAGATGTTTCTGGTCAAACCCGCGTTCCGAATCCTCTTTCGGTAAACAGGAAAGGAAATTTTCAATCCGATCGGATACTATCATGCTTTGGCGGAGCCCTGGTGCCACGATCAGCGTAAGCGTTTTCGGGTGAACCATCGCAAACCATATTGCCCTAAGGGCTATGCATGTTGTCTTGCCAGCTTGCCGGCTCCAGCGAATCACGATCCGCTTGCTCTTATCGCTTAACAGTTTGGCTTGATACTCAGTGGGTTTGAACTTGAAAAGT
>Ga0315280_10002461_pt1 | contig 29987 bp, 31 predicted proteins | sample YL17G06_40_MG_FD_203697 | JGI IMG/M metagenome (GOLD analysis project Ga0315280, IMG submission 203697) | Sediment microbial communities from Yellowstone Lake, YNP, Wyoming, USA - YL17G06_40 | ecosystem: Environmental > Aquatic > Freshwater > Lake > Sediment | place: USA: Wyoming | collected... | reverse complement strand
GCAGCTCCAGCGACTTTAGGCACAAGGTCTTTTAAGAATGCGACGTCTTGCGCTGCCATTACAGCTGCCGCGATTGATAAAAGGCTACCGCCCACACATATTACCCAGCCAATAATATTGTAAATAATGGCAACTGCTCTCAGTGCCCCGTATTTTCGAGTTGGCGCCTCTCTTGCCGTCGGCTTGGCGCCCGGCGTTGGCTGCGGCTCCCAAGCCTGCTGTTGACTAGCGGCTGGCAATCTCGTTCCACAGGTAGTACAAAACTGCAGACCGGCACTCTGCGTGCCACAATTGGGGCATTTAACCATTTGTCGCATATATTATTAAACCTCCCTGCCGCCTCATGCTCCAAAAGGAAGCTTGTAATTGAAGCCAAGAACCATAACCACGAAGACAATCAAGTAGATTATGCCACCAATTAATAGCCCCAGTAACACCATGCGCCACCATAGACCCCAGGACAGACCCCAGGTAGGCTTGACTTCGACCTGCTGGCGAAGGGCAACAGGGCTCATAACTTTGGCAGGCACCTCCTGAGTCGGGGCAGTCGGCACCTCCTGAGCCATAGCAACCAATCTCGCCCCGCAATTTCCACAAAACTGCTGCCCGGCGAGATTCTGCAAGCCACAGTTAGGACACTTAATCTTTGGTTGCTGTGGTACCTCAGTAACCAATTTCGCTCCGCATTTCCCGCAGAACTGTTGTCCTGCAGGGTTTTCCATACCACAGTTAGGGCATTTGACCATCTGCTGCATATCACTCACCTCCTTACCTATTTAATCGCATTATATAACTTGCATTTGCCACATACAAGACTTTTTTAAAGCCTCATAACGAAAAACGATTAAAGTTTAGGCCAAAATATAAGCTTGTGCTATAATCGCATCAATGAAGATCTCCGAGCTAGGCGAATTTGGCTTAATCGAGCTTTTAGCCGATATTGTTGATAGAACCAAGAATCCTCGAGATAGCTCTTGGCAACGGCTACTCATCGGCATCGGTGACGATGCCGCTGCCTGGCAAGGAGACAGCTCTATCCAACTGGCCACCACAGATAGCCTGATTCAAGATACACACTTCGACCTGAATATCACCACCTGGGAGGAGTTAGGCTGGAAAGCCATTGCCGTGAATCTTAGCGATATTTCAGCTATGGGTGGCATTCCCATATTTGCCCTGATTTCCCTGGCTTTGCCCGGCGAGCTCGAAACAGACTGCATTTCAGGTCTGTACCAGGGCATGGCTCAAATAGCCAACCAGTTCGGAGTCGCCATAGTCGGCGGTAACATCGCTTCCGCCAGCAAAACGATGATTACCGTCACCGTTTTAGGTAGCCTGGAATCAAAGTCCGCACTAACTCGCTCGGCAGCTCTACCGGATGACCAAGTAGCTGTTACAGGATATCTGGGACTATCAGCTGCTGGCCTCAAGATGCTCAAGCAAAAGCTCAGCTTCGATTCCGAAACCAGCCGACTTCTCAGGCGAGCCCATCTCCAACCCATACCAAGGATAAAAGAGGGACAGGTTCTCCTACGCCACGAGGTCAGAGCTGCCATAGATATAAGCGATGGTCTGATTGCCGACCTGACTCATATATGCAAGGCAAGCAAAGTCAGCGCCAAGATAAACAAGGACTCGGTGCCAATCCACCCTATACTTCAGTCCAACTTCAAATCAGATTGCCAGCAGTTAGCCCTGAGCGGCGGCGAGGACTATGAGCTGCTCTTCACCGCAAGCAGTCAGATTATCAACCAAGTAAAACAAGCCATCTCTTGCCCAGTAACAGTAATCGGTGAAATAACTGAAGGAACACCGGGGCAGGTGACTCTAAGTGATGCTGCTGGTAAAAGTATTCCCTGGCAGCAAGGCGGCTGGGAACATTTTAAATCTAAAACGTGAACATCAAAATGACAACCGTACAGCTTGTCTCTCACAGCCCAGAGCAGACTCAACGTCTGGGATTCTGCCTCGGCAAACTGGCTCAGGCGAGTGATGTATTTCTCCTCACTGGCAACCTGGGAAGCGGCAAGACCTGCCTGACACAAGGCATTGCCTGGGGACTGGACGTCAAAGAATATGCCTTCAGCCCTTCCTTCGTCATAGTCAGAGAATATCACGGCAGGCTACCCCTATACCATATAGATTTCTACCGACTCGACCGCGTCGAGGAAATCGTAGATTTAGGGTTGGACGAATATCTTTATGGCAAAGGCATTTGCGTAGTCGAATGGGCAGAGAAAGGCATAGCAGTGCTGCCTAAAGAACATTTTCTGATTAATCTTAGCTACGTATCCGATATAGAGCGAACCATCAGCCTTGAGCCCAAAGGTCATCGCTATACCCAATTATCAAAATTTCTTAATTTGGACTTGAAAACATGGAGTTAGCCATAGATACTTCAACCGATTTCTGTAGCATCGGCTTATCCCGCCAGGGAGAGACAATAGCCGAGCTGACCTGGCACTCGGGACAGAGCCACACTGTGGAACTTGTGCCCAATGTAGTTCGCTTGCTTAACCAGAACAAAACCAGCCCTCAATCTCTTACCGCCGTCTTCGTAGCCAAAGGCCCAGGGAGCTTCAACGGGCTTAGAGTCGGCATAAGCACAGCCAAAGGATTAGCCCTCGCCTTAAATATCCCGCTGGTGGGGATAAGCACCTTAGAAGTCGAGGCTTACCCCTTTGCCTTTACCAAACTTCCTCTATGTCCGATTCACAACGCCGGCCGTGGTGAGATTGCCACAGCCCTTTACCAGCGAAATGATGACTGGCGCTGCATAGCTCCAGAACACATCACGACTGCCGATGCCTTATGCCAACAAATCAAACGAAAAACGCTATTCTGCGGTGAAATCCCACCGTCCGTCATCGAGCAACTGCAACAAAAACTAGGCAGGCATGCCATAATACCTGAACTTGCAGCCAGATGGCGCCACGCCAGTTATCTGACAGAGCTGGGCTGGCAACGTCTAAACAAGGGTGAACAGGATAATCCGGCAAGTCTCCAACCCCTGTACCTGCGCCAACCACCGATTACCCAGCGCAAAGTTAAATAGAAAGGAATACACACTGTCGGAAGGAGTCTAAAGATGGAAAGAAGTCTAGTGCTGATTAAACCTGATGCCATGCAAAGAGGACTGGCCGGAACCATCATCTCCCGCCTTGAAAGACGAGGGCTTAAGATTGTGGCTATGAAGATGCTGCAAATGGACAAAGCCTTAGCCCAGCGGCATTATGCCGTACATCAAGGCAAAGCCTTCTTCAACGAACTGGTTGACTTTATCACCTCGAGCCCTATCATTGCCGCCGTTTTTGAAGGGGAAAAAACCATAGAAGCCGTGCGACAGGCAATGGGCGCCACCGACCCGGTCAAAGCCTCTCCCGGCAGCATCAGGGGCGATTTCGGACTGGATATTCAGCAGAACCTAGTTCACGGCTCCGACTCAGCAGAAAGCGCCAAAAAGGAAATAAGCCTCTTCTTTTCGCCGGAAGAGATTTTAGGTTAGCGCATTGACAAATTCTAAGCTCCAAATCGCAAACAAATCCTAATGACCAAAACCCAAAACCTGACGAAGAATAAATGAGATTCTTCACCAATGCGTAGCGGCGAGGCTTTAGCCTCGCTGGGCTCGACCCCAAAGGGTCGAGGCTACATGTCATTCTGAGCAAAGCGAATTACTGGATCCTGATTATCGGCGTGGCTTTATGCCACAGGTCATCTAACCGATAATAGTCTCGCTGTGATGGGGAGAAAATGTGGACTATGACTTCCCCTAAATCGAGGAGAACCCATCCTGAATCGGCAGTCCCTTCGATGTGGGAAGGGGATACGCTGTCACGCTTCAGCTTTTCGTGAATCTCCTGCCAGATAGCTTCAATCTGGCGGACGCTATCTCCACTGCAAATGACAAAATAGTCGGCAAAGGAGCAAACCTGCCTGGTATCAAGCATAACAATATCGTCAGCCTGTTTATCCGAAGCCGCCTCCACCGACCGCCGCGCTACTTCTATCGATTCCAGAACTCGCTCCTCCAAGCCAATCTTACTAGAAATTACTTTGATATAATATTATACCACACGCTCCAAATGCTTACCGAGCAGTGTCATACCCCCATCAACACCCCCCGCAAACCACCAAAAATGTAGGCTGGACCTTCAGAGCGTGTCTGTTTCCGGACAGGTTTTATGACGGTAACCAATGTAGTTGCGACCCTTTAAGGTCGCCGTATACCACCCCTGTACGCTACCGCCATGTAGGGACAAACCTTTAGGTTTGTCCGCTTGTGCCATCACCCTCGGACAGGTCTAAAGACCTGTCCCTACATCTCCTCTGTCATTGCGACCCTGAGTGCAACGAAGGGGTAGCAATCTCTGGGATTGCTTCGTCGCTGTCGCTCCTCGCAATGACAAAAAGGAGCGAGTATTTCGAGTTTGGGGGATTTGAATTTCGATATTGCTTGGGATTTAGGGTTTAGAATTTGGGATTTCTCATTGTGTGGGCGAGGCTAATGGTTATGGACTAAATACCTTAACACCAGGTTTCACCCTCACCCTCACCCTGACCCTCTCCCGTCAAGGGAGAGGGAATAAGAATCAAGGCTCTCCCGTTCCCAATATCCCAGCGGGAGTAAATCCTCGCTGGATGCCTGCCCACCCCTCCTCCCGTCAAGGGAGAGGGAATCTTGGTGGCTGTAATGTCGTAAACCTTGTTTAATGTCAACCGTTGTTGTGTTATGATACACACGGAGGTAAATCAATGAAACCGGTTGAATCGAGGGCTGACGTTTATTTGATGGCTCTTCAATCTCTTTCCCAGGCAGAAAGGGAGGCAGTTATTGTTCGCCTATTGGAGGACGCAAAGTTAAGAGAAGACATCCTCGATTTGATAATTACCCGACAGCGCCAACGGGAGCCATCACGCCCGTTCAGGGAGTACCTCGCAGAGATACCTCGCAGAGACAGGAAAACCACTTTCTAGGGATAGTAGACCTAAACCATACCTACCAGAGTTGACACTGTGGAAAAGCTGTTTTTTGGGCCAGCAGGAGTGCCGCTAAGCACCAGAACAAGGTCTACAGCATCTGGCATCGAGCGTGTCGCCGAACTGGGCTTGGGCTGCATGGAGCTGGAATTCGTCCAAGGGGTCAAGATGAGCCGGGAGACCGCTCTAACAGTGGCTGAAATTGCCAGCAAAAAGAAAATAGCACTTACCGCTCACAGCCCCTACTTCATAAACCTCAATGCCAGAGAACCTGAGAAGCTAAAAGCCAGCCAGGAAAGAGTATTCCAGACGGCCCGCATTGCTGCCCTCTGCGGTGCCACAAGCATCGTCTTCCACGCCGCCTTCTATCTCAATGACCCACCAAGCAAAGTTTACGAACAGGTCAAGAAGCAACTTCAGCAGATAACCAGCCAATTAAGAGCCGAAGGTAACCGAGTCTGGGTCAGACCTGAAGTCACCGGGAAAACCAGCCAGTTCGGCACTCTGGAAGAGGTGCTTGAGCTGAGCGCCGAAATAGAAGGGGTATCTCCATGTATAGATTTCGCTCACTGGTATGCCCGCACCGGGAAGTTCAATTCCTATGATGAATTCACTTTCATCCTCAAGCAAGTGGAAAGTAAGTTGGGCAGACAGGCGTTGGATAATATGCACATTCATGTATCAGGCATAGCCTATGGCAAAAGTGGAGAAACCAAGCACTTAAACCTCAGAGAGTCAGATTTCAACTACGTCGAGTTTATCCACGCCCTAAGCGATTACAACGTAAAAGGGCTGGTCATCAACGAAAGCCCCAACCTCGAGGAAGACGCCTTGCTCTTACAACAGACCTACAGAGCTGCCCAGAAGGAGAAACCCTAAATCTTAAACTCCAAACAAAGGCAAAAATTAAAAGTTAAAAATCAAAATGACAAGTAAAAATGTAAAATATTATGTCTGGCTCGATAGACCCGATGATGTCCAGCGAAAACCTGTAAACCTGCCCTTTAAATTCATTTTTGAATTTTGACCTGTCATTTTGCCTTTTCATATTTGCCTTTTATTTTGCCTGGGATTGCCACGGCTGTTCCCTCGTTTCACTCGGGATGCCTCGCAACACAGGCGCTCTATAACTGTAGGTGCGACCCTTCCTTCAGGAAGGGTCGCATGGGTGAGGCTTTAGCCTCACCGCTACATGCTACTCCTAAAGAGAAGCTCCGAGGAATGACGCACTACGTGCCTCGCAATGACAGACTATTGTTTTCGAAGCTTTCCTTTTCCTATATTCATTGGCTTTTGATATAATATAATGTGGAACAAAATATGAAACCAAAGTGGTGGCAAGGTGGTTTATTCTACCTCTTGATTTTGGTAGCCATATTAGCCTTGGCTTTCAGCTTTCTGCCGACATCTAAGAAGCCGAAGGAAGTGGACTTCTACACATTTGTCGAACAGGCCAAGCAAGGGGAAATTGATACTATTCAACAGGACGGAGCCACCCTCATTGGCTTGAAGGACGATGAAAAGAAAATCGAGGCGTCCTTTGTGGGCAGCACCAAGGAACTTATGGACACGCTGAAAGAAGCTGGGATAACACTCGGCGAAGACGGTGTGAAATTCAATGTCAATGCTGGCGGTTTTGACTGGGGAGGAATATTAATAAGCTTCGTTCCCTTGCTCCTATTCGGCGCGCTGCTCTTTTTCCTCTTCCGCTCAGCAAGAGGCGCCAATACTCAAGCCTTTAATTTCGCCAAGAGCCGGGCTCGGCTGGCATCCGGCAACAAGTCTACTATCACCTTCGCCGACGTTGCTGGAGTTGACGAAGCCAAGGGAGAGCTTCAAGAGGTAGTTGAGTTCCTTAAATCACCTCAAAAGTTTCTGGCTTTGGGAGCTCGCATCCCACGAGGTGTTTTGCTGGTAGGGCCACCGGGGTGTGGAAAGACTCTAATAGCCAAAGCTGTTGCCGGTGAGGCTGGGGTTCCCTTTTTCTCCATCAGCGGCAGCGAGTTTGTGGAGATGTTCGTTGGTGTCGGCGCTTCCCGGGTTAGAGACCTTTTCGACCAGGCCAAGCGCAATTCACCGTGCATCGTCTTTGTTGACGAGATCGATGCCGTGGGCAGGCATCGTGGCGCTGGTTTGGGCGGAGGTCACGATGAACGAGAACAAACATTAAACCAGATATTGGTAGAAATGGACGGCTTTGATAGCAGCACCAATGTTATTGTTCTGGCAGCTACTAACCGTCCCGACATCCTCGACCCAGCTTTGCTGCGACCTGGCCGCTTTGACCGCCATGTTGTGATTGACCAGCCAGATATAAATGGTCGCAAAGCTATCCTCGACGTTCATGCTAAGGGTAAACCTTTGGCTAAAGATGCCGACCTGGAGGTAATAGCTAAACAGACTCCCGGTTTCAGCGGTGCCGACTTGGCCAATTTAATCAACGAGGCAGCTATCCTGGCAGCCAGGCGCGACCGCAAAGACATCGGGACTAAGGAACTGGAGGATTCCATTGACCGCGTTATCGCTGGCCCTGAGAAGAAGGGACGCGTAATAAGCCAAAAAGAGAAGGAAATCATCGCCCATCATGAAACCGGCCATGCTCTGGCCGCCAAAATGCTGCCCAACGCCGACCCGGTGCACAAAATATCCATCGTGGCTCGAGGCATGATGGGAGGCTGGACTCGCTTTCTGCCCACTGAAGACCGCCACCTGTGGACATACTCCCAGTTCAAAGATAGATTGGTGGTAAGTCTAGCCGGACGGGCTGCTGAGGAGCTTACCTTTGGTGAAGTAACCACGGGAGCTCAGAACGATCTGGAACAGTCAACGAATCTTGCCCGAAAGATGGTAACTGAATACGGCATGAGCGACAAGCTAGGACCACGCACCTACGGTAAGCGAGAAGAGATGATTTTCCTCGGCCGCGAAATCCACGAGCAGCGCAATTACGGTGACAAGGTGGCCGATGAAATTGATAAAGAGGTTGATGCGCTTATTCAGCATGCTTACAATACTGCCAAGAAAATTTTAACTGATAGCAAAGAAAGGATGAAACTCATCGCTGAGCGCCTCATGTCCAAGGAGACCATAGAAGAAGCTGAGTTTGAAGCACTGCTCAAAGAGCCTCTACCTTCGTCCCAATTACAAGCCGCGCCAGCTTCCTAAAGAAGTATGTAATTACCCACGTGTAGAAAGAGACGGAGGCAAATTCTAAATACTAATTTCTAAGCTCCAAACAAATTCAAAAACCAAAAGTTAAAAATCAAAATGACAGGTAAAAATGCAAAAATGTTATGGTTTGTTCTTTAGAGTCAGAATGGTTGAAACTTGTCCTTTTTGACTTTTGACTTGTCATTTTGCCTTTTGATATTTGACTTTTACATTTCGCCCCGCGGCAGGCAACCCTCTTCGTTTTGCTCAGGACAAGCTCTGCAGGTCTGCCCTTCTTTCATTTCCTGCGTTCGATAATGTAGGCAGCCAATTCTAACAATGACTGACGTGCGCTATTATCCGGAAGTTTCTCCACAGCTCGGCGGGCTCGGAAGCAAAAATCCGAAGCCAGAGCCAAGCACTCACCGATAACTGGCGAATTGCGAATCTTTTCCACAGCTAGCGCCACGCTTTCCGCATCCCTTTTTTCAATAACAGCCTGTATCAGATTGTCTTTAGGATTATACTTGGCAAACAGTATTGACGGCAAAGTCACCACGCCCTCACGCAAATCAGAACCTACTGGCTTACCCAGTTCATCCTCTTCACCAACAAAATCCAGAACATCATCCACAATCTGAAAGCCCATCCCAAGATTATGACCATAGTCCCTCATTGCAGCAATGGCTTCTTCAGGAGCCTGACTTAAAATAGCTCCCGACTCAGTTGCTGCCGAGAAAAGACAAGCTGTCTTGGCACTTATCCAGTCAAAGTAATGCTCATGAGCCCGTTTCAAGTCGAGAGTAACACCTGTTTGCCTTAATTCACCGCCGGAAATAGTCATAAGCGTCTGGGAAAACAGCTTTATAACCCTCAAGTTGCCAGTGCTCGCTGCAAGACTGCCAGCCTTAGCAAAAAGATAATCACCGAGAAGCAGAGCCCTGTTTTCACCCCAGGCACAGCTGACTGTTGGCCTACCACGGCGAACTGGCGAATTATCCACAATATCATCATGAACTAGCGTAGCAGTATGGAGAAGCTCTATCGCCATTGCTATCGGAATCAGGGTGTTGAGATCATAACCATAAAACTTCGCAGAAAGCAAAGTAAGCGCCGGCCGAATTCGTTTGCCGCCATTCTTCAAGGTATACGTCAGTAACTGGGCAAGTAACGGAAACTCAAAATCAGCTATCTCTTCTAAGCTTCGCTCGACTTTTTCGAGGTCGCCTTGAACGGGCTTATAGATATCACCAAGATTCACTTTGACTACCCAGCTCCCAGTCGCTCGGTTTCCTCAGTGACAATGCTGTCATCCAGTTTATGGAACAGTGGCTCCGGCGGCGGTAGCTTCTGACCTGACACCGGCGATTGAAGCCGCCAACCGACTGTCTCGATGCTGCCATCAAAGCCAAGAAACTTATGAAGCCTTTCAGAACTGAAGGGCAAAAACGGGTAAAGAACAATCTTCAAAGCCGAAAGCACCGACAACGCTATATAAATAGCAGTAGCTGAAGCCTGACTATCCTGCTTAATTGCCTTCCACGGAGCTTTGTCATCAAGGTATCGGTTAGCCTCCTGGGCCAGCAACATAGCTGCCTTAATTCCTTCTTTAAAGTGGCACTGGTAAAGAAGTTTACCAACGTCATCCAGCGTCGCCTGGGCCTTAGCCAAGAGTCCCTGACTTTGGCCGTCGAGCTCGCCCGGAGTAGGTACTGCCCCATTGAAATTGCGGTAAGAAAAGGTGAGAACACGGTGGACTAGATTACCATAAGTCGCTACCAGCTCATCGTTGTTGCGGCGGAGAAATTCGCGCCAGGAAAAATCGGTATCCCCGGTCTCCGGCATGTTTATAGACAGAAGATAACGCAGCGGGTCCGGGTCATATTTTTTCAAATAGTCAGGAAGCCATACTGCCCAGTTGCGACTAGTAGAAAGCCGCTTGCCTTCGATGGTCAGAAATTCATTAGCCGGGACATCGTAGGGAAGGCTAAGACCACCATATCCCATCAGCATCGCCGGCCAGATAATCGTGTGGAAAGGGATATTATCTTTGCCGATAAAATAGAAACTCTTGGCTTCGTCGCCCCAGAAGGGCTGCCAGTCTGCAGCATCGCCGTGCGATTTTGCCCACTCCTTGCTTGCCGAAAGATAACCGATAACGGCTTCAAACCAGACATAGATGCGCTTGTTCTCAAATCCAGGTTGAGGCACAGTAACACCCCAATCTATATCACGAGTAATCGCCCGGTCTTTAAGTCCGCCCTCCAGAAAACCTAAGGTGAAATTCAGCACATTGTGACGCCAGTGCGTCTGTTCCTTTATCCAGGATTTCAGCCTGTCCTCAAAGGCGCTGAGGCGGAGAAAGAAATGCTCGGAAACCTCAAAGCGCGGGGTGGCAGAACAAAGGCGACAGCGAAGGTCAAGAAGGTCGCTGGGGTTCATAGTCCGTCCACATTCATCACACTGATCACCTCGTGCCTGCGGAAACTGGCAATAGGGACAGGTACCTTCAACATAGCGGTCGGGCAGAAAACGCTGGCACTGCGGACAATAGGCTTGAGGCATAGCATCCTTGTAAATATAGCCTTCATCCAGCAGCTTAAGAAAAATATCATGGGTGGTCTGGGTGTGGTTCGGTGTGCTGGTGGTAGTAAACAAGTCCCAGGATATGCCCAACCTCTGCCAGCAATCGAGGAACTCCTTGTGGTATCTGGCTACTATCTCCTTGGGGGACTTCTTCTCCTGTTCGGCGCGTAAGGTAATCGGCGTCCCATGCTGGTCGCTGCCCGAAACCATCAACACCTTATTACCCTTAAGACGATGATACCGGGCAAAGATATCTGCCGGCAGGTATGCCCCAGCGATATGCCCCAGATGCAGCGAACCATTGGCATAAGGCCAGGCAACCCCAATAAAAATAGTCTCAGCCAATTTTATGCCCCACGGTTATAATTTTACCCTCGAAAGTATCTATTTTGTCACCCTGAGCGCCAGCGAAGGGTCTCAGAAACCATCCTATGTGAGATTCTTCGCTTCGCTCAGAATAGCAGAAAAAACTCTATCATGAATCGAGACTTGTTGGGAAAAAGGTCAGCGTCTCTTCGCCTTTTTCCCTTACATGAGCGGCATAGCCTTTGGTTAAGCAACATTCTACGCAGAAACGAAACTTCTCACCTTCTTTCTCCTCCATGAGCAAATACCGCTGTCCTTGCTCGATAAGGCGCTGACAACCATCGCATTTGATTTCGCCTACAACAACACATCCGCGATTCATTTTCAATCTCCTTTAGTCACCTTTAACCACGCTTGATAAAGTTTCTTTTTCGATACACCACTGGCTTCAGACAATTGGGCTACTGTTTCCTTAGCGCCAGCTCCCTGCTGATAAAGCTTACGTAGTTCCTTTTCAATTTGCTGGCTAATCTCAGGTTCCTGTCTTGCTTTACCCTCAATTACCAGGGTAAACTCACCCCTGGGCTGAGCAAAATGCTCTATCGCCTGGCTCAATCTGCCCCTGAACACTTCCTCATAAACCTTGGTAAGCTCACGACAGACTGCCACTTTCCTATCTCCAAATACCTCCAGAGCATCATTCAACGTCTCCGAAAGCCGATGCGGAGCTTCAAAAGCAATCATAGTCCACGGTTCACCAGCCACAGACTTGAAAAGGCGTCGCCTGGCACCCTGACGGCGGGGCAAAAAGCCCAGATAAAGAAACTGATTAGCCGGTAGCCCGGAAACTACCAGAGCCGTAATCACCGCCGAGGCACCGGGAACGGGTACAACAGGAATCCCGCGCTCAATAGCAGCGGCAATAAGCTCATAGCCAGGGTCGCTCAATCCCGGCATGCCCGCTTCCGAGACCAGAGCTACATCTTTTTCCTTAAGACAATCCAGGAGATAACCAAGCTTAGCCCGCTTATTATGCTCCTGATAACTGGTCAGCGGCGTCTTTATATCATAAACATTGAGCAACTGGCGTGTGATACGCGTATCTTCGGCAGCAATCAACTTAACCTGTTTCAACAAACGCAGAGCTCGCAGAGAAATATCTTCCAAATTGCCAATCGGTGTAGCCACAACGTAGAGCACAGGCACAACTTAACCGCCCTAATTATAGCCCACCTTTGCAAATGGGTCTAGCCCGTCACCACTGCCCCCTCCCTTGACTTCAATTCCTTATCTTTGTTATAGTCTACAACAATAACCCGGAGACAGGAACATGGCTATCCCCAAATTCAAAGAGATGGAACGCGCTTATGGCTTTGAAGAAGTTGCCCTAGTCCCCGGGGACACAACCATCAATCCCGACCAGACAGGTATAAACTTTGCCATCGGAACCTGCACCTTCTCCATCCCTATTCTAGCTGCAGCTATGGACGCTGTAGTTGACCCGAAGTTCGCCATTCTATTGCATAAGTTTGGCGGACTCGCAGTTCTCAACCTGGACGGTATCCAGACAAGATATAAAAAGCCTGAAGAAATTCTAGCTCAAATTGTTCAAGCCCCTGATACTGAGGTTACCTCGCTGCTCCAGAAGATATACACCCAACCCATTAAAGAGGAGCTTATCGGCGAGCGTATCCAGACAATAAAACGGGCTGGAGCTACCTGTGCCGTCTCACTAATCCCGGCTAATACCAAGCAACTGGCCCCAGTCGCCAAAGAAGCCGGCGCCGATATACTTGTCATCCAATCTACAGTCACTACCGCCCGCCATATCTCCAAAAGCTACCGCGGGCTTATCTTCTCCGAGCTATGCCAAACTGTAGGCCTGCCAATTATAGTCGGCAACTGCGTCACCTATAGTGCTGCCCTCGAACTAATGAGAGCCGGCATCGACGGTATTCTCGTTGGCGTTGGCCCGGGAGCTGCCTGCACTACCAGAGAAGTCCTCGGCGTCGGCGTTCCACAGGTAACCGCAACCATGGATTGCGCCGCTGCCCGGGAAACCCACTTCAAGGAAACCGGCAAATATGTGGCAGTAATCACTGACGGCGGTATCCGCACCGGCAGCGACCTGTGCAAAGCTTTTGCCTCAGGAGCTGATGCCGTAATGCTCGGGTCAATTATGGCACAGGCCACAGAAGCCCCGGGGAAAGGCTATCACTGGGGAATGTCCCACCCTCACCCTACCTTGCCCAGGGGCACAAGAATCAAAGCAGGCATCCGGGCTCCGCTAAAACAGCTCCTGTTTGGCCCGACCTCGGCAACTGATGGCACTGAGAATTTCGTCGGTGCTCTGCGCACGGCGATGGGGGTCTGTGGCGCCCTCACTATCAAAGACATGCACAAGGTCAAGATGGTAATTGCGCCAGCCATAAAGACCGAAGGCAAATATTTCCAGGCAATGCAGGGGATGTGCTCGGGCTAGAAACTTCTAAATAAAAACTGAAACGCAAAACCAAACACCGAAGCCAACCAGAACCAGCGCGCAAACACCAAAGACAACTCTCTGAACTTTCTGCGTCCAAAGATGCTTTGTTCTAAACACGCTCATTGATATAAATTGTTCCCAAACTAAATCACACGACCAATGCACCACAGCAAAAACAACCAGGCCCCAGATGCCAAACTGAGCGGCAGTGGCTATAAGGGCTATCCCAATAGTCGCCCACCATAGGAAGAAATACGGGTTAGCCCCGGTCATCATAATTCCGGTAACCAGAGAGTTATACGGCAAATCAGCAGCTTCCCCTTGAGCCTTCTTAATATTCCACACCACCACCAAGCCCATAGCAATCAACATTAAGCCGCCAGCCAGACCGATAACTTTCCTAGCCTCGGGAGAAGCAAAGAAATGAGCAAAGCCGAAGTAGATAAGCGCCATCAAAGGCAGTTCGATAACGGCATGACCCAGAGCGATGAATATACCAGCGTTTTGCTCCCGGTAGCCTTTGGCAATGGTAGCCGCAGTAAGCGGCCCGGGCAACATGACACCGGAAAGGGATATGCCAGCGGCTGAAAGCAGAAAGAGGCCAAGACTTGCTGTCATAATCGCCAGGATAGGTCAAGTCCAACGACGACCGAAGTTTCCCTCTGGCGGTCAGGTATCCGCCAGTAGGTTCTAAGCAATTCATCCTTATCGGGCAAGAGGCGAAAACCACGCTTTTCGTAGAACGCTATTGCCCAACGAACATCAGCCCATGTCCCCACGAGCAGCCGCTGGGTTTCACAAAGGCTCTTGAGGTGATTAAGCAACTTGCTGCCGATTCCCCGCCTTTGCCAAGAGGTTATCACGTAGGCATGCCTTATCAAAGTTACATCCTTGACTCGCTGGAAGCCCATAACTCCAACAAGCTGCTCCTCATCCTGCCAGCCAAAGAAAGCCATCTCCTCCATTTCTCGGCTGAGTTCATCAATAGGCATGTAGGGTTCGTGATAACAATCTGGGGGAATAACACCTCGATAGGCTTTGGCTGCGTCATTAATGACTGTATATATGCTTTCAATGTCTTGCGGCTGACACTGCTTGATCACGACAGCAACAACTTGCTAAATCCTCTACTCTTCCTCTTCTTCTTCCTGTACCTCAGCCCCCAGCTCGCCGCCAAGCCGAGGTAACAAGGCAATACCCTTAGCCTTTCGTTTGGTGGCTTTAGGTAAACTGCCAATCGCCTTCTTCAAGTCAGCAAATGTCTCCGCCGGAAGCCTTTCGGGAAACACCAATCCATTAACTCCAGCTTGAAATAAGCTGCTAATCTCAGCGCCGGTCACCGATAAATCCACAGTCACCAATAATGGCTTGGCCAACAACTCAGTAAAACGCTGACAAATAAGCAAGCGCTCAACGGTAACCGGAAGCTCCTCTCCAGTAACAAGCACGCCATCAACCGTTAATGGCAACTCATTTATAGCCCTGACCAAGCCAGGGTCCAACGAAGGTTCTATTCTTAAGAGCTTGCCCACACCTTCCCTGCTCACCGCTTCCAGCGGCGTCTTCAAGCCAAAAACTACGAAATCGCAGCCCATATCAATGGACTTGGCTACCTCCTCCTTCTCAGCGCTCCCCAGGAATAACCCCAGCGGAACATCATCCATGGCCTTGGCTAATTGTCCAAAGGCCTTGGCACTAAGACCTCCGCCGCTCACAATTCCAGCGTCAATTCCAGCGCCGGCTATGGCTTTAGCTTCTGCGGCGCCTGCCTTAGTTAAATTGGCGATGATGAGCAGGGGTGGGAGCTCCGCTTCAGCGGACTTGCGGAAGCCCATGGGCGGCGCCGCCCCACGGTAGACACGCTGCAGCTTTTCTGCGAACTTACTCATCTTATTTACAATCGATGGCATATTGTAGGAGAAATTAAGCGGAAAAGCAAAGCAAGTTCCAAATTCCAAGCTCCAACCATAAAAAGGCAAAGGTTAAAGACTGGGTTTAAATATTTGTATTCGTTTGTGGTTTGGGATTTCCGATGCGGGTGGTTTGAATTATGCATAGGGTAATGCTAATATGACCAGATTAGATGACGAGCCCAAATCAAGTAAAGATGAGGATTGAAAACCTCTGCCTTTCTTTCGGCGGAGTCAGAGCTCTTATTGATGTTAGTCTGGACTTAAGAGACAAAGAGATTCTAGCCATCATCGGGCCGAACGGCGCCGGCAAGACATGCATACTTAACTGCATAAACGGCTTCTATAAACCACAAGAGGGCGAAATATATTACGAAGGAAAGAAAATCACCCGACTTCGCCCGGACAAGATAGCCCGGCTAGGCATAGCCAGGACCTTCCAGAACATAGAGCTATATTCCGGCTTGACTACTCTGGACAACCTCCTGGCGGCGAGGCATGTCCTGATGAAGCAGAGCACGCTCAGCACGGTCCTATACTTCGGACCGGCTCACCATGAAGAAATCGAACACCGCAAGGCGGTAGAGGATATCATCGACTTCTTGGAAATAGAGCCGATTCGGAAGAAGGTGGTCGGTGCCCTCCCTTACGGAATGCGGAAGCGGGTTGAACTGGGCCGGGCACTGGCACTGGAGCCGAAGATACTACTGCTTGACGAACCGATGGCCGGCATGAACCTGGAGGAGAAAGAGGACATCGCCCGGTTCATCATTGACATATTCGAGGGGCAGGGAGAAACCTACCCCAAAACACCCATTCTAAGGGATGGGGTTAGCTGTATCGTCCTGGTGGAACATGATATGGGGGTAGTGATGGATATAGCTGATAGGATTGTGGTTCTTGATTTCGGGCGCAAGATTGCGGAGGGCATGCCAGGTGAAATCAAAACCAACCCGCAAGTTATATCGGCATATCTGGGAACGGAACAAGCTAAAGTGTAAAATGACAGATTAAAATGCAAAAATTATTTCTTGCCTTTTAGAGTTACGATGCTGGTGGCGAGTATTTTGGCGAGCTCAGTCGCCTCTTTTAGAAGTTTATCGGTTGCCTCTTTTTTGGCTTTACCTGAATCCCTCAGAAGACCTAACCAGAATTTAGTCTCATTCGCCGATTTCAAGGCATGGCTAAAGAAATTAGTATAGTCCTTCCTTGAAGCAGCACCTTGTGCCTCAACCACATTGGCTCCAATACTTGTAGCACTCCGCAGTAACTGGTCACCGATAACACTTGAAACCTGTCCTTTGGGCAACTGCTCCACATAGGCAATAATGTCCAGCGCAAATCTATAAACTCGCCTTTTGAATTCCTGTTTGAATTTTAACTTGTCATTTTGCATTTTAACTTTTGCATTTTGATTTTGCTTATTAAAGCCACCTTTTGCGTCTTTTATAGTGCTTCACTAACCGATAGCTCTTCTTCGTGCCCACTGCCGATAGCCCCATGTAGAACTCCTTCACATCTTCATTATTTTTGAGGAAATCGGCGGTACCATCGAGGACAACTCTGCCGTTTTCCATAACATAGCCGTAATGGGCGATATTAAGGGCAATCCTGACATTCTGTTCCACGAGCAGGATAGATGCCTTCCTCTCAGCATTGAACCGCTCTATGATGTCGTAAATCTCTTCAACCAGCATCGGCGCCAGGCCCAGCGACGGCTCATCAAGCATCATAAGCTTTGGGGCAGACATCATCGCCCGGCCGATGACCAACATCTGCTGCTCACCGCCGGAGAGATAGCCGGCGACGTTGCGGCGAAGATTCTTAAGCCGGGGAAAATAATCGTAAACCATGTTCAGGTCTTCTCTGGTAGCATGACGGTCTTTGCGGTTATGAGCACCAACCAGCAGGTTCTCCTCAGTGGTCAGATGACCGAAGACTCGCCGCCCTTCCAACGCCTGGACAATACCCAGCTTGCCTATCTCAACAGCACTTTTCTTGTCTATCCTCTGCCCATCCCACTCAATACTTCCATCAACCACCTCCCCCTCCTCCACCCTCAGCAGACCTGATATCGCCTTAAGGGCAGTAGTTTTACCAGCTCCATTTGCCCCAAGAAGGGCAACTACGGAGCAGTCCTCCACAGCTATAGAGATACCGTGCAATACCCTTATCACGTTCAGATAGGCGACTTCGATGTTGTTCAGTCTAAGCATATTGAATCTGTTCTCGTTAGGGTCTCCCCTTTCGGGGAGACCCTAACTAACCAATTACTGTTACTTGCCAAACCAATCATACTCTTCATATTTAACCACAGGCGCTTCAACCCATGGGCTTGGTTTTGCAATCTTACCATCCACTATCTGGTAGATCAGGTTAAACTTGTCAAGCCTGTTGTCCCCCGGGGTATAGCTTACCGGTCCATGAAGACCACCGACGTCATAGTTCTTCAGTTTCTGGATGCCCTGGGTCTCAACGGCCCGCCACGACGCTGCATCCCCTTTAGCCAGCACATCATAGCCAGCGTTCTTCACCGCCAGCTCCAGAATTTTGGCCACAATCAGGCTTTGTGCCCAGGATGTAATGTAATCCCCGTTGCCATAGTCATTGGGGTGCAACTTCTGGCAATACTCCGTCATCTTAGCCATACCAGGCACATCCTCTCCCCACATTGCCGTGGGGAATGCGCCATAAATACCTTCAACGACGTCGGCGCCAGCCAGGTCAATCAGAGCCTTGGTCAAACCGGCGTGGCAGCAGCCGATGGTTATACCCGGATACATACCGAGGTCTTTGGCATTCTTGATAATGACAGCAGTGGGTGCCGGCGTGCTGGAGATATACAGCACGTCAGGATTTTTCGCCTTAAGTCGCGTCAACGACTCGACCTCGGAGGTAGTAGTAGCCGCATGCTCATCAGTAGAAACAATCTCAATTCCCAGTTCGTCAGCCTTAGCCTTAAATGCATCTCTAGCCCCGTAACCAGTTGTGTTATTGAGCAGATGCAAAGCAAACTTTGGCTTGCCCTCTCCCTTCCAGATGTTCTTCATATAGAAGTTGGCGAAGGCTAAAGCATCATCGCCATAGTCAGGCGTTTGGCCATAGATGTGCTGCGGTGGGCGGTACAACGAAGGTGCGCTAAAACAAGAGATACCGGGAAATTCAGCTGTGTTAGCCGATGTCATGGCTGCCGACATCTCTTTGGAAGACGCAGTGGTGAACAGCAAACAGCCATCATCCATAAACCTCTTAACGATGGTAACCGCTTTGGTGGCATCGTAGGTGCTGTCTAAAGACAACACTTCAATAGGATATCCTGCGGCACCACCGAGCTCAGTATTGATGTATTCAATAGCGTCTAGATTGGCATGCGTCATCACGCTTCCTTTTTCAGCCGCCGGGCCGGTGGTAGGGTTCATCATACCCACTTTCAACACCTGCCCCGGTTTGGCTTTAGGGGCACAGGCACCAGCAAAGGGCAGTATTGCCACTATCAGTGCCAGACATAAAATTCCAGTTACTATTAATGATTTTCTTGTCAATTGTTTCCTCCTTCAAAATTTTTTGACCATTGTAAGGTTAGTTTAAACACTACATCTCTATACCTCCTCATTTAATACGAGAATGGCCACAGACGATAGGCGGCTTTAAATAACGTCCAGCGGTGTGCCAGCCCCCGTGGCTCGAGTATCAAAAACAGGATGATTACCAGACCAAACACCATCGGCGCAATACCACTGGTAAAGCCAGCCGGTATTGCAGGAAAGGCTCCTTCCAGGACCGGAGAGATATACATTATGCCCTGCTGCAGAAGTCGAATTAGAGCCGCGCCCAGGATAGGGCCGACGGTAGTGCCCAGGCCACCGATAATCACCATGCCTATATATAGTATGGAATCGGTGAGGGTAAAGTTCTCGGCATTCAAAAATCCGGTCCAGTGAGCGAACAAGGCACCGGCGATTCCAGCCAGAAAACAACCGATGAAGAAAGCCAGAAGTTTGTAGTACATCAGATTAATACCCATGACTTCGGCAGCCAGGTCATTATCTCTTACAGCAATAAAGGCTCTGCCTACTCTACTCCTGGCTAGATTTTTAGCAAAAAATATGCAGAGCGCCACAATCACCATTATTAGATAGAACTGGCTGGCTTCGCTTTTGAAGACCAAACCACCAATTGAGGCGGGCGGTACGCTCATACCAACAAAGCCACCGGTTACTGCCGACCAGTGATTAATAACCCAGATAATGATGAATTGAGCCGCTATAGTGGTGATTGCCAAATAAAAACCTTTGACGCGCACCGAGGGAAGGCCGAAGATAAGTCCTATCAGCCCAGCACTGAAGCCGGAACAGATTAGCCCTGCTAAGAACGGAAAGCCAAGCTTATTAGTTAAAACCGCGGTGGTGTAAGCACCCACAGCCATAAAGCCGGCGTGTCCGATGGATAGCTGCCCGCAGTAGCCGGTAAGTATGTTCAAACCTGTGATAGTGACTATGGTAATGCCAATTAAGTTACATACACTCAACCAGTAATTGCCTAAATACAGCGGTGCGGTAAAGACAATGACTAACAGGCCAATAAACAATGCCCAATGAGTCTTGGTTCGCAAGACAGCCATGTCTCTGGCATAGTCGTAATTACGGGTACCACAGGGTAAATCCATTTCCCTATATCCTCTCTATTCGCGTCTCCCCAAAGAGGCCGTAAGGCTTAACAATCATAACGATTATTATGATAATGAACGGAATTATATCTTTAATTCCAGGACCAATCAGCGGGGTGAGATAGCCGCCACCAAGGTTCTCGCACAGCCCTATTATCGGTCCAGCCACCATGCAGCCGATGAAGGAATCCAGGCCACCAAGTATCACCACCGAGAACGATTTCAACCCGGTCTCAACCAGGCCGAAGGTAACGCCGCCGATGCTGGAGACAAGAACGCCACCGATAGCTGCCACTATACAGGCGAAAATCCATGACATGGAAAAGACACTGGTCACCGGAATAGCACAGGCTTGAACCGCCATCTGGTCATCAGCGGTTGCCCTCATGGCAATACCCATCTTGTGATACTTGAAGAACAAGGATAATATTCCGAAGAGAAGCAGTGATATGCCTGCCGCCCAGACATATTCCTGAGAGACCATCGCCGGGCCAATGTGAATAGGCTCCTGCGGGAAAAGACGGGGCAAAGCAGCCACGCTCATGGGCCAGATAAAAGTCACCACACCCTCAAGAAAGTAAGCTACCCCCAAGGTCACCGTTATGAGCGACAGTATGGGTTGGGCAATCAGTGGACGCAAAGTAAATCGCTCAATCATCCAGCCAAGGAATATGGCAAAAAGTATAGTGAGCGGGAAACCAATCCAGTAGGGAAGTTTTGCCTGTACCAGCATGCCGTAGGTGAACCAGGAGGAAATCAACACCAGCTGCCCTAAAGCCAGATTAGCCACGCTGCTGGACTTCCAGATTAAGGCAAAACCCAGAGCAATAAGAGCATAAACCATGCCTACGGCTATGCCGGTAATCGTATACTGAAGCAGTTCAGCCATTTAGTGCACCTTCCTAACCTTGATAGCTGTGCTTACCATACCTTTCCTGCCGTCCCTGTATGTTATCGGCGCCTCTACAGTAACTTTCTCTTTATCGCTGTACATGGCGTCGATTAAATCCTTATACCTTTGTTCCATAAAGTCCCTTCTCAGCTTTCTGGTTCGGGTAAGCTCAGCTTCGTCAGGGTCAAATTCCTTGTGCAGCAGGACGAATTTTCTAACCCTGGCAGCCTCCGGCAAATAGCTGTTCACCCGAATCAAGTCCTTCTGTACCAAATCAGCAACCTCTTTTTTCTGAGACAGGTCAACGAAAGTGGTATAGGGAACGTCATTGCGCTCAGCCCACTTGCCTACCATGGCGAAATCCATATTCACCATAGCACAGACGAACTCTCTATCCTTGCCGCCAACAACCATAGCATCCTTAATGTACGGGCTGAACCTGAGCCTGCCCTCGATATACTGAGGTGCATACTTGGTGCCAGAAGCCAGCTCTCCCATATGTTCCAGCCGGTCCATGAATATTAAATGCCCATCGTCATTGATATGGACAGCATCCCCGGTCCGGCACCACCCATTTACTACTGTAGCCGCCGTCTTCTCAGGGTCTTTATAGTATTGACTGAAGATGCACTCGCTTCTAACCAGCAGTTCCCCCTCGTCAGTCAACCTGACTTCCACGCCGGATGCCGGCCTGCCCACGCTCTGGAAGTTAATCTCCCCCTTGCCGTGAGACGAGATAAAACCAGCTTCTGTACTGGCATAGCTCTGCCTGAGTTCAATACCTATGGCATGGATTAAGCGAAAGGTATCCAGGCTCAGCACAGAACTCCCGGTAACAGCGAACTTGGCTTTACCTAACCCCAGCTTATCCTTTAGTGGTCGGAATAGAAATGCGTGAGCTATTCCATGAAACGCCCGCCACAGCAAACCTGGTGTTTTGCCCTCAAAGCTCATGTCGGCAATCTTATAGCCTACAGGCATGAACAGGCTGTAGAAGAAGCGCTTCATGCGATTAGCATCGGTCATCTTTACCTGAATTTCGCTGACCAGGCTCTCCCACTGGCGCGGGCCATATATGACAAAGTCGGGGCCGACCTCCCTGGTATCCTCAGCGATGGTCTCCGGCTCCTCAGAAAAGTTAAGCTTCGCTCCAGTGAGCAGATGGGGGATAGTGGCGAAGAAGCTGTCACCCACCCAGGCCGGCGGAAAGTTGGAGACCAAATCATCGTCTTCGGTTAGCGGATAGCGACCGATAAACCCTTGAGCGGTCTTTATCAGCGCTCTATGGGTAAGCATTGCCCCTTTAGGCAAACCGGTGGTTCCTGACGTATAGTAAATGAAAGCACCGTCATCCCCCTTCCCCCTCTCCACATTTTGCTCGAACAAGTTCGGATGCCTTTTCTCGTACTCTCTGCCCAGCTCTATTACATCTGCGAAGCTGATAAGTAGAGGGTCATCGTAGTTTTTCAAGCCTTTCGGGTCCCAATAAATTACTTTCTTCAGTGAAGGCAGCTCGTCTTTAATCTCAAGGAATTTATCGGTTTGCTCCTGGTCATTGACTATGGCGAATCTGGCACCCGAGTGAGTAGCGACATATTTCACTTCAGAAGGGATAGCATCAACGAAAATCCCTGTGGCGATACCGCCGGCGGCTTGGGCAGCGAACTCTCCCCAGAACCATTCAGGCTCATTGTCGCCGATTATGCAGACCACATCCCCGGGCTCGAAACCCAGGCTTATCAGTCCCAGGGAAAAGTATTTTACATTTTCGTAGTAGTCTTTCCAGCTATACCTACGCCAGATGCCACGGTGCTTCCTAGACATGGCAGTCCTCTGGCCCCAGTTTTCGTAGTTATTCTTAATAAGCTGCGGTACTGTCTCTCTGTCTCCCATAAACCTTTTACCTCAATCTACAACTAACTTTACCCTAACAAAAAAGCCTCCCGCCTGGGGAGGCTCTTTGCTTTCGGTGTACTGCGTTCTCGTTCTTCTCGATTAGGCCAACGCCCTCCCAGGCTCGCCAGCAGGCGTGCTAAAGAAAAAGAAGAAATTAAAATTGCGAGCCTGAGTGTGCACTTCGGTCTTCACAAAAAAGGATAATATCACAAGGAACAAAGCCTGTCAACAAGGTCCGTGTATCCTAGGGATGTGCGAAAGTTTTTTTGGAAAAATAATGGCAAACCCACTTGACAAAAGGACTCGCGGTGTGGTAAAACTATATTGCGTTGGAAAACGCGTTATGTTATGTTATGTTATGAAGAAGCGAGGCCTTAGGGCTTTGCTTCTTCATAATTTGTAGGCATTAAACTTTCGGTTACTAATGGATGGTCACGTTTGAGTCTGAGACACTTAACCTGTTTGCCCGGTAGTTTGGGATTTTCTATTGTATATTCTTCCAAGTAGCCTTTCTTAAATTCGTTGTCTAGGAAATTACTAACTTCCTCTGATGTTTCCCCGAATTGCTTCATTGGGAGCAGTATCTTATCACACAAGTAATTCCGTACAATATAAGCTAGAGTCTTTTCAACGCTATCTATTCGCTGGATGATATACGCTGTTCTGCTTGGCTCATCAAGAAGTTCTGATGTAGGTAAGGCTATAGGGCGCTTTTCAGTAAGAGCTAGTCTTACCTCTAAAGGATAGACACCCTCAGTCATTGTAAATAATTCCCTTGAAGCAGAACGCCCAAAACAAACAGCATAGATGCGTTTCCCCTTCTCGCGACAACGGAGGATCACCTCTTTATAGTCAGCATCTCCAGCACCAAGGAGAAAAGCCGTGATTTCTTCCTTTCTTGATTGATCGTCTATAGCAAACATCATTGTGGGGTCACTACGGTCAGAACCACGAATCTTGGAAAGGACATTTACAGCACGACAACCATATTCCTCTATTCTCCGAGCATCCTTCGGGCGTCGTGTCCAGTCTCCATAGAAGAACATCTGCCGCAGTTCCCCTATTTCTTTCCCTATGGACTGGAAGGCTTCTATTAATTGCTCTAGCGTTATGTATTCTACATAATCACGGAAGCGCCACCGAATATTCTCGTAGTCAATATGAGCCATTAAAATTTCTTTTTGCATTTCACTATCGCCTAGGCATGTGAGAAACTATTTTTTATAAAAAGATAAGGGGTTCGTCACTGTTCTCCTTAGCCACGCTCCCGGGAGTCTGGCCAGACGTACGGGGCGTTTTTTATTTACCTTTTCTTACACATTAAGCAGATAGATTGACAGTTTGCTTTTCTGGCCATTCCCAAACTCCGTCCTCTCTTCTTTTGGCCCATCGTATTTTCACGAGGGTAAAGTTAATTCGACGACCTGGTTTCCTATTCTCATCAAATTGAAAGCCTCCTTGCCTTAAGCATTCCTCGATTTGTCGCAGGTTCATCCCCAGCTTTCCTTTAAGGAGCACTTTTAATGCTGCGGGGAGGGTCATACCCTTAAACGCATTCTCAGCAATAGTAGGCAATGGAGTGACTTTTCTAAGCCGACCGCTTCGTGTTCGCTCTGCTTCCTCTAAAAGTTTGACTCGTTCAATACATCGCTCAAGTTGGTTAATTTTCTCATCCAAAGACTGTTTTTCTTCATTAAGCTTACTAAGTTCATTTTCGTATCCGCTTAGTTGCTCTTGGAGCACCGTTAAAAAGTTATCTTTCTCCATAGTTTCCTCCTTCCTATGTTTAACAACCTAGCTTGACAAAATACCCCTTTTCCCTTATGCTATTAATAAGGGCTGGCTTAATGGGGCTGCGGAGGTTCGAACTCCGTAACGAGAACCGTGCCAATGGTTTGTTTCCCCAGGGTCAGCCCCACATTTTTATTCTACCACACTTATAATTCACCTGTCAAATCGAACTCACTACCTCAATTGCTTTAATATATTATAAGTCCGATTTAGGAACTTGTCAATACCTCTTTTGCGTAAATTTTAGCTAGTTCAACGCAATAATTTAGCTTGGGGTAAAAAGTCAAGAAAAAATTTTCTCATACCTGATTTTCGAGTATAATTAGTTTCGCACATGCCTAGGCTTCTGTCTAAATATACCTACCCACCGCCTCAGCTATAAGCTTAAGCTCTGTCATCAACCTGGCGAAGTCTGACGGGGTAAGGGACTGAAGGCCATCCACCAGAGCCTCCTTAGGGTTAGGATGAACTTCGACGAGGAGGCCGTCAGCCCCAGCCGCTATCGCCGCTTTGGCCAGTGCCGGAACCACAGAGTAGTGGCCAGCAGCATGGCTGGGGTCGACAATCAAAGGTAAGTGGCTGGATTTTTTAATTACCGGAACCGAGCCGATATCCAGAGAAAAACGGGTGCTGTCTTCGAATGTCCTGATGCCCCTCTCGCACAGTATAACCTGGTCATTTCCACCGGCTAGCAGATAGTCGGCTGCTGTAAGCCACTCGGTAACAGTAGCCGATAAGCCTCGTTTCAGCAGAACAGGACATCTGCTCTTGCCTATCTCGGTGAGCAGGGCATAGTTCTGCATATTCCTGGCGCCGACTTGAAGTATATCAGCATATTCCGCTACCCTGGCTACATCATGAGGTGCCACCACCTCGGTGACCACGGGCATACCGAATTGCTTCTTGGTCTGCCGCAACAATTCCAGACCGACCTCCTCCAACCCTTGAAAGGCAAAAGGTGAGGTGCGCGGCTTATAGGCGCCGCCTCTCAGGATACAGGCCCCGGCCTCCTTTACCACCATTGCTGCTGCCATGAGCTGCTTCTCACCTTCGACGGCACAGGGGCCAGCCATGACCACGATGCGTTTACCTCCGATCTCAACCCCATTAACGGAAACTACGGTGTCATCCGACTTAAACCCCCGAGAGGCGAGCTTATAGGGTTTCATAATCCTGGTCACACGCTCCACCCCGGGGAGTACGGCAAAAATATCAATGGGCAACTGGCCGGTATTAGGCCCCAGCAGGGCTACCACCGTCTTGTTGGTGCCCAGATTCAACTGGATACCTAGCCCCAGCTCCTTAGCCCGCTGTACTACGCCATCTACCTCTTCCTGGGCAGCGCCCGTCCTCATTTCAACTATCATAGCTCTCTACCCCCTTTATCTTTTTGAATGTAGTTGCGACCCTTTAAGGTCGCCCTCCTGTAGCGAGGCTAAAGCCTCGCCGCTACATTAGTAAACAACCTCTTTTTCATTTGACTTATTACCATTCACCCAGCATCCAAAAAGAGAAAGCCTCCCGCGGGCGGGAGGCTTTTCTTGCTTCGGATATTCTGCTACTTCTTTATTAGGTCAATGCCTTCCCAGGCCCGCACCGAGGCGCGTACCAAAGCCAAAAAAGAAGAAAAACCAATTATAGCTGCAAGCCCAGTTATGCGTTTCGACCTTCATGCCCAAAATGATAGCAGCAACTGCGAAGCCATGTCAAATTAATTCTACCAAGTTGGAGGTTTTGTAAATGTCCCATTTGAATCAGTCATTGAATCTGGGAATTGGCTTTTCCTATACGCACTAAAATTGATGCTGGGGTAAAAATTACTTGCAGCACCAATTAATTGGCGACTCACATATTCTTTGCGATGCGGATTTATCACCGTGACTGGTTTACCGCAATCCTTTACCACAATTTCTATCGGAGTCGTCAAGTCAGAGTCATTGGAAATAACTACTGCCTCATCAAAATCATTTTTGAAGCAATCTTTTAATAAAAAAGATGCTAAATTTACATCGGACCCTTTTTCTTCGGCCTTTAATATCTGTACTGCCTGCGGTGGTTTACTTTTATTTTTCGGGTCTGTATATGCTAATGGATATTGGGGAAACAGACGTGGCCATTGGACAAAATGACCTTCGTCATGTATTTCGACATTGGGCAAAGTTCTAAGTCCGCGAAAGTATGCCTCTTGTCTTACAGGCACACTAGGGTCATGAGGTAACGCTTTAACAATCGCAGTAAAGTATTTAATCTTTTGAATACTATGGGTTGGTAATAGTCTATGGCAAAGTGCAGATAAGTCTAGCCATTTATACGTAGTATACTTTATTGCGTAATATAGATTGAAACCATCTATATAGACGTTAGTACGCAATAAACCCCCATATATATGCGGAAGCCACCCTATGCGGATGGCCTCGCTCCTTGCCACCGAAGCGGACAAGGGAAATCTTTATGCTATGTAGTATATACATATAAGTAGTGCTTTGTCAAGTGTTTTTTACAAAAAGCTATAAAAAGCCATATAAATTCACTGTTTTTTACATTTTTCTATTGTTTTTCCAAACTTTATGTCCAAATTGACCCACTACCCAACTGGCAATAGGTTTCTGCCTTAGACCAGGGGGATGGTTGTGCCTGTAGCCTTGGCTATGAGTTTGCCGTCCTGGTTGGTAACCACCATCTCTGAGATGCAGACCCGCCTGCCAGCTCTGACCACCCGACATTCCGCAATAAGCTCATCATTTACATCGGCACTGGCAACGAAATGGATGTTGAACTGCGAGGCCACGTTAGGGCTGATTACCGAATTAGTTCCGTAGGCAAAAGCCTGGTCGGCCACCGCCATAACAATGCCACCGAAGACCAGGTTGTTGAAGTTGAGGTATTCGGGCTTCAACTTCGCTGACACCTTGGCATAGCCCTTAGATAACTCCAACAATCTCATATCCAGGAAAGACGCGATAGGCTCTCGCCCTGCTTTCGCCTTCAATTCCGCCAGGTTGTCAACCATATCATCTCCCGCACCGATATTCCTCATATCTTTCCCCTTGTCAACTTTCTTCTTCATAATGTCCTAAATATAACCGTGCCCCTTGTAATTGCGACCCTTTAGGGTCGCCTCCCCCTAGCGAGGCCAAAGCCTCGCAGCTACATGTAACTACCAATGGCAATACACATCATATCCTAACACAGTTTAAACTTCTGAGCCGCTTTTTTGAAACCAGTGAGCGAACCTTTCAAAGTCCTATCATCAACGCAGTACGAGATTCGAAAATAGCCCGGCGTGCCAAACCCTCGACCGGGCACAACTAACACATTCCACTGTCGCAGCTCGTTGACAAAGGCGACATCATCCTCCAGCGGTGACTTAGGAAACATATAGAAAGCCCCCTGTGGCTTCACCACAGAATAGCCCATCTTAACAAGATTGCCATACAAAAAATCCCTCTTCTTCTGATAATCGGCTATTGAGACGGTGACATGCTGCAGGTTCCGCACCAGGTGTTGCATCAACGCCGGTGCGTTGACGAATCCCAATACCCTGGTGCAAAAAACGAAGCCGCTCACCAGCTCATCCCACTGGCTGCAATCCGGATGTATGGCGATATAGCCGATACGCTCACCGGGGAGCGCCAGGTCTTTAGAATGAGAAGCAACAACTATGCTGTGACGATAATGATGGAAAACGGGAGGGTATGTTAATCCGTCATATATAATCTTGCGATATGCCTCATCGCTTATCAGGAAAAGCTGCGTCCCGTATTGCGCCTCTTTCCTGCGAAGCAATTCTCCAAGCTGCCTCACAAAGTCCTGACTATAAACAACGCCGGTTGGGTTGTTGGGTGAATTGATAATTACGCCCTTCGTTCTAGCTGTAACTGCGGCTTCAAGAGCATCGAGCTTCGGTATAAACCGCTCATTTGCAGGCAAGACCCTGATAACCCCACCGTGATTGTCTATATAGTTGCCAAACTCCATGAAGTAAGGAGCGAATACAATCACCTCGTCCCCGGGATTTAGTATTGTCTTCAGCACCACATTCAAGCCTCCGGCAGCACCGCAGGTCATGACAATATCATTCACCGTGAATTTGATGCCGGTCTCGTGTGAGAGCTGTACTGCCACGGCAGCCCTTGTCTCCGCATAACCGGCGTTCTCCATATACCTGTGCATCCCCGGTATGGGTTTTTTCATCAGCTTCTTAAATTCCTGGTTAAACTCAGGCGGTGGCTCCATTACCGGATTGCCCAGGGAAAGGTCGAAAACATTCTCCGCGCCGTAGCGCTTTCTGAGATTAGCCCCTTCCTCAAACATCCTCCTGATCCACGACCCCTCCATCATACGCTTGCTGACATTATCTGAGATTGGCACTCGACATCTCCTCCCTACCTTTGTCAAATGCAGCCATGTTCATTTTCAAGATTTTCGGTGATAGCCGCTGAGAAATGCAATCTTTCCAAATATCAGCATCGATGGGCAGAAGGAACGACATACATCCCAACATAATCATATTGAGCGTCCTGATATCACCCAACTCTTTAGCCTTATCTGTTCCGTCAACAAAATAGATGCGGTCTGCCCGCTGCCTCAAGGTGCCCTCTATCTCCTTATCGCCAGGATAGCGATGAGTTCCCAAACTTACAGACAATGGCGGTGTTGACTGATTATTGACGATGGCTACACCACCAGGATGAAGATAATAACTCCACCGGGCCGCCTCCAATTTCTCGAAAGCGACCAGAACGTCAACATCACCCTCTTTGATTAAAGGAGACCAGACCTTATCAGCTATCCGCACATGACTTACAACGCTGCCGCCTCGTTGTGCCATGCCCAACGTATCTGTCTTCTTGACATCGTATCCGGCAGCGAGAGCCACCTCACCCAGTATGTCGCTCGCCAGGACGATACCCTGACCACCTACACCAACCATAAGCAGGTCTCGTTTTTTCACCTTGACTCCTCAACCCCGATAGTAGTCAACGGGCCTATCGCCTTCTTGGGGCAAAGTTGCTCGCAAATAGTACAGGCATCCCCGGCGCACATAGTGGCGTCGATGTAAACCTGCTCGTCAAGCTTCTGTATAGCCGGACAGCCAAGCTTTAGACACGTCTCACAATTGTCGCATTTATCCATGTCAACGGCTCTAGGACCGGAACGTTTCCGCAGTCGCACCGAACACGCACCACGGACTATTACGACAGAAAGCTCAGGATTGTCTATCGAACTTCTCACAGCCGCCCTCAAAGCTTTCATATCGAAGGCATCTACCACTTTGACATCATCAACTCCGATGCCACGAACCAGCCGCTCCAGCTCCACCGC